>ENA-ORNQ01001209-ORNQ01001209.1-human-gut-metagenome-genome-assembly--contig:-NODE-1209-length-20889-cov-15.253576_pt1 | contig 20889 bp, 21 predicted proteins | sample MGYA00242116_ERZ509024 | MGnify/ENA primary metagenome ERZ509024 (study PRJEB26280, sample SAMEA2338697) | human gut metagenome | biome: human gut; feature: human-associated habitat; material: faeces...
CTCGGCTAACAGAGAGATGCGCCCACAAGGGGCGCGAATTGCTTGCAAATCCTTAAGTTAGTGACATTGGGATTGAGGGGGATGGGGAATCCGGGGGAAAGTGTTAACTTTGTGTCTGTAGATTATGGATTTTCCCATTACTAAGATCAAGATTTAATCGTTATCTTTGTGCAAAACGGATTTGATATGGTTAGCGCGAGAATACAGAAGTTGATACCAAAGATACAGGACTTATCTTATTGGGCGATATATTAATTACGGGTGTAATTATAGCATGAGATTTGATACTGATATGGATTAAAATTAAAGTTAGTATGAGTGAAGTTGTTCTCATCAGAATGTACACGTTCCTGAAACCTATAATAGAACGTGACGATGGAAAGAACTCCAAAACGGGCGTGGCGACGCGTCCAACAAAAACGTGTATGGCGTAACAGAATCAAGTATTATGCTAATCAAGGTAATCAAATCCTTGACTCCGAGACACATCAATATTTGAATCCACGTGACTGGAAAGAATATAAGTCGGTTCCGTGGATGAAAGTTCTTAAAACCACAGCGACACCGTGTAGTTGCTGGATGTGCCGCAATTATCTCTATAATCGCCTTGAATTCAAAAGGGATACTCGGTGTATGATAAGCGAACAGACAGATATTTAAGAAACTGTGTCATGCCGCATTTGCTGGCATGGCACAGTTTCTTTTCTTTAAAGTGACGTTTAAAAGCCAACCCGGGCTGAGGATGGTGGCAGTCCGGGTTGGCGGGGATTGAAAAAGCTGATTGTTTATCTGTCGGTGTCTGCGGGTGGGATCAGAGGAGGAAGATGGCTTTGGGGGCGCGTGCCTGGAGGGGCTTCTGACCCAGAAGGCTGATACCTTTGGCGAGGAGGAAGGGGTTGGGTTCGATTTTGCCGAGCATCTGATCCATCTGTGGGGCGAGTCCTGTCTTGGTCATGCCCATTACCATATCCATGAAGCTTGACTCTGACTTGGGATAGAGGGCTACGTCGTAGTCAGTGCCGAGCTTGGAGTTGGTGGCTACCCATGCGATGGCGTCGTCAAGGGTGCCGAGCTGGTCGACCAGTCCGAGCTGGAGGGCTTTCTGTCCGTCCCATACGCGGCCCTCGGCTATGGCGCGGACTTTGGATTCGGGCATGTGGCGTCCGCGGGCTACGCGGCTGATGAATCGGTCATATCCACGGTTGATTTCTACCTGCATGGCTGCCATCTGCTGGTCGGTGATGGGGGCGAGGGGGATGCGGAAATCAGAGAGGGGATTGGTGGATACGAACTGCGGGTTCACGCCTAACTTATCGAGAAGTCCCTTGCCGTTGGGGAGCATGCCGAAGATGCCGATGCTGCCGGTGATGGTGAGCGGACAGGCGAAGATGCGGTCGGCTTCACATGAAATCCAGTAGCCGCCTGAGGCTGCGTAGTCGCCCATCGATACGGCAAGTTTTTTGCCCTTGGATTGGAAGTAGGAGAGTGCTTCAGCGATTTCGGCTGAGCCGAATACTGAGCCTCCGGGCGAATTGACGCGGAGCACCATGCCTTTGACTCCCTCGTCGTCGGCGAGCTTGGTTATGACTGGGACGAGTTTCTCGCAGTTGATGCCGGCATTCTCTGACTCTGCGATTTCGCCTACGGCATAGAGCACGGCTATCTGATTTTTCGAGTCATATTGGGTGCCCCATTTAGAGTGCTTGTCCATGTCGGCAGCAGAGATGTAGTTGAGATCTTTCTCCTTGACATCTACCAGTCGGCTGAGGATGCCTTCCATCTGGCGGCGCACCACGCAGCGGTCTACTAATTTCCAGCCTACGATTTGCTCTGGGGTAGATAGCTGGGTGATGTGCGAAGCCATGATGCTGTCTATGTCTGATGCCTTGATTTTACGTGCGGTGGCGATGTCGGCTTTGATGACTGACCACATGTTGGTGCCGAGGGTATCGAGCTGGGCACGTGCGGGTGCTGACATCTCGGTCTGGGTGAACGGTTCGACAGCCGATTTGAATGTGCCGACCTTGGCAATCTGGAATTCGATGCCTAATTTGTCAAGCAGTCCTTTGAAGTAAATGGCACTTGCCGACATGCCGTGGAGGTCAAGATAGCCCATGGGATTAAGAAACAGGCTGTCAGCCACAGATGCTACATAATAGTCGCCCTGATAGAGGAAGTCACCGTAGGCATATACTTTCTTGCCGCTCTTCTTGAAGTCGATGACGGCGTTGCGCAGAGCCTTCAGAGTGGCTGGCGACGCGTTAGCACCCTTGCAGTCAAGGTAGAGTGCACTGATTTTCTCGTTGGTCTTGGCTGCATCGATAGCCTTGGTGAGTGTCACTAGGCTCTGGGGTTCTTCGAAGCCTTTGCCCTGCATGAGTGCGATGAAGTCGATGTCAAATGAGGTCTCGCGTTCGTTGATGGTGCCCGAAAGGTCGATTTTTAGAATCGACTTTTTTTCAAGGGAGGCGGTGGCTTCCTTGTCACCGCCGAAACTTGCCACGGCTGCGGCAACCACGCCTATCAATATGAGGGCGAAAAGTGCCATTGCAATCCATGTTCCGACCATGGATGAAAGTACATTTGAAAAGAATTTTTTCATAACATTTGCTGTTTGTTGATTGGATTTTCTGTCAGCAAAGTTATGTCGTGGAGATGTGGCAGCGTAAACTTTGCGACATACCCCATGATTTATGCGACAAAACAGTATGATTATGGAAACGTTGTAGGGACATGCCGTGGCATGTCCGCTTTTGAGGCGGCTCCGTAGACGTTTTGTTAGCATGCGGACATGCCACGGCATGTCCCTACAAATACAGGTTTAATTTTAGATGCAAATGGCTGTCTCGGTCAGGTGGATTCGTCTATTTGGCTCGCGCCATCTGCTTGAGGATGTTTCTTTTTGCGGATTTGAGTCCCGGGGACAACTCGCTTTGGTCGGTCATGTCGAGGATGGCTGAAAATTCCTGCAACAGTTCGGGGTAGAGGCGGCATTGGGCGTATGCCTGTTTCATGCAGAAGGCCCTGATGGCATATTGCTCGGAGGAGTTGATTGCGGACAGGCAGAAGTCGAGATAGTCGGTGCGGATATCCTCAGATTGCATCGGCAGCCTGTCAAGCAGCGTCAGCAGCAGCCGCTTCTTGCCGACGTGGTTGCATGCAAGTAATTGATTGATAAGTCCGTCTCGTTTCGTAGCCAGCCATCCGTTTGCCGATGAGGCGAAATGCGTCATTGCCCACAATGCGTTATAGCCCACGCGCTCCTCAGCATCGTCAATCAGGCAATATAGAGCCTCCCTTGCCGACAGGGTGTCATCAGCAGCCAATAATCGTATGTCATTGATATGAAGCCTGTCGGAAAGCTTTTCGCGTAATGTCATAGCAAAATCAGTTTAAATCCGCAGAGGTGTCAGTCTGGACTATCAGAGTCTGAAATCCGTCCGGCCAGAAAATCAAAATCCCCTGCAACTTATTAAAGTGCAGGGGATTGATTGGTTGCGGGCGGAGAGGACGAGATTCGAACTCGTGGTAGGATTGCTCCTACGTCAGTTTAGCAAACTGGTGGTTTCAGCCACTCACCCACCTCTCCAGTAGGCATCGTTGCCAAGTAGGCTTTCCTTTAAAAGTAATGCAAAGATAGCAACAATTTTCATACCCTGCAAGCCCCAACCCGATTTTTTTCAGAGATTTTTCTGCGAGCGGGCATCACCTATCCAACTACATGAAAACCGTTGTGTTTATATGGAAGAATACGCTTTAGTGCTTCCTGTGGAAGAGTCCCCGACGGCAACAGCACCACAGCCCCAAAAGGAAGCCGCCTCGATGGGGAAGCAAATCTATCAGTCGAAACGATCGGTAATCCGACAAACACCAATATTTACCGAGGTGACCAGACCATCCTTAAACCCACGTCAACTCTTTATCCGCTGCCAAAACAGTCCTGCAAATCGATTCCGCTTAAAAACAGCAACACTCTGGACAGCAGTCTGAGATGCGCGATAGGGATAGTTATCCTGTATGGTTTGAGATTACAAGCTCAACGGCCACGCCCCATAACCCGGTGACCGTGTCATCGCCCTAATCACTATTCAGCTTCAGGCGCATTTCTTTTTTTCTTCATTTTCGCATTTTCTTTGTTTCCGAGTGTCGGGTTTTGTTGAACGAATTGAAGAAATCCTATTCTTGATGAAATTGTTGGATGGTCGCTATATTCTGAATATAAGGCATCATATTCTGTGCCTAATATACGTAAGCCCTTGATAAATTCCTCTCCGCATCCGAGATTCTCAAGGAAACGGAATGCAAACAAATCTGCCTCTACTTCCTGTTCTCTCGAATACTTAAATGAATATTTCAGTGTTGACATTTTAATATCGTTCCCTATGTTGGCGATAACTGCGCCATAATCCGTTCCACTTGGTGGTATTCCATAAGCCGCAGCATTGTAGGCCTCCATACCTGCCGCCAAACCATTAAGTCCTGCTGCGATTCCGCCCCAAAGTTCATTTTTGCGACGCTCTTTCGCCTCTGCATAGAACCCTCTTAAATGGTGCATCAGTGCGCCATGAGCAAATTCGTGGGCAACGTAACCCATTAAGATATTGTAGTTCATACCGCGCTGCGAAAGCAATGCGGAGCTTAAACAAATGGCGAAACCTTCTTCTTTCAAAGCACAGAAAGCATTGAGTTCATCGGCGTAAACGATGTGTAATGAACACTTTATGCTCAAATTTTTAATGCCCATATCCATAAGAAGCGTATCGCAGAAGCCCTGCATTTCCTCAATAACGGTACGGTCATATTGAGGGTAAAAACGTGGGAGGTTAGCCGTTTTCTGTAAAGCCTCCTTTTCTGCCCCTTTGCCTTTGTGGATGTCTTTGGCAAATTTGTAAAGTGCCTCGTAGTTGTCTAATGAAGCCATCCAAAACTGCGCGGGAGAATACTGCTTTACATTTTTGGCTTCATCAGCAACATCATATTTGCTGATGAACTTTTTATATTCTTTTTCGACATTAGCTGATAACGCCGAAAAAGCAACAATGATTGACAGGAGGCTAAACAGAAATTTCTTCATGGGATTGGTTACTTGTCGTTGAATCGTTCTTTTGGATTTGGTGTTTTCAAGCGGAGAGTATATCAGTCCCAGTCGGCGAAATCATCCGAGTCGGGTTCGTCGAACACAGGCTTGCCAGTGTTGATCTGATAGTCGTAATCGACATTCATATCATGCGCCGGGTCGCCGTCATATGTTCCGAGGTCATCGTATTCGTCCAAAGTAATAATTTTATTAAATTTTGTAGTTAGAGGGTTATTTATTTGGAATAGGGCATTCGGTCAGGACGGCTGGATGTGATAGATATCGCTTTCTGGAAAAAGCAAAGGACGGGCTTTTTTCTTGATTTTGAAGCTGTATGTGTCTCCGTTGCCTGATGGTCGGCAGAGGAGGAAATCAAGAGTAATCTCACCTTGATCAAGGAGGACATCGAATTGGGAGGGTAGCGGATTCTTAGTATGTTCTATCTCTGTGCAACGGAAGTATTCACGTCCGTCTGACATCTTGGTTTCCACATCAATCCAAAATGTTTCACGATGTTTGGTAAGAAGTCGTTCGTGAAGTTTGATCAGTCTCCATACGGCTACATCGTTGATTTTGGTGAATTCCCCAAAGGCATCTTGAACTTTCGTGAACTCGTCTGCCTCCAACAATCCCTTTTCCATTTGAACCTTCAGGCCAAGACCTTGCTGGTTAGGTCGATTGGCAGAGAGTGTGACTTGCAGAGTCTTTTTGTCTCCACCATCCGGGAGGTACCCATAACGTTCCACAATCTCGCGACCGTTCTTAAATTTACTCAATGTCCACTCTGGGGTTTGAGTAAAGAGAGTGTTGCGTACGCGGGCCATTTCACGGTGACTTTTCAGCTCGATACCCTTATAGTCGGGGTCTTTAGAAGCATTCATCGGTATGCCAAGAATAGATTCCACAGTACGGCCAATCCCGGTGTCAGCTAACTTCTCAGCAGGAACCCAATCGCTCATTCGGTCTTGAATCAGAGCAAGAAGCTCTTGGCTGACATGTGCCTTAGATGCGTTTATTTCAGCAATAAGCGACTTTAGGGGAGTGAGTATTGGGGACTTGCAAACTTTGGGAATGTCAACCGAAGTAAGGTTGACGACAAAAAGGATGCCTTTGTGTGCAATAATGGCAAATATATCATCGGCTTTCAAGAAATCTACACCCTTGACTTTATTGACCCACATTCGAGGGTCTCCCTTCTTTGTGACCGGGCGATAAAGAGATGTTTTGGTAAGGAATTGTTCGCACTCATTGAGGATATAAGTATCGACAAAACGTTTGCCAAGTTCTCCCTGAAGTTGATTCTCATAATCATGGATTCCATGCTCTTTGAAGTAAGCACGAACAGGCGCAGTGGCATCGAGAATGCTTTTCTTCAAACCCGTTTCAGTGATTTGAATAGTGGCATAATCTACCTGATTATTTACCAAGAACTTAACATTCTTAGTTTCAAAATCATTGAAAGGACGCATGTGTATCATAAGGTCAAATTTTAATTGCAGCCAATATTGTATTGGCAATAGCTCTTGCCATCAATGGTGGCACAGCATTGCCAACAAGAGTAAATTGTGGAATCTCGGATTTACGTTTATTACCGCCTGTCTGTCGTTTGCCTTGAAACACAAACGAGTCATCGAATGATTGAAGTCGAGCCATCTCTCTCACTGTCATTGCACGATGAGAAGCATAATGTATGAAATCATCCGGCATGGTGACGACTGTGGGACTTTGTCCCTCAGGATTCAATACTGTATAGTTTCGCTTATTCGAGTCCACTCCGTTTTGAGAAAGTTCTTCCTTGCACCTTTCGTCATAAACGCCATGCTTGGCGATTATGGAAAGGCGTTTGCGAACATTATCATTTTGTACACTCGTCTGATGATTATAGAGCATAGGGGCTTCCATAAATAGGTTGCCCTCTAAATCAGAAATATTTCGCACGTAGAAAGGTTCTGTGTCGAATACGAAACGGTGTCCGAGGCGACCTAACTTAGACCAATCAGAATAAGTGTGGGTGTCGGGGCTTTCGGAGATATGGCCTTGAACTTCACGGTTGCGGATGAGATGTTCGTATTCCGGGATTACACGACGAGTTCCATAGGATGTTTCTTCAGAACCATTACCGATGAAATCCAGATCGTTGATTGCTTCGTAAACAGTGACCTTTTCATCAGAAGAAACAGTATAAGGGATGTCATTAATCAGCTGTTGGTCTTTGCGGCAGCCAATAAACAAAACTCGTTCTCTATTTTGTGGAACGCCATAATTGGCAGAGTGAACGACAATGGGGCGGTCTACGCGATAAAGCTGCAACTCCTGACGTAACGATTCATATTCATCACTGGAATTGTCAGCCTTGGCAATTGAGCGGATTTGCTCAAAAGTCTCGTCAAGGGAGCAGGCATAAAGAGTAATCATATCTCTCAGCTCCTTGACTTCAATGTTTTCTGCATCGAAGCCGATGAAAGAATCTATGGAGGCGAGAATTGAATTTATGATGGTAGAGTCATCAATTAACGACAGGAAACAATTGAAGTCATTAACAAAAGCATCGTTATCAATGTCTGTGAGAGTCTTTAGATTGACGACTTTTTCTGAAATTTCCCGACGAAGAGAAGTCTGACTTAAAAGTTTAAGTCCATGGCGAATTGAACAAATACGCACATCCGATTTGCTCAGTTTATAGTCAATTTTGCGAGTGACTTTTTTGAATTGAGCGTCAATCTGCTGAAAAAACAGGTCGCGAAATTTAACCGCCTCTGCGTCATCATTCACTTCCATCTGTATTTTGGCCATATAACAGGCATTCACAAACGGGGTGCACTGCCTCGAGAGAAGGCGGCTGAGGTAAGATAACATAGAAGGGAGAGCATTATCATCAATGATAGAGCGAATTTCCCGCATAATTGCATCCTTGAACTTACCTTTGTCTTTAGTGAGAAGTCCTTTTACGTTCTCCATTACAAAATACTTAGGGCGCAGTTTACGGATGACATTTAAATAATGTAGAAAGAGATTGTCGCGTTTGTCAAAACGGCGGCGACGACCTGAAAGACTGAATGATTGGCAGCTTGGACCACCGGTAACCACATCAACTTCTTCGTCGCCAAGCATTGAAAGGAGATTGCTTAAGAAATCCTCCTGCATGATGTCCTGCGTCAAGAATTTGGTGTCCAAACCAAATTGGTGATTATAACGTACTCTGTGAGTAAGTTCACAGTTTTCGTTAATATCACTTGCAAGCAAGAACTTGAAATATTTAGAGGGGGTATATGCTTGAAGAAATCCCTCGCTGATACCGCCCGCACCTGCGAACAGATCAACAAAGGTTACAGGTTTTTTACCTTTAAGAAATTCCTTTCTTTCAGCCATTGCGATGAGATTGGGGCTCTTAAATAGGGGGTGGGAGTAAGGGGGGCTCTATTTAGGAGGCTGGGTTGGTGTGTCGGTGGATGAGGTTAATGGTTGGGCTTACGGTGAAGGGTGTGTCTGCAAGGGACGCGGTCAGATGCAAAATTACGAAATTTATTCGGGATTTCGGTAATGCTCTACAAAGTTGGGGCAGAGGGTGGGCAGGGACGGGGAATGTCGGTGTTAAAGTATGTTGGATATGGCGGCGTGGACGGCTGCACTTGGGTGCGGCACTTCCTATCGGAGTATTTTGCGTGGAATTTTTGGTGGGATGATTTTGTTGTTGGTACTAAAATTAGTATCTTTGTGCTGATTTCATAAAGACTGCAGGATGAGCAAGAAAGAAAAGTTGATAGCACGGCTATTGAGTCGACCTAAAGATTTCCAGTATGATGAAGCAAAGACATTGCTTTTGTCTATGGGATTTTCTGAATGTAACAAGGGGCGTACGTCTGGCTCACGTGTTGAATTTGTGAAAGATGATGCGACTCTGTTGCTTCATAAGCCTCATCCCTCTGGTGAACTGAAAGACTATCAGGTGAAGCAATTGATTGAAACTCTGAAAGAATTAAAATTAATTTGATATGGGACTTCTTAAATATAAAGGCTATACGGGCTCGGTAGAGTTTAGTGAAGAAGACAACTGCCTGTTTGGCAAGGTGCAGGGGTTGCATAGCACTCTGATCTCCTACGAGGGTTCAACGATAGATGAGATTCGCGCAGACTTCGAGGGTGCTGTCGATGACTATCTTGCGCTTTGCGAGGAGCGAGGGGTTGCTCCGGCGAAACCGTACAGCGGCAGGCTTGTACTGAGAATGCCGTCAGACCTTCATAGCAAGGTGGCTGCAGCAGCAACATCGGCTGGTACCACGATAAATGATTTTATTAACCGCGCTGTTTCAAAGGAAATATCGCATACCGTAGCGGCGGAATGAAAAATTTGTGGAGGTATGGAATTTGTGGCTAAAGGGTTTTATGAGCTGACGCACGATGAGTTGTGGAGCGTGTACAGGCTGCGGGCGGAGGTGTTCGTGGTTGAGCAGCGGTGTGCCTATCAGGATGTGGATGAGGCTGACAAGGTGTCGGTGCATCTGCTGGCTGTGGAGGACGGGAAGCTGATGGGGTATCTGCGCGTGATACCGCCGGGGGTGTGCAGCGATGACATACACATCGGGCGTGTGATTTCGGTCAAGCGCCGATGCGGCATCGGGCGTGCGCTGATGGCTGAGGGGGTGCGTATCGCGCATGAAAGGTTTGATTCGCCGTCGATTTCAATCGAGGCGCAGCTCTATGCGGCGCATATGTACAGCACTGTGGGCTTCCGCCAGACTTCGGGCATCTTCATGCTTGACGGTCAGAAGCATGTGGATATGAAGCTGGTGTTTGACGAGATGGAGGGTTAACCAAGGAGCTGGCGCAGTGCTTCATGGGGTCCGAACATCAATTGAGGTATGGATTCAAAGAATGCGACGTAGATGCACAGGAAGATGGCTGTAAGCATCAGAAACCAGATGAAGCGCATGACTGCCTTCCAGCGCGGGGTTACTGGAAATGCTTTGAAGATGCAGACGGATGAATAGGCTATGAAAATGATCAGGGAGAAAGTAGTGGTGTCAAAGCCCATCATATTGACCGGGAGCAGCAATATGTCGATGATGAATGACAGTGCGCTCAGGAAGATGCCGGCAGTGAGCAGTTCGGGTATATTGAACCGTCTGGCTCCGTGGCTGCGATAGGCGAGACGCGCTGCCAGTATGATGGGCGGAAGCATGAAGAGGGTGAACATCCCCGAGCTGAAATCATAGAAGCGGAAGATGTATGTGGAGTGATCTATTTTCTCTTCGGGGCAGATCCACGATGTGAGCAGGACGGAGTAGATGCCGAGTGTCAGCAGAAACAGGAGCGGGGAGGAGTAGCGCACGCGGCGTCCAGCGGTATAGTTGGATATGACCGTCCACGGATGTATGAGCAGTTCGCCGCAGGTGTGCAGGAAGCGCCCTTTGAAGCGGAGCATGTCGGCAAGCGATGAGGTGGAAAACGACCGCCATGTGGTGCGTGCCGTGGAGGTCGGTTGCCCGCACTTGGGGCAGAACTTGTCTTCACACTCGTTGCCGCAATTGAGACATTTCATAGCAAGCAATGTGATTAGGACGCAAAGATACGAATTTTTCATTATCTTTGGCTGTGCCGAAGATACTCACGCTCGGCAAAGCTCAAATAAATTTGGCTTTGCTCTCGACTTATTCGTATCTTTGCATGCGTAAATTGCCGTGGGATAGCCTTATCCGTGGATCATGGATAAACTATCGTGGCGGTGGAATGTTGAATTATCAGTAACAGACTATTATATAATCAGAAATGAGAAAATGGCGTGTTGAGGACAGCGCGGAGCTGTACAACATAAAAGGCTGGGGGATGAAATACTTCTCCATCAATGACCGCGGACATGTGACAGTGACTCCCCGTGAGGGATATGCTACGGTTGACCTTAAGGAGGTCATGGACGAGTTGCGAGTCCGTGATGTCTCGGCTCCTGTGTTGCTCCGCTTTCCCGACATACTTGACAACCGCATCGAGAAGATATCACGCTGCTTCAAGAAGGCTTCGGAGGAGTATGACTATGCGGGGCAGAACTTCATCATATACCCCATCAAGGTCAACCAGATGCGCCCCGTAGTGGAGGAAATCGTCAGCCACGGCAAGAAATTCAACATCGGTCTGGAGGCAGGCTCGAAGCCTGAGCTTCACGCCGTGCTCGCCACCAACATCGATGAAAACAGCCTGATCATATGTAACGGCTATAAGGACGAAAATTTCATAGAGCTTGCCCTGCTCGCCCAGAAGATGGGACGCAAGATATATATCGTGGCGGAGAAGCTCAACGAGATACGCATGATAGCCACGATAGCCAAGCGGCTCAATGTACGTCCCAACATAGGCATACGCATCAAAATATCCAGCTCTGGCTCTGGCAAATGGGAAGAATCGGGTGGCGACCAGAGCAAATTCGGCCTCAACTCGAGCGAACTGCTTGAGGCTCTTGACCTGCTCAGCCGCCGCGAACTGATGGACTGCCTGAAGCTGATACACTTCCACATCGGAAGCCAGGTGACCAAGATACGCCATATCAAGAACGCATTGCGTGAGGCGATGCAATTTTACGTCCAGCTTACCAAGATGGGCTGCGATATAGACTTTGTGGATATAGGCGGCGGCTTGGGCGTGGACTATGACGGCACACGCAGCTCCACTTCGGGCAGTTCGATGAACTATACCATACAGGAGTATGCCAACGACTCTATCAGTGCGCTTGTGGATGCTTGTGTCAAAAATGACATCAAGCAGCCCAATATCATCACCGAGAGCGGACGGTCACTGTCGGCTCATCACTCGGTGCTGGTGTTTGAGGTGCTCGAAACCACCCAGCTCCCTGTGTGGAAGGACTCGCAGGAGATGCCCGAGGATGCCCATGAGCTGGTCAAGGAACTCTATAACATATGGGACAAGATAGACCAGCAGCGTGTGTTTGAGGACTGGCACGATGCCCTCCAGATACGCGAGGAGGCTCTGGACCTTTTCAGCCTCGGCATGCTTGACCTGACCACGAGGGCGCAGATAGAGAAACTGTTCTGGAGCGTGGCGCGCGATGTGGCTGATATAGCTGCCTCTATGAAGCATCCGCCGGAGGAATTGCGCCGCGTCAAGAAGATGATTCCTGACAAGTATTTCTGCAACTTCTCCCTGTTTCAGTCGCTCACGGATGCCTGGGCTATAGATCAGGTTTTCCCCATCATACCCCTGTCACGTCTTGACGAGAAACCTAACCGCACATGCACCATCCAGGATATGACATGTGACAGCGACGGCAAGTTGTCGCACTTTATCACATCAGGAGGCATATCCAGTTCGCTCCCTGTGCATTCGCTCAAGGGTGCCGAACCCTATTATATAGGTGTATTCCTCGTTGGTGCATATCAGGAGATACTCGGTGACATGCACAATCTTTTCGGTGATACTAATGCCGTGCATATCAGCGTCTACAAAGACCGCTACGAGATAGACCGCGTCATTGACGGAGAAACTGTGGAGGAGGTGCTTGACTATGTGCAGTATAACTCCAAGAAGCTTGTGCGCAACGTGGAGGCTTGGGTTACCGCCTCTATGAAGGCTGGACGTATCACTCCCGAGGAAGGTCGCGCCTTTATCAGCAATTACCGCTCGGGTCTTTATGGATACACATACTTAGAGCACGACTGATGCGGGCGTTCATGCACCTTGCATACCGTGGGGCGTCGTTCCATGGTTGGCAGACGCAGCCCAATGCCGTCAGCGTACAGCAGACCATCGAAGAGGCGTTGGCTAAGATACTGCGTCGTCCTGTGCCGATACTCGGCGCGGGACGCACTGATGCAGGGGTCAATGCCCGCATGATGATAGCGCATCTTGACCTTGATGCTGCGGAGCTGACACCCATATTGGCTCGTTCACTAAATACCATCGTCGGTCCCGACATCGCCATCTATTCCATCAGCGAGGTGCCTGATGGAGCGCATGCGCGGTTTGACGCTACGGAGCGCACATATCGTTATTTCATCAACCATGTGAAGTCGCCGTTTTTCAACGCACTGAGCTGGTTCAGTCCGCGTCTGCTTGACTATGACCGCATGAACGAGGCAGCAGCGTATCTGCTTGAAGTGGACGATTTCACCTCGTTTGCCAAGCTTCACAGCGATGCCAAGACCAATATATGCGATGTCCGCAAAGCCATCTGGACGCCTGTTGACACTCCTGACGGTACATATTGGCAATTTGAAATATCTGCCGACCGCTTCTTGCGCAACATGGTGAGGGCTATCGTGGGGACGCTTGTAGATGTCGGTCGCGGCAAACTCACCGTAGATGACTTCCGCCGTGTAGTTGTCCACAAAGACCGCTGCGCAGCCGGCACCTCCATGCCGGGGCATGCCCTCTACCTATGGGATGTCAAATACCCATACTACACACCGCCGAAAGTCGCTACATCCGGTTTCTTCATCTGATATTTAGCCCAAAAAAGTGTGTGATGTTTTGGATTTGCGAATTTTATTCGTAAATTCGCAATGTTGACTATTGCCATTGAAGATCATGCATATCATTAAGAAGAAAACCTTGACTGACTATTACCTCCAAAATCCCCAATCAAGGACGGCATTGGAGGACTGGTACACTAAGACCAAACGTAGCCATTGGCGGAATTTTGCTGATATAAAAGCAACGTTCAATAGTGTTGACAGTGTGGGCAATCAGCGGTATGTTTTTAATATCAAGGGAAATGATTTCAGATTGATTGTGGTAATCCAGTTTAAACCAGAATATGTGTATATAAGATTCATAGGCACACATGCTGAGTATGACAAAATAAAAGATGCATCCCAAATATGAAAGTATATGGAAACAAAGATAGAGAATGAAGTACAGTATAACTGGGCACTTGATAAGATAGAAGAACTGCTTCCTAAAGTGACTGATGAAACGCCGTCGGATGATCCTAATTATATAGAGTTGGTGCTCATCTCATCGCTTGTGGAGGAGTATGAGGATGTCCATTATCCTATTGGAGAGCCATCGCTTATTGATCTCCTCAAACTGAGGATGTATGAAATGGGACTGTCTCAGGCTGCGCTTGGCAAGAAGATAGGGGTTAGTCCCTCCAGAGTCTGCGACTATTTGTCTGGCAAAAGTGAACCGACTCTAAAAGTGGGACGCAGGATGTCTAAGGAGTTGAACATTGACCCGGCAATCGTTCTTGGCGTGTAAGACGATGCTGTAGATATTGCAATCAAACATAAAAAAGTCACCAGCCCTGATTGGGCTGGTGACTTTTATGTATATAGTGTGGGATTTTTTTACATCATGCCGCCCATGCCTCCCATGCCGCCTGCGGGCATTGCGGGTGCGGGGTTGTCCTCTTTCTTGTCGGCGATGACACACTCGGTGGAGAGGAACATGCCGGCGATAGAGGCTGCGTTTTCAAGGGCTACGCGGGTCACCTTGGCAGGGTCGATGACACCTGCGGCGAGGAGATTCTCGTATTCGCCTGTGCGGGCGTTGTAGCCGAAGTCGGCGTTGCCGTCAGCAACCTTCTGGATGACCACTGCACCTTCTCCGCCTGCGTTCTGCACGATCTGGCGTAGAGGCTCCTCGATGGCGCGCTTTACGATAGCGATACCGGTGTCCTCATCGTCGTTTGCGCCCTTGAGACCTTCAAGTTCCTTGACGCAACGGATGTAGGCTACGCCGCCGCCGGGGACGATACCTTCGGCGATGGCAGCACGTGTGGCGCTGCGAGCGTCGTCCACGCGGTCCTTCTTTTCCTTCATCTCCACCTCACTGGGTGCGCCGATGTGGAGCACTGCTACGCCGCCTGCGAGTTTGGCAAGACGCTCGTGGAGCTTTTCGCGGTCGTAGTCGCTCTTGGTCTGCTCGATCTGAGCCTTGATCTGAGCCACGCGGGTTGCAATTGCCTCCTTAGAACCGGCACCGTTGACGATGGTGGTGTTTTCCTTGTTGACAGTCACTTTGTCGGCTGTGCCGAGGTTGGGGAGGGTAGCGGCATCAAGCTTCATGCCTTTCTCCTCGCTGATGACTGTGCCGCCTGTCAGGATAGCGATGTCCTCGAGCATCTCCTTGCGGCGGTCGCCGAAACCGGGAGCCTTGACGGCGCAGACCTTCAGAGAACCGCGGAGACGGTTGACAACGAGAGTGGCGAGCGCTTCCTGATCCACGTCCTCAGCGATGATCAGCAGCGGGCGACCGCTCTGGGCTGTGGCTTCGAGGATGGGGAGCATATCTTTGAGGTTGGAAATCTTCTTGTCGTAGATGAGGATGTAGGGGTTTTCCATCACGCACTCCATCTTCTCGGGATTGGTGACGAAGTAGGGCGAGATGTAACCGCGGTCAAACTGCATACCCTCAACGATGTCAACGGTGGTTTCAGTACCCTTTGCCTCGTCAACGGTGATTACGCCTTCCTTCTTGACCTTCTTCATAGCCTCGGCGATGAGTTTGCCGATTGCCTCGTCATTGTTGGCAGAGATGCGTGCTACATCTTCGATTTTCTTGAAATCGTCGCCTACAGGCTCAGCCATGGTGCGGATGGTCTCGACTACCTTTGCGACAGCCTTGTCGATGCCGCGTTTGAGGTCCATGGGGTTGGCACCTGCGGTGACGTTTTTGAGACCTACGTTGATGATAGACTGGGCGAGTACGGTAGCGGTGGTTGTGCCGTCGCCGGCGTCATCACCTGTCTTGCTTGCTACTTCCTTGACGAGCTGTGCGCCCATGTTCTGGAAGGGGTCTTCGAGTTCTACTTCGCGAGCCACGCTGACACCGTCCTTGGTGATGTGGGGAGCACCGAACTTCTTCTCGATGATGACATTGCGGCCCTTGGGACCGAGGGTTACCTTCACGGCATCGGCGAGAGCGTCGACACCTTTCTTGAGCTCTTCACGAGCCTTGATTTCAAATTTTATTTCTTTAGCCATGATTGACTGTATTTTTATATTCGTTTTATGGGGTTTGGTAATGTGTCAGGGTTGACGGTGCATTAGCCGATTATGGCGAGCACGTCGTTCTGACGCATTATGATATATTTTTCACCTTCAAGCTGCACCTCGGAGCCGGCATATTTGCCGTAGAGTACTTCGTCTCCCTCTTTGAGGAGCATTTCTTCGTCCTTGGTGCCGTTACCTACGGCGATTACTTTTCCTTTGAGGGGTTTTTCTTTGGCAGAGTCGGGGATGATGATGCCGGTGGCGGTTACTTCCTCAGCGGGGGTGGGGAGGATGAGCACACGGTCGGCAAGCGGTTTAATGTTCATGATAATCTATTATTTTAGTTTTTGTATTGATTTTGTTCGCTGTGATGTCATCTAATCGGGATGACACAGATTGATTAGCATATATTGTGCCAAATCCAAATATGGAGTGTGTCTGCCAAAAATGTCACGTATCGGTCAGTGACATGGCATATCCTTATTTTGGACCGTCAGTATATTTAACCCTGTGGAAGGATATAATGTTTCGGACGCGGCTGATAATTATTGTTAATCGTCAGCCGCGTCCGTAATATGTTGATATGCAATAAGAGGTTATGCTTAAATAACCTCTTACTCTACGAGGCGGAATCCCGCTTCGCGCAGACCCTTCTTGATGTCCTCTACATGCTCGTGGCTGCGAGTCTCGACCTCGGCGCGGAGCATGCAGCCGTGGATTTGTGTCGATGACGTGTTGCGTTCGTGGGCTATGGAGATGATGTTGGCACCGAGCGAGCCGAGCACGCCTGTCACTATGGAGAGCTGTCCGGGCTTGTCCTCCAAGTCGAGCGTCAGAGTGCAGTTGCGTCCGCTCTTGACCAGCCCGCGGGTGATCACACGGTTGAGGCTCGTTACATCGATGTTGCCACCTGACACTATGCACACTGTCTTTTTGCCCTTTATGGGCACCTTGTTGAACATCGCAGCCGCCACGCTGACCGCTCCCGCACCCTCTGCCACGAGTTTCTGCTTCTCTATCAGCGCGAGTATGGCAGCGGCAATTTCGTCCTCGCTTACAGTGACCACTTCGTCGACATATTCCTTGACTAAGTTATAGGTCAGTTCGCCCGGCTCTTTGACGGCTATGCCGTCGGCAACGGTGCGTACAGAGTCGAGATGCACCTTGTGTCCGTCGGCTATTGACTTCGCCATGCTCGGTGCGCCCTCGGCTTGGACGCCGTAGACCTTGACATCAGGGCGCAGCATCTTAAGCGCGAAAGCCACTCCGGCTATCAGACCGCCGCCGCCGATAGGCACTATGACAGCCTCGACATCTGGCATCTCTTCAAGTATCTCAAGTCCTATGGTGCCCTGACCGGCAATTACCTTGGGGTCGTCAAACGGATGGACGAATGTGTATCCTTCCTCGTCGCGGAGTCTGATGGCTCTCTCATATGCGTCATCATATACGCCCGGCACCATGACCACTTCCGCGCCGTAGCTTTTCGTGGCTTCCACCTTACTTATAGGTGCTCCCGCGGGAAGACATATGACCGCCTTGATGCCGTTGTGCGCTGCTCCGAGAGCCACGCCCTGAGCGTGGTTGCCAGCCGAACAGGCTATGACGCCACGGGCTTTCTCCTCGTCGGTAAGTTGCGATATCTTGTAATATGCACCACGGAGCTTGAATGACCCCGTGTGCTGTAGATTTTCAGGTTTGAGGAATATCTGAGCCTCGGGGTTGAGGTCTGTAACGCCGATGATGCGCGGATGGCGCGCCACTTCGCGGAGCACCTGGGCTGCATGGTACACTTCGCTGATGCCTAATGTTTCCTGCATGGTGTAATATATAATATATGTGGTGAAATCTCTTGCGGTTTTTCTTATGGTGTAGGGACGCGGCGTGCCGCGTCATCAAACGCAATGCACATCGACTTATATGTTGACGCGGCACGCCGCGTCCCTACGTCCGTTTGGTTTACCTGAAAGGATCACGTTGATGGGTTAGAGGGTAGTTTACATGCAAATGTATAAAGAAATTTTATGTAAACCTCGGAAAAAATTTAACCTCTGCGAACTTTTTTAAGTTAACCGATGTTTCAATAGTACAAAGATGTTAATTGAGCTTCATAAGGTTAATGTTTCACTACTTTTTCATGTGTTTCTAAAAAGAAACCGCCCTCTGGCAACAATTCGAGAGAATCCAGCCAGAGGGTTGCTTTTTTATATGTTTCGTGAAAAAGCTGAAAAATTCCCTATCCGAAAATTTGGCGGTTTGCGCAAAATAACTTAACTTTGCATCCGCAAACGCAGAGGTGCGGCGATGTCTCCCTCAAGCGCGATGCAGGACTGGCTCCTTAGCTCAACTGAATAGAGCATCTGACTACGGATCAGAAGGTTACAGGTTTGAATCCTGTAGGAGTCACTAAAAGTTTTGGTGAAATTCATTTTGGCTCCTTAGCTCAACTGAATAGAGCATCTGACTACGGATCAGAAGGTTACAGGTTTGAATCCTGTAGGAGTCACCCTGCGAGAGACATCCTCGCTGACGAAAGCATCACTCTCAAGCGGAGCGATGCTTTCGGCGTTTATAATATATCCCGAAAGCATAACCCACATGAACGTAGGGACGCGGCGTGCCGCGTCATCGGATTAGACGATGTGTATGGCTTTATATGAGGGTGTTGCAGAGCAGCCAATTTTAGCCAAAGTAGGGTCGCGACCCTACGTCTGAATATGTAACTTTTCCACATATAGATTTTGATTCATGGATAATATCACCCCTATATCTGACCTTGACCGCCGCATGATGCAGCTTGCCCTCGCTGAGGCGCGCAAGGCTTATGATGCCGATGAGGTGCCAATCGGTGCGGTCATCGCCTACGGTGACCGCGTGATAGGTCGCGGTCATAATCTGACCGAGAGTCTCGGCGATGTCACCGCCCACGCCGAGATGCAGGCTCTGACTGCTGCAGCCAATACCCTCGGAGGCAAGTATCTGCCAGGCTGCACTCTCTATGTCACCGTGGAGCCTTGTGTAATGTGTGCCGGGGCTTTGGGGTGGAGTCAGATCAGCCGTGTGGTCTACGGTGCCCCCGATGCCAAGCGAGGTTACTCGGTGGTGACAAGTCGCTCCCCGTTTCATCCGCAGTGCGAGGTGGTGTCGGGGGTGATGGCGGCTGAGTGCGCGGCATTGATGAAATCATTTTTCAGCAAGAAAAGATAAATATTCAGGATATGAACGATACCATAAAAGATACGATACTCGTGTTGTCGGGAGGCATGGACTCTACGACAATGCTTTATGAATTTCGTGAGCGCATAGCTCTCGCAGTGACATTTGACTACGGTTCCAACCACAATGCCCGCGAGATAGAGTGTGCCGCGTATAACTGCCAGCTGCTTGGTGTGCCGCACCTTGTCATACCTCTCGGCTTTATCGGCAAGTATTTTGAGAGCTCGCTGCTCAGTGGCGCGGATGCCATACCCACGGGGCATTATGACGGTGACAATCTCCGCTCTACGGTCGTGCCGTTTCGCAACGGCATCATGCTTGCCGTGGCTGCCGGGCTTGCCGAAAGCCGCTCTCTGACGCGCGTGATGATTGCCAACCATGCAGGCGATCATGAGATATATCCTGACTGCCGTCCGGGATTCGTCCGCGCCATGGGCGAAGCCATCAGCGAAGGCACGTTTGCCCCTGTGAGGCTTGATGCCCCTTATACAGGCTTGACCAAGGCGGATATTGCTCTGCGCGGTATGCGTCTGGGGCTTGACTACGACCATACATATTCTTGCTACAAAGGCGGCGAAAAGTCTTGCGGCGAGTGCGCCACCTGCATCGAGCGTCAGGAGGCGCTTGACCAGGCAAGGAAGATGCTCAGCGACGCGCTATGAGATTTGACCTCAACATACTCGGCTGCGGTTCAGCCACGCCTACCGTGCGACACAATCCGTCATCGCAGATAGTCAATTTCCGCGACAAGCTCTTCATGATAGATTGCGGCGAGGGGGCGCAGGTGATGATGAAGCGTATGGGGCTGAAATTCTCTCGCCTTAGCCATATATTCATCTCCCACATGCACGGCGACCACTGTTTCGGGCTGCCGGGTCTGCTTTCCACTATGTCGCTGCATGAGAAGGGCGGCACCGTCACTGTACATATGCAGCCCGAAGGCATCAAGGTGATGGAGCCGATGATACGTTACTTTTGTGACAACACTGCCTATGACCTGCGTTTTGAGCCGTTGCCCAAGAGAGGGGTGATCTATGAGGACGACGGGCTGGCAGTAGAGACCTTTCCGCTCTATCACCGTGTGCCGTGCAACGGTTTCATATTCCGCGAGAAACCGTCACTGCTCAATCTGCGCGGCGACATGGTGCGCTTCCATCAGGTACCTGTGCGGCAGCTCCACGCCATCAAGTGCGGCGAGGACTTCGTCAAAGATGACGGCACGGTCATCCCCAACAGCCATCTGACGCTTCCGCCCCGACGCCCTGTCAGCTATGCCTATTGCTCCGATACCGTGATGGACCGCCGTGTAGCCGAAAGTGTCCGAGGCGTAGATGTCCTGTACCACGAGTCGACATATGCCGATGACCAGGAGGTGAAGGCTGCCCAGCGCGGACACTCCACCGCGCGTCAGGCAGCGAAAATAGCCGCTGTGGCTGGTGTGCGCCATCTCATACTCGGTCATTACAGCAAGCGTTACCGTGACCTGTCACCTCTCCTTGCAGAGGCGCGCGAAGAGTTCCCTGCCGTCACTCTCTCTGACGAAGGTCTCGTCCTCGACCTAAACACGTTATCCTAATGCTTTAAAAGTAGGGACGCGGCGTGCCGCGTCATCAATTGCAATACACATCGCCTGATACGATGACGCGGCACGCCGCG
>ENA-ORNQ01001215-ORNQ01001215.1-human-gut-metagenome-genome-assembly--contig:-NODE-1215-length-20820-cov-13.287647_pt1 | contig 20820 bp, 19 predicted proteins | sample MGYA00242116_ERZ509024 | MGnify/ENA primary metagenome ERZ509024 (study PRJEB26280, sample SAMEA2338697) | human gut metagenome | biome: human gut; feature: human-associated habitat; material: faeces...
CATGGGAACAATAGCGTTCCACGGCACGCAGGTAGCCCATAACGGCAAGATCGTAGTAGTCGCCATCATACCGCTGCTCCTGCAAAAACGCATATATAGATTTCGCGATGGACAAAGAATACTCTCTACTTATAAAATAGGGCGGCAATACGATTTTTCTGCAAAATGCAGAAAAAAGCGGTCGCAAGTCTGCGACCGCTTCGGTTATGCAACTGTGATTTTTGCTTTATCGCAAAGCAGATGCTGTCCAATTTAGAATCTGCTCTGCAAATGCGATTGCCTGCTTTGCATGATGCTCTTCGACAGTCAGTTCGTTCGGATATCGTGTCATGGTACCAAATGGCGTTAGGGCATCTGCAGCATCGCCGATTGCATCCGGGATGGAGATATAGTTGTGAATCTGATTCAGCAGAAAAGAAAGATCGTGGCTTTTGGGAATCCCGGTGGGCCAGTGCAGAGAGACAATCACAGCCTTGATCGCTTTTTCCGCAGACTGCTGGCAGTGGTAGCAGACGATTTCGAGCGGCTTGGGATGATAGTTTTCAAAAAGATGCCGGGCAACGCCTAAATCCTGCGCGGCATAGTCAAGCCACTGTTTAACTTGCTGATCCATAGAGCAGAACTCCTTTGTGGAATACCTCGTTTTCTACGGTGAACTGATTCTTACGTTCGTCAAAGCGGCTTTTTGTGCCAACCAGAATATCCACAGGGCGCTGCTTCACGCCGCGAATCGCTTTATATGCAGAAGTGGCTACGGCGTGAAGATCCTTCTCACTGTCATCTACAATAATGTAGAAGTCAAAATCGCTGTCGGCGTGCGCGGTACCGTTTGCAAAAGAGCCAAACAGATAAACGCCAATCGGCTTGATCTGATCGACAAGCTTTTGCTTTATGACTTCAATCTCATCAATGGGCATGGAACACACCTCCTCATTGTTTTCTAACTATAGTATAGCAAACTGCGGAAAAATAATCAACGAAAACAGGTAGACAACAATTTCAAGAAACCAAGAGGTTTAGTCTGCCGATTCCTCGCAATCGAAAGAAGCGGGTTCAATTTTCTCGACTGCCAATGCACATGGCTGCGGCAAGTGTGCGGTCTTGACTTCACTTGGAATTGCGGAAAGCGGCAAATAGATCCGATAGGCTTGCCCCACAGACAGCTGCTTGTTCTTTTCTATGCAGAAGACGAGCTGTTCGCCGTCTGCTTTTTGCAGCGCGACCCTGCGCTGCCGCTGAAACGGAATGCTGGAAACCGAAAGACAAATGCCTTCCTCCGCGCAATACTCCTTTCCGCGCTGGTGCGCATTGGATATTCTGTTGTTTCACCGAATAATACTGTTTTGCGTGCTTCAACTCGGTTTTTTCACAAGATTTGAACGGCGGGAATGAAGTGCGCTTCGTGGAAGCATGCTTCATTTCGACATAAAATCTCCATAGTTGATCTATTATAAACTATGGAGGTCTTCAGAATGAAACCATACCCGGCGCTGCTCGCAGAGCTTCTTTCCGAAGAATTGTCTTCTCTGCGGCAGCAGAAGGCATTGACTCAGGAGGCCATGGCGGAGCAGCTTCGTATTTCCAGCCGCGCATACAGTGACTTGGAGCGCGGGAGATATGCCGCCTCAGCCCCGACCTTGCTGTTTCTCTTTTCTATGCTGGAGGCGGATGCACAGAGCGCGCTGGTTCAGCGGTTTATGAACCGTGTGCAAGCGCTGGAGGGGACGGATGCAGCATGAACGCCGTAACAGACATTGTCGAAGTATATGATCTGTTGTACCGACTCGGTTTCTCTGCAACCAACACTGCATTTTTCCATCTTTCCTACTCGGTCTATCTCGCCTCACTCAATCCACATTGGCTGGTGAAGCCATCGCAGCGGCTATATCCTGAAGTAGCAGACCAATACAACACCAATCCGCTTCAGGTCGTCCGAAACATTGACGGGTTTGCCTGCGTCTCCTGGCACAAAAACGCCGCGTTTCTGCGCAGTCTTACCTGCCACCCGCTGACGACAGCTCCGACCTCTGCGCAGTTTTTGCGGATACTTGTGCATGATATCCGGAGAAGATCTGTATAGCGTATAGCCGCGTTTTGGAGCATATGCATCAGAATGCGCTCACTTCCTCTGACCTTCAGCAGATCCGAAAGGGTGTGATTTTTCTTATGCCCGCTGTGTCAGTCTAATCGACAGACACAGCGGGAGCTTATGGGTATCAACACACGGACAACTGCGCTTCTGAATGGCTCACGCGAATCGTGAATAACACAAAAGGCACGACGCTTGGTCGTGCCTTCGCTGTATGTTTTTTCTGACCGCCTAATTCAGCAGGTGCGGCTTTCAGGTGTTCTTTTTTGCGCTGGACTTTGTGGTAAGGACCTTGCTTGCCCATGCAAAGAAATACGGCACAGAGTTGAACAGATAACTGGTGTGCATCAGTTCGTCCAGCAGCTCTTCCATCGTAAACGGCCGGTATCCATAGGGGCTCATCTCGCCAATATAATCGTCCAGCTGGTCACGCGCCGCCGCCCGCAGGAACTTCTTCGTATCCTTGTTCGCTTTCGCAAGGCGCTTGATGTAGTCCTCTGCCTTATCAAACTGGTTCAGCTTGTAATACAGAACTGCCAGCGGCAGGAGCATCTGTGTTTCCTCGTAGGAGTCAAACTGCTTATGGAGCGCCAGCGCGTGCATTTCGTCTTCCATGAAGACGTACAGGTGCATCAGCTGATAGCGGACACCGAGATTATCGTTCTCGCACAGCTCCAAAAGGCGCTGCCCTTCGTCGATCGCCCGGCGCATCATGCCGCAGGAAATTAAAACGTCAAAGTATGTATAGCGCACGCGCATATATGGTCTGGTTTCAAACGCTGTCCAAAACTCACCGGCGTACTCCTTGAACGCGCCGGACTTTTCCATCTGCTTGTCCGCTGCGTCGAGCAGCTCCTGCAGGGCAAGCCGCCGCTCGTCCGGCTGCTCCGCTGTACGCAGGATCAATTGGAGTCTTGCATCCAGATTGTCCGGCTCCAGCTCCAGCGCCTTGTGCAGATATTCCACGCTTTTTTTCTTCGACGTGACCTGTTCGGCGAGATCCAGATAATCGTCCGCCGTTTCAGGCGCAGATTCTTTCTGCTCTTTGCATTTTAGATTGTATTCTGCAAAGAACCGCTCCGCCAGGGCATCCACGTCGGCTCCGTTCTCCGTGTCCTCTGCGTGAGCGTCCAGGAATTTCTGCAATTCTTTCAAAACCTTTTCTGAGTCTCTGCTCATTTTATGATGCCTCCCGTATTTGTTGTGTGGATGGCTTGTCGTTAGATTTTCCTATGTGATTATACCAGATTCGTCAGCCTTCGTCGAGAGATAAATGCCAAAACGACTATGATTCTTACCAGTCTGTACCGCACCATCCTTTTTTCCTGAATAGCTTTTTCAGAAAATGCCCAATTCTCTCGACTTGCGTAGAAATATGAAAATCAAAAAACTCGATTTATGTGATTATTCTCTTGTATAAATTCTCGATTTGTGCTCTCCTCTTATGATAATTTGAAAAGACGAAAGGCGGCGCTTTCTGCAAAGCATTTCTTCCGACATCGTCCTCACTCCTTGTGAATCGTGCGATCGCTTTATTGTGCGCAGGCCAAACACACGCCGCATTGCCTGACTGTGATGAAGGATACCCTGTACGCACTCAGATCGGAGACCGTGATCTCCAAATTCTGTACGGCAAAGGAATCGCCCTTGATGGGAACTCTATTCAGCTGCTCCATGACCCAGCCGCCGACGGAAACACTGTCTGATTCCAGCTTGACGTCAAAGAATTCCATAAAATCCTCCAAGCTGACGGAGCAGTCCACGCGGTAGGTATTCTCGTCCAGCTTTTCAAAATCTACTTCTACCTCGTCGTGTTCATCCCAGATTTCACCGACCAGTTCTTCCAGAATATCCTCCATCGTAACAATGCCAAGCGTTCCGCCAAAATCATCCACAACGACGGCGACGTGGGACTTCTGATGCTGGAGCGTTTTTAGAATGTCGCGGATCTTTGTGTGCTGATAGACGAACAGCGGCTCCGTCATGATCTCCGCAATGGGCTGATCCGTCATCTTGCCGTTGATATAGAAGTCCTTCTGATGAAGAACGCCGACGATCTGATCGATGGTATCCCGGTAGACCAGCAGACGGGAAAAGCGGGACTGTGTAAAGGCTCTGGCAATTTCCTCATGGCTCTCGCCGATGTCTACGGCCTCCAAGTCAATTCGATGGGTCAGAATTTCTGCCGCCGTCAGGTCGCGGAACTCGAGGGCGTTGCGCAGCAGCTCGCCCTCGTTTTCGTCAATGCCGCCGTCCTGCTCCATGTCCTCCATGAAAAGAAGCAGTTCCTCATGGGACATTTTTGCGTCGTCATCTGTCTTGAAGAAGCGGGAAAACAGCTTTTTCCACTGGGAAAAGAGAAAATTCAGCGGCGTCAGCACCCAAATCCAAAGGCGGAGAAACGGGGCGCTGAACAAAGCAAAGCGTTCAGGGGTGTCCTTCGCAACACTCTTGGGGGTGATCTCACCAAAAATCAAAACAACGATTGTTACGACGACTGTAGAAACCGTCGCGCCAATATCGCCGTAAAGCCCTACGAACAGAAGTGTGCCGATGGATGCCACCATGATATTCACGATATTGTTGCCGATCAGGATGGTAGAGATCAGCTTGTCATAGTCTTCGGACAGCTTAAGTGCCAGCACTGCCCGCTTGTTTCCGTTGTCCGCCAACACCTTGAGGCGGGTCTTATTCAGAGACGAGAACGCCGTTTCTGTGGCGCTGAAATAGGCGGACATGGCGATGCAGACCACCATTGCAAGAATGCTTCCAAAATAATTCATTTCAAACTCCTTTATGTTCTGTTCATACGATCATTTCATGCAAAAAAAGACACACCTATACCCGATACCGCAGCAAAGGGCGTAGATATGCCACATATGAACAGACCATATAAAAGCGGTTACCGTTGTCGTCGCTACTGTCGTTTTCCACGAATTTCTTCCTCCTTTTTACTGTGTGCGTATATCATAGCATTTCTGCGGTGTAGATTCGGTAAAGAAACTGGCGCAGGGCAATATCCTCCTGTGAGAAATCTTGAAGCGGTTCCGCTTCTGCGGTATAATAATGCCGTAATATCGTTCAGGAGAAGCATGATGAAGAACCGTCAACGACAAAAGGATATTCTATTTTCGATCCTTATTTTTTGCAGTGCCTTTGCCGTCAATTTGCTGATTCAGAAGCTATTTACCACGCAGACGCTGGTGCCCATGATCTTTGTGTTCGGCGTGTTTTTGATCTCCCTGAAAACGCATGGGTATTGCTATGGTATCATTTCGGCCATCGTCAGCGTGTTTGCGGTGAATTTCGCCTTCACCTATCCCTATTATGCCTTTGACTTTTTCGTAGAAGAAAGCATCCTGTCCGCCGTCATCATGCTGGTCGTCGCCGTTTCCACCAGCACGCTGAACATTCGCATCCGCGATCAGGAGAAGCTGCGCTCAGAAAATGAAAAAGAGAGAATGCGGGGCAATCTGCTGCGGGCGATCTCCCACGACCTGCGCACGCCCCTCACCTCCATATACGGGTCATCCTCCACGCTGATCTCCAAGTATGACGCGCTGCCAAAGGAGCAGCAGCTCAAGCTGTTGGGAGAAATCCAGGAGGACAGCGAATGGCTCATCCGCATGGTGGAAAATCTCCTGTCTGTCACAAGGATCGACGGCGCGAAGGTGGAGGTCGTGAAAACGCCCACCGTTCTGGATGAGCTGATCGACTCCGTTTTGATGAAGTTTTCCAAAAAGCATCCGAATCAGAAGGTCATCACGCAGATACCGGACGAGTTTGTGGACATTCCCATGGACTCGCTCCTTATTGAACAGGTACTGCTGAATCTTCTGGAAAATGCCGTATTCCACGCAAAAGGCATGACGGAGCTGACACTTTCTGTTTCGCTCATAGGAGACAAGGCGGTATTTGAGGTTGCAGACAACGGCTGCGGCATCCCGGAGGATGCGCTTCAAAAGATTTTTACCGGGAGCTACGAAAAGTCCGCCGCGCCGGTGGATGGGACCCGCAGCAATATGGGGATCGGACTATCCGTGTGCGCCGCCATCGTCAAGGCGCACGGCAGCGAGATTACTGCGGAAAATAGGAAGGGCGGTGGCGCGGTATTCCGCTTTGCTCTGGAAAGAGGGGGTGAGGACGATGGGCAATAACAAATTCAAGATCCTGATCGTAGAGGACGAGGCCAACATCCGAAGCTTTATCAAAGCCAATCTGGAAACCAGCGACTATCAGGTGCTCTGCGCGGAGACCTGTGCGCTTGGGATAATGATGTACGCTTCCCATCATCCGGACCTCATCGTTCTGGATCTCGGTCTGCCGGATCGGGATGGCATGAGTCTGATTCAGGAGGTGCGAAGGACGGACACTGTGCCCATCATTGTGCTCTCCGCCCGTTCCAACGAGAGGGACAAGGTGGAGGCGCTGGATCTGGGGGCGAATGATTATATCACCAAGCCCTTTGGCACGGAGGAACTCCTGGCTCGTATCCGCGCCGTTCTCCGCAGCCATCGGCACAGTGAAGAGAATGAAAGTACCCCCGGAGGGAAATTCTGCCTTCAGGACTTGCTGATCGATTATGATACACGGCAGGTCTTTGTGGGTAAAGAAGAGATCGACCTGACTCAGACGGAATACAACATCATGGCTTTTCTCTCCGTTCACGCCGGAAAGGTGCTGACGTATGCCGCCATCATTCGGGCGGTCTGGGGGTATTCGGACTATGGCAGTGTCAAGAAGCTGCAAGTCAACATGAAGAACATCCGCAAGAAAATGGGCGTGACGCCCGGCGAAAAGCGCTACATCATCAACGAGCTTGGCGTCGGATACCGTATGCTGGCGGAAGATGAGGCATAGCGCTGCCAAAGTTCTGCGCTGCTTGACAGGCGTGTACAATGCAAATGAGCTTTTTCCGTTTCTATACCAAACGGAGAAGGCTCGTTTTTTGTTTGGAGGATCAAAAATGAAGAGAACATTCAGCACGGGGCTTGCCTATGTATTTGGCATCGTATTTATTGCATGGGGCGTTGTCCTGATGGAAAAGGCCGACTTCGGCGTTTCCGTGGAGGTCGCGCCTGCATACCTTTTCAGATACACCCTAGGGTGTATCTGAAAACTCGCAACGCACCCGGGCAACGGGCCTTTTCGCACTGTGCTGCGGCATTTTTCCTTGAAATACGTCAGTATTCCTGCGTAAAAATGTCTTGCTCAGCGCAAAAATTCCTCGCTGCCGGTCACTTCGCCCGTTTTCAGATACACCCTAGGAGTTCTGGCTGATTATTTCCGTATTGCTGGTTTGTTTTGTGTGGTGCTGATCGTTGCTGGATGTTTATACTTGATCCCTAAACCTAGCCCTTTATTTCTGCAGCGCTTGCGGTGAGCTCGTCATGCAGAGCCTGCGCGGTTTGAAGGTGGGAATTGCGCATATCTTCAAAGTGGATGGAGATAAACTGCGTCTGGCTGACGCCGGATTCCGTGAGCTCCTGCCGGATCAGCTCCAACATGACCGACTTTCCGCAGCGGCGGATACCGCTGATGATCTTGATATGCGCTGTCCCGATAAACGGCCGGATACGGCTCATATACAGTTCTCGTTTTATCATAAAACTTCACTCCCCTTCCGTGGCTGACCATGGCATAGCACATTTACAAGGGAAGCTCGATGCGGAAATTGCGGTTTTATAAGTTATAACTGATGAAATGTATAATTCGGGAAAATATATCAGGCAAACCCGAGGATGAAGAAATACTCCTGCGAAGGCCGGCCTCCGCTTTGCAGCCGCACAGCCAATACCGGCATAAAGAAGCAGGCCGCAGCGCGTATGGCGCTGCGGCCCTTTGCGGCAGATTCAGCGGTGTGCAGCGAGGATGCGCCGGATCTCGCCGAGATCCCGGGCAAACCAGATCCCGGCCTGACGCTCCTCGGAGGACAGGCCCTTTTCGATCATGTGTTGGAGCAGCGCCCGCAGGCTGTCGTAGTACCCGTTCAGGTTATAGAGGATACAGGGCGCGTCGAGATGGCGCAGCGAGACCTTGGACATGACCTCGGTGATTTCCTCCAGCGTGCCCGTACCGCCGGGGAAGGCGATGAACGCATCGCCCAGCTCGATCATTTTCGCCTTGCGCTCCGACATGTCCTTCGTGACGATCAGCTCGGTCAGTCCGTCGCATTGCAGGCATTCGTCGATGAAAAACTGCGGCTCCACGCCGGTCACATCGCCTCCGGCGTCCAGAACGCTCTGCGCAAGCTCCCCCATCAGGCCGCTCTTGGAGCCGCCGTAGACCAGCGCGTTTCCGCTTTCGCCGATCCAGCGGCCAAGCGCGCGGACAGCTTCCCGCAGCGCCGGATCGTTTCCGGGATTCGCGCCAAGATATACCGTAATATTCATAAAAACACCTCGCCTGTATCCTAACAGGCGAGGCGGGACTTTGTCAACGGCAGGATTTGCCTGCGCAGGGTGCAGCCGCAAATTTCAGCCGGAGGCGCGGATGCACCTCCGGCTGTCAGCGCTTCTATATGCGCAGAAGCGGCCATCCTCAGTGGAATTCCGGCAGCCAGCTGCCGTGGGCCTCGATCAGCGCATCGACCATCTGGATGATCGTATCGATGTCCAGCTCGCTTCCGGTGTGCGGGTCGAGCATGGCGGCCTGATAGATGTGCTCCTTTTTGTGCGTGACGGCGGCCTCGATGGTCAGAAGATGGACGTTGATGTGCGTCATGTTCATGGCGGCGCACTGCACCGGGAGCGCGCCGGACCAGCACGGATGCACGCCGGTGTTGTTCACGAGACACGGCACCTCCACGCACGCATTTTCCGGCAGATTCGAGATCAGGTGGCCGGTGTTGAGAACGTTGCCGCCGATCTGATAGGGAACGCCGGTGGTGACGGCCTCCATGATGTAGGAGGCGTACTCACGGCTGCGGGTATGGTCGAGGACGTGCGACTCGTGCAGCGCGTCGCGCTCCTTGGCCCAGCCCGCGATCTGATTGACGCAGCGGCGGGGGTATTCGTCGAGCGGGATGTTGAAGCGCTCGATCAGCTCAGGATAGCGGGCCTTGATGTAGAACGGATTGTACTCCGCGTTGTGCTCGCTCGATTCGGTGCAGTAATAGCCGAGCTTGTCGATGTAATCAAAGCGCACCATATCGCCGTGTTTTTCCGAGGCGTTTTTCGCCTTTGCGCGGCGCTTGATCTCGGGATAAAGGTCGTTGCCGTAGCGGTCGCGCAGCTCCAGAAGCCATGCCATATGGTTGATACCGGCAATTTTTTCGCGGCGGCCCTCGATGCAGTCGTCCATGCCGAGCGATTTGAGCAGATTTTCCGAGCAGACCTGCACGCTGTGGCACAGGCCGACGGTCTTGACGCCGGTATAGCGCAGCATGTAGCCGGTCAGCATGGACATGGGATTCGTGTAGTTCAGGAACCAGGCGTCCGGGCAGACCTCCTCCATGTCCCGCGCAAAGTCGGTCAGGACGGGGATCGTCCGCAGCGCGCGCATGATCCCGCCGATGCCCAGCGTGTCGCCGATGGTCTGGCGCAGGCCGAACTGCTTCGGGATCTCAAAGTCCGTGATGGTGCAGGGGTCGTAGCCGCCGACCTGAATGGCGTTGACGACGAAATCCGCGCCGCGCAGCGCCTCTTTGCGGTTTTCCGCGCCAAGATAGGCGGAAATGCGGGCGTGGCTGCCCTTCGTCTCGTTCATGGCGGTCAGAATATCGCGGCTTTCGGCCAGACGCACGGGATCGATGTCGTAAAGGGCCAGCTCACTGTCCCGCAGGGCCTCCGTACACATGCAGTCGCCCAGAACATTGCGGGCAAAAACGGTGCTTCCGGCCCCCATAAATGTAATTTTCGGCATGGGATCGCTCCTCCTCTGTTTGCGCCGGCGGAAATAGGAACCGGCGGCTGTCTATACGCTCAGTATAGCGCCGGAGAAACGGGAATGGTATGGCAGGGCGTTTGCATTCTTTGGCATAATGTTGTATAAAGAAGAGAGAACAGGAGGCGCGGAGAATGGAAGTGCAGCATATTTTTCTGGTCAACCAGAATTGGAAAGACATCAATCCCATGGAGTGCGGACAGGAGCGCTGCGCGCCGGGACACAGCTTCGGCCCCGGCGTGCGGGAATACTATCTTTTGCATTATGTTCTGTCCGGAGTGGGCCGCTTTACGGTGAACGGCACGGCGCATACGCTGCACGCCGGGGATATCTTCGTGATCCGGCCCTTTGAGCGCATTTACTACGAGGCCGACGCCGAAGCGCCGTGGCACTACGTCTGGGCCGGGTTTGAGGCATCCGTCCCGCTGCCGGAGGCGCTTTCGCAGGACGTGATCCGCTGCCCGGACGCGCGGGCGGTGTTTCTGGAGATGCTGGAGGCCGGAAAGCTGGAGCAGGGACGGGAGCGCTGCCTCTGCGGGCGCATCTGGCTGCTGCTGTCCATGCTGGAGCATATGGAGTCGGCAGGCCCGCGCGGGAGCGACTACGTCCTGCGGGCTGTCAACTGGATGCAGACAAATTATATGAATCCCGTTTCCATTTCTGCGCTTGCGGGGGAACTGAATCTGGACCGGAGCTATTTCAGCACGCTTTTCCGGCGGCAGACGGGCCGGTCGCCGCAGCAGTATCTGACGGAGCTGCGGCTGGAAAAGGCGCGGACGCTGCTGCTGGAGTACGGCTACCGGCCCGGCGAGGCTGCGCAGGCCGTGGGCTACGCGGATATTTTCAGCTTTTCGCGTATGTTCAAGCGGCACTACGGCGTCAGCCCGAGCGCACTTCGCAGGTAGGAGGAAAAGCGTGTCCCTCCGAAATGGAGAAAAGCCCTCCCGGCGGTATCGCCGGGAGGGCGCTCAGCATATTTGCAGGGGCTGCGCTCAATACTGGAAGCAGCTCCCGCCGACGAATTCGCGGACGATGGAGTCGCGCGGGACGAACGGCGTATCAAGCGGCGGCAGCTCGCGCACGACCTGCATGAGGACGGAAAGGCCGTGCTCCTCAATAAAGGCGTCATCCAGCTCGGAGGAAAACTGCGGGATCTCCTTGAGATACTTTGCGAGGATGCAAAGCTCGTAGTCGTGGAAGGTGTCGATGTGGACGGAGGCGTTCGGCTTATTCGGCGCGATATACTGCACCTCGCCGCGATCGACGTCCTGTGCGCGGGAGATGGTGGTGCGCAGGGAGTTGCCGCGTCCGCGGTAGTCGCGGATCATGCGGCGGGCGACGCGGATCTGCTCGGGACGGACGATGTGGTCGTCGCCGGTGATGATGCGCGTCCGGGGCGCGACGTAAATGCCGGTCGCGCGGTCGCGGATCTGGTCAAAGATGATCGGGTTGAGCATGTGGATGCCCTCGACGATGATGATGCCGTCGGCATGGCCCTCCATCGCGGTATAGCCGCCGGTCTTTCCGCCGGGAAAATCGTACCACGGGACCTGCGCCGTCTGACCGGCGGAAAGCTCCTCCATGCACTGGCGCAGCAGCGCCCAGTTGACGCACAGCGGCGATTCCCAGTCGGTCAGCTCCTTGGGCCGCTCCTCCAGCGAGAGGAAAAAGTTATCCATACTGAGCAGGCAGACGGGAAGGCCCAGATTTTCCAGATACGTCTTGAGGCGCATGGCGGTGGTGGTCTTGCCGGAGCCGGACGGGCCGGTCAGCGCCACATACGGCTTTTTCGGGTAGGCGCTGAGGATGGCCGCGGCTGCGGCGCTAATCTTATCGTGAAAGACCTCCTCGCAGCGCAGGACAAACTGTGTCTGGCTGCGCATGGCGCCGGTGATGTTTTCAAGGTCAATAACGCGCATGATCTTGCTTCCTTTCAGGTGATATCAGAGATTTCCAAGGCTTCTCAGACGCCGGAGACGCGCTCCGGCGCGGCGGCCTCCAGCTGGCGGCGGAGCCGCTTCCAGTAGACCGCAAAGCAGACGGCGTGCATGGCGGCGGTGACGACCCAGCTGATGGGATAGGAGATATAAAGGGCGGGCAGCGTATGATCCCACGCAAAAATGGTGTAGATCCAGATGATGCGGAGGATGCAGGCGCCGAAAATGGTGACGATCATGGGCAGCCACGATTTTCCAAGTCCGCGCACCATGCCGCAGCAGACCTCCATGATGCCGCACAGGAAATACGGCGTTGTAACATAGTATGTGCGGATGAGGCCCATGGCGATCACGGAATCGTAGGCCGGATCGTTCGCGGAGACGTAGATGCTGAGCAGCTGCGGGCCAAAGACGGTGCTGAGGATGCAGAGCGGAATGCCGATCAGAAGAACGGTCGCCTGACAGGCCCAGAAAATTTTCATCACCCGGTCATAGCGCCGTGCGCCGAGATTCTGGCTGGTGAAGGTGATGGAGGCATGGAACACGGAGTTCATGGCCGTGTAGGTAAAGGCGGCGATGTTGGTGGCGGCGGTGTTCGCGGCGATCACGTCCGCGCCGAAGGAGTTGACGCAGCTCTGCACCATGACGTTGGAGATGTTGAAAACGACGGACTGAAGCCCCGCCGGAAGGCCGATCTGGATCATGCGGAGCGCCTCGTCCGGATGCAGGCGGATCTCCCGGAGCTTGAGCTTCGCCGGGCCCTCCTGACGCACAAGGCAGATGAGGATGAGCACGACGGCGACATACTGCGAAACGACGGTCGCAATGGCGACGCCCGCAACGTCCAGCTCACAGACGATCACGAAGAACAGATTCAGGAAAACGTTCAGCACGCCGGAGATGGCGAGGAAGATGAGCGGGCGCTTCGTATCGCCGTAGGCGCGGAGGATGGCGGCGGCGAAATTGTAGATCAGCGCGCCGGGAATGCCGATGAAGTAGATGCGCAGATAGAGGCTGGCCAGCGCCAGAACGTCGTCCGGCGTGTCCATCCATTCGAGCATCGGCGTGGAGAGAAAGAAGCCGAGCAGGAACGTCACCACGCCCAGAACGAGGCTCAGGGCGATGGCGCTGTGGACGGCACGCCCGACGCGCGCGTCGTCGCGGCAGCCGGCATAGCGCGCGACCAGAATGTTGACGCCGACGGAAATGCCGATGAACGCGCCGGTCAGAAGATTGACGAGCGCCGAGGTCGCGCCGACGGCGGCCAGCGACGTGCTGCCCGCGAATTTGCCGACGACGATGACGTCCGCCGCGTTGAACAGCAGCTGCAAAATGCCCGTCAGCGCCAGCGGCAGGGAAAACATCAGGATCTTCGGCAGAAGCGCGCCGTTCAGCATATCAAGCTCGTTGTTTTTGGCCATGATGACGTTAGAACTCCTTTTCAGATCACATTATTCTATGGAGCACGAACGGAAGGCACTCCACGGCACTTCGTCCGGAGGAAGCCGGGAAAACTCGACCGGCAGGCCGGTCTGCGGATGGGAAAAGCGCAGCCGGTACGACCAGAGCGCAATGGGGAACGGCGCTTCCTGCGCGCCGTATTTCCGGTCGCCGAGCAGTGGAAGCCCGCGCGAGGCGAACTGCACCCGGATCTGGTGCGTCCGACCGGTATGGAGCCGGATATGGACGAGCGCACAGCCGTCCGCCGTGCCGAGGACGCGGTAGTCGAGAACGGCCTCCTTGACATCCGGCCCGGGCGCGGGCATGACGCGCGCCGTCCGCGAGGCGCGGTCGTAGAAGAGAAGGTCGCGGAGCGTCCCCTCCGGCGCATCGGGGATGCCGGAGAGCACGGCCAGATATTCCTTTTCAAATGTCCGCGCACGCACCTGCTCCGAGAGCAGCTCCGCCGCCATCCGCGACCGCGCAAGCACCATCACGCCCGCAACGGCGGCGTCGAGCCGGTGAACCGTGCGCACACAGGCGTGCGCGTCGCCGAGACAGTCCCGGATGCGCTGCGGCATACCGCCCGGCTCGTCGGTGGAGACGACGCCGGAGGGCTTGATGCAGACGAGAATGCGGTTGTCCTGATAAAGAATTTCCATGAAAGGCTCCGATGCGGGCGGACGCGCCGCCCGGCGTATTTTGCGTCAGTCATATCATTATAACACCGATTTTACAAAAGGCATAGCGCGGATTTGACGAAAAACGCGGCGAAAATTTTACAAAGATCCGTCCGGGGCGGCAGAAACCGTGCCGAACGCGAAAAAATACTGCGGGAAGTCTTAATAATTCTTAAAAACCCTGCGCGGCGGCGGTTTTTATGCTACAATTTACAATACAAATGAATTCTTCCGCGCCGGGCGCGAGGTGGAGGCAGTATGGAACAGAGATCGGAACAGAACGTATGCATTCTCGTTGTGGACGACGAGCAGGATATCCGGCGGATCATCCGCATCCTGCTGGAATCGAGCGGCTATCAGGTGGCCGAGGCGCCCAACGGCCTTGCCGCCGTGGAATATATCCGGCAGCAGCCGAACGTCGATCTGGTGCTGATGGACATCATGATGCCCGGCCTCAACGGCATCGAGGCCAGCCGCGCCATCCGCGAGCGGTGCTCCGCGCCGATTTTGTTCCTGACGGCAAAGACGCAGGAGCGCGACAAGCTGGAGGCGTATCAGGCGGGCGGCGACGACTATCTGGCCAAGCCGTTTTCCCACGCGGAGCTGATGATGAAGGTGGAATCACTGCTGCGGCGCTACCGCGTCTATAAGGGCAAGACGAGCGGTCAGCTGCTGCGGGCCGACGTGATGCTCGATGAGCCGGGGCGGCGTGTGCTGCGCGGCGGACGGCCGGTGGAGCTGACGGAGACGGAATTTGAAATTCTCTGCTTCCTGGCTGCGCGGCGTGGGAGCGTGGTGTCGGTGGAGCAGATCTATGAGGGCGTCTGGCACGAAAAATACATGCCCTCGTCCACGAATACGGTCATGGTACACATCGTGAACCTCCGCAAAAAGCTGGAGGAGGATCCGGCCAATCCCCGTCTGATCCGGACGGTCTGGGGAAAGGGGTATCAGATTGACTGAACGAAAACGCTTTGTCTCCCTGCATCTCAAGCTCATGCTGGTGATGCTGGGCGGCTTCCTCGCCGGGATCTGCACGTTCTTTCTGGCCTCGAAGCTGGGAGACTATCTGATCGAGACGCGCTATATGAGCGAGGAGGCGCTGCACCGGCGCAATATGGCGGCGGTAGAAAATCTACAGGCATACATCAAAGACAACAATCTTGCCTCGCGGGATACGGATCAGCTGGCCATATGGTCGATCGAGCAGAAGGATATCTACATCCTGTTCTATAAAAACCGCCATCTGGCGATGGAGGCGGGCTGGTGGGGCGTGGACAATGAGTTCAGCCTTGGCGGCTCGGAGCTGAATGAGCAGGTCTCGCTCCAGCTGTATCCCGTCAGCTTCCGCGACGGCGTTTTTCAGGCAGTCGTCTACGATTTCTCCGAGTCCAAGCTCTACGATGCCGTGCAGGTCATCGGCATCGCGCTGGGCTGCGCGCTGTTTGCGCTCATCATGCTCTGGTACAACAGCCGCATCACCGGCAGCATCATCGCCGTCTCGCGCGAGATTCAGGAGATCGGGCGCGGAAATCTGCGTGTGGAGATGGAGACCGGCGGCAACGACGAAATGGGGCGGCTGACGCGGAACGTGGATGTGATGCGCCGTTCGCTCATCCGCAAGACGCTGGAGGAGCAGAACGCGCTGGAGAAAAACAGCGAGCTGATCACCGCCATGTCCCACGACATCCGCAATCCGCTGACGGCGCTGCTGGGCTATCTCGATCTGGCGAAGAACGGCCAGTACCGGTCGCAGGAGGAGCTTCAGCAGTATCTTGACGCAAGCTATTCCAAGGCCGAGCAGCTCAAAACGCTGACCGACGAGCTGTTCCGCTACTCGCTGGTGTTCGGCGGGCGGGAGCTGAAGCTCGACCTTCAGGAATACGACGGGATCATTCTGACCGAGCAGCTGCTGGGCGAACCAGTGATCCTGCTCCAGCAGCATGGCTTCACGGTACAGGCCGCGCGGTCGGAGAAGCCCTGCCGCGTCCGGCTGGACGTGCAGTATTTCAAGCGCGTGCTGGACAATCTTTTTGACAATGTCTGCAAATACGCCGACCCCGCCTTCCCGGTCACGGTGAAGGCGGCGGAGGAGGCTGGCTGGCTCCGCATCCGCATCGGCAACGTCTGCAAGAAGGAGCTGGGCGCGGTCGAGAGCAACCACATCGGCCTGAAAACCTGCGAACGCATCATGTCGCAGATGGGCGGAAGCTTCTGCAAATATGAGCAGGATCCGGAATTTTCCGTGGAGCTGACGCTTCCGCTTCTTCCAGAAGCGGAAAAATGAGCCGGAAAATGCGGCGCATTGCTTAAGAATTTCTTAAAAATGCCGGAAAGGGCTTTCCGGAATAAAAAAAGCCTGCTAAGATAGCGGCAGAATCAGAAAACAGGCGCATGTATCCGGTGAACCGACGCGGGAGACGTGCTGTGACGCATGTAAAGGAGAACGAATATGAAACGACGCATTTTGGCAGTCATGCTGCTGATCGCGGTGCTGGCGAGCTGCCTTGCCGGCTGCGGCAGCGCGCAGACCGGCGAGACGGATGTGCAGTCCGAGCCGGGCGGCGAGCAGCAGGGCGGAAGCCCCCCCAGGACGAGCGCGCAGGTCAAGCGCATGGAGGCCGACGCGGTCTCCTCGAAATACGCCTATCAGGCGGAGTACATCGATCTGCCGGTGAAGGTGGACTATATTCAGGCCTACAGCATCAGCGGCAGCAGCCTCTGGTTCATGGGCAACGTGCCAGCCGGCAAGGAGACCTATGTGGACGAGGCCACCGGCGAGAGCTACGAATACGACAACTATGAAAACCAGCTGTTCCGCATGGACCTGACCACACAGGAGTGCGTGCAGATCCCGCTGCCGGAAAAGACCGAGGTGCCCGAGGGCTGGCAGGGCGACGCCTATACGCAGGAGATGTGCGCGGGCAGCGACGGCACCGTCTGGCTCTATGAGCAGATGAACATCTACCGCTTCAATTTGCCCGAGGGTCTCGACACGACGGTCGAAAACCAGTACGACTACTACGAGAGCGGCCCCAGCTCCTCCGCACTGGTCCAGCTTTCTGCCGACGGCGAGGTTCTCAATCGGATCGACGTCGCGCAGGAGAATGAAAACGGCGGCAGCTTCTATCTGAACTATTTTATCGTCGATTCCAACGGCTATGTCTACGCGGGCAACTGGGAGAAGATCCTTGTCTGGGATAAGGACGGAAACCAGATCGCCTCGCTCGACAACGACGACGGCCAGCTGGTGCAGTACAGCGCCGATAAGGTCGGCCTGCTCACCTACGGCGAAACGCGCGGCGTCAAGGTGTTTGACCCGGTGAAGAAGGACTGGGGAGAGACGATCGAGCTTCCGACGTTTGCCTATGACATCCAGCCCGGCGACGACGTTTACGATTTCTTCTACAACTACAACGGCAAGATTTACGGCTACATATCCGAGACCGGCACGGCGGAAAAGGTCGTGGACTGGATGGAGTGCGACGTAGACAGCAACAACATGCAGGCTTATAAGATCCTGCCCGATGGCCGCGTGTTCGCGTTCACGCAGAAATGGACGCAGGACGGCACCCAGACGCAGTTCATCCTTCTGTCGCGGGTAGACGCGGCGACGCTCCCGGAGAAAACGACGCTCACGCTGGCCTGCATGTATATGGATTATAATCTGCGCAGCCAGATCGTGGATTTTAACCGCCGGAACAGCCAATACCGTATTGTCGTGAAGGATTATTCCGAGTATAATACGGAGGACGACTACACTGCCGGCCTCACCAAGCTCACCACGGAGATCGCCTCCGGCGCGATGCCGGATATCCTCGTGACCGATCAGCTGCCGGTCAGCCGCTACGCGGCCAAGGGCCTGCTTCAGGATCTGTGGCCCTTCATCGATGCCGACACGGAGATCAGCCGCGACGATCTGGTCACCGAGGTGCTCGACGCGCTCTCCATCGACGGCAGGCTCTATGAGATTCCGGCCAGTTTCTCCCTCTCCACGGTCGCGGGCCTTGAAAAGGTCGTCGGCGAATACGATACCTGGACGCTGGCCGATCTGCGCGACGCCATGACCAAACTCCAGCCCGGCGCGACCATCTTCGGCGAGGGCGTTACCAAGGACAACATTCTGGAAAACTGCGTCTCCGCCAGCTTCGACGAGCTGATCGACTGGGAGACGGGAACGTGCAGCTTCGACGGCGGGACATTCAGGGAGCTTCTCGAATTTGCAAATGAATTCCCCGCGGAGTTTGACTACGAAAACTCCGACATGTATGATACCTATGAGAGCGACTACAGCCGCATGAGATCCGGCAAGCAGCTCCTGACCAACCAGAGCTTCTATGGCTTCGACGATCTTTACGTCACCTTTGTCGCCATGGAAAACGCCCCCTGCTTCGTCGGCTATCCGACCACCGGTACGCCGCGCCGCAGCACCTTCCAGACGGATACCGCCCTTGCCATCACCGCCGCCTGCATCGATAACGACGCGGCATGGGCCTTTGTCCGCACCACCCTTCAGGAGGAGTATCAGAATGAGATCTGGAGCCTCCCCATCAACAAGTCTGTCTTTGACGCCAAGCTGGCCGAGGCCATGAAGCAGGAGTTCTATACCGACGAGAACGGTAATCAGGTCGAGCAGTCCAAGGGCGGCATCGGCTGGGGCAACGACGAGATGATCGAAATTTACGCCGTCACGCCCGAGCAGCGCGACGCCTTTATGGAGCTTCTCCACTCCACCACCAGCGTCAATTCCTATGACGAGAGCATCCTGGAGATCGTGCGCGAGGAGACCGGCGGCTATTTCGCGGGACAGAAAACGCTTGATGAAACTGTGAAGATCATTCAGAACAGAGTGAGTCTCTATGTTGCAGAACAAAGTAACTGAGTTTTCAACCCCGCTTTCTTTCTCATATGAGAAACGGCCTCCGGCGGCATACTTTTTTCTGGCTTGTCAGAAAAAAGTATGCAAAAAAGAGACGCTGGGAACGCGAAATAGCGCTTCGCGCCTGAGCCTCTGACCTTTGACTTTGTGCTTGGCTCGTCTCTCTTCCGCAACCAATAGAGACTGCGGGGGAGAAACGGGCAAAACCAGAAAGTCTCCGCGTGAATTTTGCACAGATGCCTTGCGCTTTTGCAGGCACAAATATTTGCCGCAGCGGAATTTCAGACAGCAGAAATTCTGCGGCCCGCCCGAAGGGCGTTCGGACTACGGACAGAGTAACGACAAAACGCAGAACGGAACGACACGCCTTTTCAGGCGCGTAAGCGCTATAAAAACGTTCCAGAGCCCTTTTCTTCCATATCTTTTCCCGCAAGAGGGAAAAGATATGGCCCGCGGAGCGGCGGATGCGGCTTTGCAAACCGCACCGCGCCTCCGGCGCATTCGAAAGCGGGGTTGAATCCTCCCCACATTTTTCTTGCGTATACGTCCCGCTCATGGTATGATGGAGCTTGCAAACCATTTCATACCATTCTCACCCGCACTGCGGGCCGTTTGAAAGGCGGTTTTTATGACCTATCAGATCATTTCGGACAGCACCTGCGACCTCAGCCCCGAGCAGATCAAAAAATATAACATCCATCTCATGCCGCTGTACGTCCAGCTCGGCGACAAGACCTTCCGCGACGGCGTGGACATCCATCCGGACGACATCTACGCGCATGTAGCGGCGGGCGGCGACCTTGCCGCAACGGCGGCGGTCAATCTGGCGGACTATGTACAGGTCTTCTCCGAATACTCCCGCAAGGCGGACTTCGTGATCCACGTCACGATCTCCTCCGATTTTTCCTGCTGCTATCAGAACGCCTGCCTTGCGGCGGCGGACTATGACAACGTCTATGTCGTCGATTCGCGCAACCTCTCCACGGGCCATGGTCTGGTCGTGCTCGAGGCCGTGCAGCTGGCGGAGAGCGGCATGGAGCCGAAAAAGATCGTCGAGACGCTCAACGAGCTGACCGCGCGCGTGCGCGCAAGCTTCATCCTCGACCGGCTGGAATACATGAAAAAGGGCGGCCGCTGCTCCGCCGTGGCGATGCTCGGCGCAAACCTTCTGAAGCTGCGGCCCTGCATTCAGGTCAAGGACGGCAAAATGGGCGTGGAGAAAAAGTACCGCGGCAGCTTTGAGCGCTGCATCCGCGACTACATCACCGACCGTCTGGCCGGGCGGGACGATCTCGACCTGCGGCGCGTGTTCATCACGCACTCCGGCGTCAGCCCGGAGATCGAGGCGCTTGCCGAAAAGACCGTCCGCGAGCTTCAGCCCTTCGAGGAGGTCTGCATCACCCGCGCCGGCTGCACCGTCTCCAGCCACTGCGGCCCGGGCACGCTCGGCGTGCTGTTCATCGAAAAGTAAAGCACAGCCCTTGCCGGAGCATCCAGCCATGCTCCGGCATTTTTTCGCCGCGCGGAGATTGCAAAAGCGCATCCGCATTGCTAAAATAAGCTCATGCTTTCAGAGCAATGCTCGCCGGAAGGCTCCGGCGAGCATCCGCACAAAACCACGGGAGGGATCACCATGAAATTTGAAGCCGGAAGCTTTGACGCGGCCGTCATCGGGGCCGGTCACGCCGGGATCGAGGCGGGCCTTGCCTGCGCACGGCTCGGACTGCACACGGCGGTGTTCACGATCAACCTCGACGCCGTGGGAAATATGCCCTGCAACCCGGCCATCGGCGGCACAGGCAAGGGCCATCTGGTGCGCGAGCTGGACGCGCTGGGCGGCGAGATGGCGAAGGCCGCCGACCGCTGCTGCATCCAGTACCGGATGCTCAACCGCGGCAAAGGCCCCGCCGT
>ENA-ORNQ01001223-ORNQ01001223.1-human-gut-metagenome-genome-assembly--contig:-NODE-1223-length-20774-cov-2.268015_pt1 | contig 20774 bp, 26 predicted proteins | sample MGYA00242116_ERZ509024 | MGnify/ENA primary metagenome ERZ509024 (study PRJEB26280, sample SAMEA2338697) | human gut metagenome | biome: human gut; feature: human-associated habitat; material: faeces...
GGATTCGTCGCGGTATAGGATGGTGCCGATTTGTACTTTCATTGCATTACTCTCCTTTGTTGGTGATGAAATCATTATTAGGACGCACAAGGTCATCAACGGTGCATTTTAGCATGTCGGCGAGTTTGGGAAGCATCTCTACTCGCGGGTTGCTTTTCCCGGTTTCCCATTTTGATACCGTCGAACGTTCTACGCCGATCAATTTTGCCAGATTTCCCTGCGTAATACCCTGCTGTTGTCTTGCCGATTGAATACGATTCATTTTTTCACCCCCGAAACGTGACGTTTTAGCACCTCTTGCTTTTATTATAAGTGATAATTGGTCACTTGTCAATACCAATTTTGGAAAAATGTGGAATATATTCACCTCTATTGATTTGTGATTGTTTTTCACTTATAATAAACGCGAGGTGACTGATATGAACAATTTGAGAGAACTAAGAACAAAAAAGGGCGTCTATCAAAAAGATGTTGCCTCATATTTGGGTGTCGAACGGACAACATATGTAAAATATGAGCGCGGAGATTCAGAACCAAGCTTTGAGACGCTTTGCAAATTGGCGGATTACTTTGATGTTTCCGTGGACAAGATTCTCGGGCGTAAAACGAATGACAATTTCTATAATTTTGAAAATGTGATTCCTTTGCATACAAAAAAAGTTCCCCTGCTCGGCAATATCGCCTGCGGAGAACCAATTTTTGCGGAAGAGGAACACGGAGAGTATGTTTTTACTTCGGATTCAATAGACGTAGATTTTTGCCTGCGTGCACAGGGAGACAGTATGATTGGTGCGCGGATTTACGACGGCGATATTGTGTTTATCCGCCGACAGGATATGGTAGACGACGGAGAAATCGCCGCCGTGCTCATCGGGGATGAGGCGACGCTCAAGCGCGTTCGGTACGACAAAGAAGCGGAAATCCTGTCCCTGTACCCGGAGAACCCGAAGTATAAAACAATGCACTTCGTCGGTAAGGATTTAGAACAAATCAAAATTCTCGGAAAAGCTGTGGCTTTCCAAAGCGAAATAAAATAACAGGAGTTTGGCGACGGCGTGCTGCTGTCGCATAACCCCAAATATCCGCCCCGTCCGATGACAGATGACGTGCGGTGTCAAGGCCTTGTGCTTGGCGTGTGTGACGAAAGCTATTTGTATAGATAAGCTGCCAGTAAATATGAAATAGGGGGATGTTGGTATGTCCAAGCAGAAAAAGAACAATTCTGCGTGGAGGCGCGTATTGAAACGGCACTGGAAGTTGTTTTTCGTTGTTTTCTTTTTGCTCGGCGGGCTTGGCAATATAGGACGTAATATCAATACAGTTATTTTCTGCTTTTTTCTCGCGATTGTCTTTCTATGCTGGTGGCAGCTTAAGAGACGGGAGGAAATAGAGGCCAAGGAGCTGGCTGAGTGGACGAAGACATATGAAGCGGAAAAGAAAAAGAAAGCGGCGGAAAAGAAAAAGAGAGCCGACGAAGAACGTCGTTTGCGTCTTGCAAGCGTTCGCGATCGCATCAAGTTGGACATGGAAGCGCCTGCATCTCCCTCTCGGCGTGCGGATGCGGAGGGCGCCGAACGGTCAGAGGCGGGCACATCCGATTTTTCTTTTCAATTCGAATTTGACGGCATCAAGTTGGACGATGGAGAAAATACCTCAAATCGTTCGGTCAAAAAGGATTCGCTGCAAAAAACAGCAATCAATGACGGGAGGGCTATTGCGCGAACGACGGATTATGTTGTGCTGGACGTAGAAACGACGGGGATAGACCGCAAAAATGACCGAATGGTAGAAATTGCAATCCTTGCAGTCTCGAACGGGAATATCGTCGAGCAATATCAAACGCTGGTCAACCCCGGCATTCCAATTTCGCCGGGCGCGTATAGCACGCATGGCATTTCCGATGCCGATGTTGCGTCTGCACCGAAAGCAGAAAGCATTGCGGCCGACATTGCCGAGCGCCTGAGAGGGAAGACTGTCGTTGGTCACAATGTCACCTTTGACCTTGCTTTTATTGAAACGGCGTTTCGCGATGCCGGAATCACGGAAAAGCTGTTTTATATAGATACGCACTCGTTTTCTCGAAAACTTTTTCCGACGTTTCCAAAATACGGGCTTCAGGATTTGCTTTCTCTGCTGCATATTGAAAAGGAGGAAGCGCACCGCGCGCTCGGGGACGTCATTTCGACCTACCGTCTATTCGAACGCTGTAAGGACGAATGGAACCGGCAGGCTGCTGAAACAGCCCGTCAGACGCGCATCCAAAAGGAACAAGAAACGCTTGAGCGTCGTACAAAATATGCAAACTCACCACTTTTGGACTGCGTTTTCGTTTTTACCGGTAATTTTACTCTGCCAAGGGATGTGATCGAAGCAACAGCTTCGACGGTCGGCGCGTTGGTTAGAACAGCGGTATCCGGCAAAACCGATTATCTCGTCGTGGGCGACACATCCGATATTCCCGACCGTAAAAAGCTCGTGAAAGCGGCGGAAATCATCGAAAAGGGTGGGAAGCTGCAAAAGATTACAGAGGCAGAATATGTTGCTATGATTGAAAAAGCCCGTGCTTTATGCGCGTAAAAAGAGACGCAGAGACAAATGTCTCTGCGCTTCTAACAAAATGGTATTTGGAATCTCGATGTCAATTGAGTTTTAATTCGGCTTTCAACGCGTTTTGCAGAACCGCTGAAAAATTGATGCCTTCCCGCTCTGACATTGTATTCAGCCAAGCGGGGATTGTAAGCGTCTTTTTGACTGCTTTGCTGTCATAATATTGTCTGTACTCCAATGTGTCGCAGGCGATAAGCGTCGAAAATTCATCTTTTCCCGTTTTGCAGGCGGCTATATCGGACGCTTGCGGAATCGGTGCGTTTTCCTCTTCGAGATTATACAAGGTCAGGCATAGCACATCGGATGCCATTTCATAAGCGTCCTGCAGGCTTTCCCCCTGCGTATAGCAATTTTCTATATCGGGAAATCGAATATTGTAAAACGAACCCTCTCTTGAAAAGATTGCCGGATAAATATATTTTGCCATTTTTCAGCCCTCCGTGAGTAGTATATGGTGTCGGACGGAGGCTTTATTCAAGCCCCGCGTCCTTTTTGATGCTCTTTAATGTTCCTTCTGCAATTTCCTTTGCATGCCTGGGTACGGGGAATTTCTTGCCGGTGATGGGACTATAATAAATGTCGTGCCGTTTCCCATGCTGCAGGAGTTTAATTTGGTTCTTGCTGAACAATTTCAACAGCTCGCTTAGCTTCACGCGCTCTCCCCTCACTTTCTGTATTTATTATAGCACGTATTCGCACGTATGTCAAGGGGTTTCGAAAATATTATTATTTTTTTTGCTTATAAAAGGAGACATACATCAGTGAACGCAGTCATCTATGCAAGATATTCCTCCGACAAGCAGACGGAGCAATCTATCGAAGGGCAGCTTCGAGAGGGATACGCTTATGCAGAGCGGGCGGGTATGACGATTGTCGGTGCATATATCGACCGAGCCATCAGCGGTACAAGCGATCAGCGTCCCGACTTCCAACGGATGATTGCAGACAGCGCCAAGCGGCAGTTCGAAGCTGTAATCGTTTGGAAACTGGATCGATTTGCGCGGAATCGCTACGATTCTGCGATTTATAAATCCAAGCTCAAAAAGAATGGTGTGCGCGTGTTTTCCGTTACGGAGGGAATCGGTGATGGAGATGAATCGATCATTCTTGAAGCGGTGCTGGAGGCAATGGCGGAAATGTATTCCAAGCAGCTTGGACAAAACGCAGCGCGCGGTATGCGTGAGACTGCAAGGAAAGGGTTGTGTACGGGTGGGCAGATACCGCTCGGGTATGTGGTAGGCGAGGATCACAAGCTGCATATCGACTCCAAGACCGCGCCGGCTGTCCAACTGATCTATACGCTGTTTGCCGACGGAAAAACGAAAACACAGATCGCAAAGGAACTCAATGCGCGGGGGTTTCGGACAAAAAACGGAAAACTCTATACATCAAATTCTTTTTTTAGGATATTGACCAACCCTATGTATTACGGTGATTATACATATAAAGGCGATATTCCGCGGGAATGTCCGGCGATCATATCCAGAGCATTATATGACAAATGCCAAGAGAGGAATGAAGCGACAAAAAGGAGTAGGGGAATGAAAACGTCCGAAGTGGAATGGCTGCTTCGCGGTAAGTTGTTTTGCGGTCATTGCGGTACGCAGATGACAGGCGACTCGGGAACGGGTCGCGCAAACGAGAAACACTATTATTATACCTGCCACAAGCGTAAACGTTATAAAGACTGTGATAAAAAATCCGAGAAAAAAGAACAACTTGAACGCGCGGTTTGCCAGAAGACGGTTGAGTATGTGCTGCGTGAAGATCGTATCGGTTATATTGCGGAACGAGTCGTGGAGCAGTATGAGAAAGAGTTTGATGCGTCGATAATAAAAGAAAAAGAGATGTCTCTCGTAAAGCTGGACGCCGAACTGGACAAGTGTGCCGAAAGTCTGATGCATACAACGGTTCGATCGGTTGTCGATCGTATTAACGCGCGCGCTGAGGAATTGGAAGCTGCTAAGTCTGAATTGGAACATGAATTGGCGCAATTGCGTATTACCAGTAAGGCGCGCATCACAGTCGATGAAATTATAACATTCCTGCGCGGTTTTTGCTCCGGCGATGTAGAGGACATCCAATTTCGGCGTAAAATCGTTGATACATTTATCAATGCTGTATATGTATTCGATGATAAATATGTTGTGTATTATAATGTACGAGATTGTAAGCAGGTCACTTACTCCGATATGCTTGCTTCAATACACGCACCGTCAGATATGTCAGCGCACGGTTCGGATTGTCTATTGTATGGGGAGCCATAAAAAGCCAGTAAACATTCGTGTTTGCTGGTTTTTTTATTTATTAAAAATATAATTTCATAAAGCAAATAGCTCACACGGTCGCAAATGCAATCGTGTGAGTGTTAACCGAAAATTTTATTAATATTACATAGTTGCATTGCTTTTCCATTTCCTTTTTCAGAGAGAGAATAAAATCCTCTGCATATTGGACTGCCCCAAAATGTGCGGACAGTACAAAAAGCTCCCTATGGAAGAGAATATTAAATTTTAAGCAACATACTGGCTTCGCTTTTCAAGCGGAGTCAGTTTTGTTTTTAGTTGTAATCTTTCGTGATTGTAGAAATGAATGTATTCACCTATAAGGAAGCGAGCCTCCTCATAGGTTTTGAGCTTGGTTCGATAAATGCACTCTGTTTTGAGAATCGAGAAGAAATTTTCGGCTAAAGCGTTGTCATATGGATTTCCTCGTCTTGACATTGTGGCGTTATGCCGTATGATTGTGTTAGCTTAAAATACCCGTGAGAAGTGTATTGAAAGCCTTGGTCACTGTGGAGTTGTACCTCTGCGGTGACCTTTTTTTCTCTTAGCAGCACGGATTGTAGATAGAACGATGATTCGGATTTGGTTTACAAAATTGTGTCTCCGAAGGAAAAGAAAAATTATATTTTTTTTGAACGAGACATATCTGAACGCTTTTTTGCAGAATCCCGAAAGGCACTTCTCAAGGAGGTGCGTGTAGAGTGAAAAGACTGAAAATGAGACAGAATCAAACAAAAGACCATTTATTTACCTTTGGCGGTCTTGACGGCTGTGGGAAAACTACAATGCTTGCCATGCTGAAGGCCGATATGGAACAGGAGCATAATGTATTCCTTACCAAACAGCCGACCAATGCTGTTCGTGAATCTGAAATATTTAGAAACTATATGGATCATCCCGATCATTCGGCATTCGATTATCGGAGTTTATCTCTTCTTGCGGCAAGCGACAGATTGCAGCACGGAAGCAAGGTGATCGAGGGGCAAATGGCGGAAGGAAGGGCGGTTATCAGTGATAGGTATTTTTATTCCTGTCTTGCCAATCTGCGCGCGCGGATTTAAAAAAGATCAGTGGATTTATGAGATTGCAGAGTCGGTGGTAAAGCCGGATGCAGCTTTCTTCTTTGATGTGCCTGTAGATATCGCAGTAAAGCGAGTTCGCAGCCGTGATACAGAGAAAGGATACATTGATATGGAGCTTCAGTATAGGCTCCGCGACGAATACCTTGCAATATGCAAAGCAAACCATGGCATATTGATTTCGACTGAGAGGCCGATCGGGGAATGCTATGCCATTGTAAAAAGTGAAGTAGAAAGGGTGATAAGGAAATGAATATTGAAGAAAAGGGGAAAGGAATTTTATCGGAGCTCAGTGGTGGTGAAGTGATTGCGAACGATACAATTTTGCAAGATGATCTCGCGCTGGATAGTCTTCTCATGGTTACGTTACTTGTAGAAATCGAAAAGACCTTCGGGATAGAACTTAATGAAGCGGATATGAATCCATTTGATTTGACGACTGTTCAAGATGTTGTTGATATGGTTGGTAAATATTGTGGCGGTGATGATAATGAGTAAACGTGTAGAGTTATCGCTTGTTGATGCGCTATATAGCACATATCATTACCAAGGTCCTTGCACAGCGATTATACATCATATAAAGAACCAGACGTCTATCCTGCTCTTATTATGTTTACCTCGGGTACAACCGATGTTCCGAAAGGTGCTATGCTGACCGAAACAAACGTGCTTGCAAATGTGATGGATATTGCGTCGTACTTTGCTATGAATTCGTCTGACACGATCTTGATTGAAAGACCGCTTTACCATTGTGCGGTACTGACAGGTGAATTTCTGACCGGCCTTACTAAAGGTAAAGATCCGATTTTATTCTGGAACATTTAATTCTACGATTGTACTGAAACTGCTAAGGGAATACAGAGTAACTGCTTTTGCGGAACACCCACATTGCTTAACATGATGGCGCATTTTAAGAGAGGTGTGGCTAAAGATTATCTAAAGCATATCTGTATCAGCGGTGAGTGTATGAGCTTTGAAACTGGAATATATATTGCAGGTGCGTTTCCGGGTGCAGATATCTACCATATTTACGGCCTTACCGAAGCGTGTCCACGTGTTTCATACTTGCAACCAGATCTGTTTAAAGAGTATGCAGACTGTGTCGGTATTCCGTTGAGATCGGTAACGCTTAAGGTTCTGTCAAACGATGGTAAGCCTGTTAAGACAAATGAGATCGGTGTGTTGTGGATCAAGGGTGCTAACGTGATGGCAGGGGATTATAACAATCCCGAGAAGACCGCAGAGGTATTACAGGATGGCTGGCTTTGTACGGGGATTTGGCGCTTATTAATCAGAAGGGACTTTTGAAGATCAAGGGGCGGGCAGACGATTTGATCATTAAAGCTGGCATGAATATCTATCCGCAGGAAATAGAAGCTGCTCTTAAAACGGATTCTCGTGTCAAAGAACTTTATGTGTGCGGATATGATGATGAAAAACTTGGTACGCAGATTATTTTGAATATTGTCGGAGATTTTTCGGATATATCCGAGGTTAAGGAACTGTGCCGTATGCATTTACCCGCTTATCAGATGCCTACAAACATTCATCTTGTGGACGAACTTCCTAAAAATGGTTCTGGAAAGATTATACGGAGGTAAATGTATGCTGGAGCATGAAAAGAAAGCATTGCTGACAAAAGAGGAATATGACCTACTGATGGCTTCATGTAAGGGTATGGCAGTCGAATTTCAAACAAATTACTATTTCGACACAGATGATATGTATATGAATCGCAAAGGGATCACTTGCAGAATTCGCGCAAAGAATGGAACGTATAAGACGACGATCAAAAAGCACGGTACGGATTGCAGCGTAGAGGAAGACCTCTATGAGGGTACCAAATTTAATTTCACGGTCTTTGGGGCATTGGGGATGCATCTTTAGGGAAGGTTGATCACAACAAGGATAGTTTTATACAAAGATGCCTTTTGTGAGGTGGTTTTGGATCGGAATTCTTATCTGGGATATGATGACTTTGAAATAGAAGTAGAGTATGCCCAAGAATGTGAGAGAAGAGCAATGAAAAATCTGAAGAATGCCGCAAAAAGATTAGTTGCAGCCGATCTTGTTGATTTGGTTGAAAGCTTTATGCTACATATTGGAACAGGTCCGTCAAAATCGGAAAGATTTTTTGAAAAAAAGAAATCATCGATTTAACTATGACAATGGTTGTCATGGTTAAACGATATACTATGTTTACAGCTGCAAAAAATAAAATGATTCAATAAAAAAGGAGATTTAAAATTATGGCATGTAGAGATGCTTACAAAACAAAAACAATGATGGATGAAACTGATGTAGTTCAGGCTTCTGTAACCGAGCCTGTTGTGGCTCAAAACGTGGAACGACTGCTCTTTGGCGTTGATTCTAAAAATCAGGCAAACGACCTTCTTCAAAACAATATTGAAGAGTTTGAGTGGGTCGTTCGCAACAAAATCTATCCGAACTTCTATGGTCGGTATCTTGCCGGTGAAAACTGTCTGAATAAAGATGAGATTAGGTTTCTTCATAGCAAGGGTTGCAAGATTGCAGCCATCTATAGCGATGAGGGAGAAAAACAGAACGAAGAGCAGGGTATGATTCTTGCTAAAAAAATTGATATACTTGCTCTTGAACTTGGTATTCCTGAGGGAACCGTTATCTTTCTGGAGATTGGTGAGAACGAAGCGGTAGACAGAGATTTCTTGAGAGGTTTTGCCAAGTCTCTTATGACGGAAGGCTTCACTCCTGGATTTAAAGCGAATACCGATGCAAAATATTCTTTTGACCGTGAGTTTAGTAGAGGAATGCAGACCGATCAGGATATCTTTGAGATGTGCTTGATTTGGGCAGTATCGCCTATCGTGGAGGAATATAACGGCATTACGACCTCTCATCTTATTCACCCGGATAACTGGGTGCCATTCGCTCCTTCCGGTATTACTCGTAATGAAGTTGCTATCTGGCAATACGGTGTAAATTGTCATCCCATTGAGGATGATAGAGGCAAGGCAACATACTTTAATCTTGACCTTGTTCGCAATGAGCAGGTTATTGTTGAGAAAATGTTCTGATTGGGAGGGATACTATGATTTGTGTGAATTCCGTTAGCGTATCACCAAAAACGATTACTTTAAAGGTAGGAAATTGGTCCTATGCTGCGCGTGCTGAAGTATGTCCATCCAATGCAGATTGCAGATCAGTGCGTTGGCACAGTAATAATCCATCTATTGCAAGTGTAAATGAATCAAGCGGGTACATTTGTGCCAATGCAGTTGGAACGACAAGAATCTATGCTACGGCAACTGATAGGAGTGGATGTAATGATTATCTTGCTGTAACGGTGAGCAATACAGTGCTTGTTACGTCGGTAACGTTAGATCGTTCAAGCGTTTCACTTGAGGAAGGACAAAGAGTAAGTTTAAGTGCAACGGTTTGTCCCAATCATGCAAGCAATAAAAACTTAAATTGGACAAGTTCTAATTATAACGTTGCTACGGTATGTAATGGTGTTGTTACCGCAATTGGAAAAGGTTCTGCAAAAATTACTGCGGTTGCAGCAGACGGAAGCGGTAAAAGTGCTTCTTGTGTAATCTCTGTAACGAAAGATATCCTTGTGTCTTCTGTTTGTATTTCTCCCGATACAGAAACTATGACTGCAGGCAAATCCGCCTATTTCTATGCGACAGTATGTCCTGTCAATGCAACAAACCGATGCGTAACATGGAGCAGTGATGATCCGGCAGTTGCTACGGTAAACGTTGTCAGCGGTCTTGTCTATGCGCAGAAAGCCGGTTCTACTGTTATTCGAGCTACTGCGCAGGACGGCAGTGGTATCGTAGGTAGCAGCAGACTTACGGTAATGAATACGATTTGTGTAGGAGATATTACCCTTAGTCGTACCAATCTCGTGCTTTACAAGGGGAATACCCATCATTTGAGCGCAACGGTTTGTCCTGCGAATGCGACGACAAAAACGGTTCGTTGGCGAAGCAGCAAGTCATCTGTAGTAGCTGTAAATACTTACTCAGGTCTTGTAACGGCTAAAGCTGCAGGCAAAGCGTATGTATATGCAGAAGCACAGGATGGCAGCGGTGTTAGTGCTTGCTGTGAAATCGTTGTCAAGCAGACGGTCGTATGTTGTGCGGAAGAAACTCCGGATATCAAGGTTCCAGGAAGCACTTTTGCGGATCCTGTTGACGTGTATAGTTCGCGATGCGGCAAATAACGTAAGTACCGCATCTTATGATCTGCTTGGCAGCGTTACCCGTCTTGCCGGTCCTCTCGGTAGTGCTACCGACTACACCTATGATGATATGGGCAGACTGACAAGTGAAAGCACTGTTTCCGGCGGTACGAAATGTTATGAATACAATGAACTCAACGTACGCAAGAAGATTACCAACGCAAGAGGTCAAATTCGTCAGGTTTTCCATGATGCCATGGGCAGAATCACAGGTTACGCTTCTCCCGAGGGTTCTGTGAGCTATACTTACGATGCCAACGGTAACGTATTGACCGTAATCGACAGTCACGGTACTATTACAAGAACTTATGATGCTCTCAACCGTGTAACAAGCTATACCGACACCTATGGTAAGGTCATCCGTTATGAGTATGATGCGGTTGGTAATCTTTCGAAGCTTATTTACCCCGATAATACTGCTGTAACCTACGCATATGACGCAAATCGAAACCTTATTCGTGTCACCGACTGGGCAAACCGTGTAACTTCTTATACCTATGATGAAAACAACCGTGTGGTAGGTGTTTCTAAGCCGGACGGAAGCGTGACCAGTACCGTTTACGACAATAAACAGAGAGTGACCTCTACAGTTGAAAAAACGGCCGACGGAACTGTGATCAGCGGATTTGAGTACCAGTATGATGATTTGTCGAGGATTGTCAAGGAAAATGTACTTGTAAATTCTACTAAAATTTGTTATAATTATGATGCGCTGGGAAGGGTACTATCGAAAGCGGTTAAAAGCCTAAGTGATAACTCAGTAATTTCTACTGAAAACTTTACTTATGATGCTGCTGGTAACATTACCGATGCCCCCGAAAGTTGCTTCCTGTATGATACAAATAACCGTCTTACGACCTTCAACGGCAACGCCGTATCTTACGATATGGACGGTAATCTGTTGGACAACGGCGTTCAAAGTTTTGTTTATGATTCTGCGAACAGACTTGTATCGGTCGATGGACACGCTTACACTTACAATGCTGAAGATGTGCGTATTCGTAATCTCTGCGAGTGTTGCGAAGACACGACTTATATGTATGATACCAATGGCAAACTCAGCAAGCTTCTTGTTAAGACTACAAATGGGTCCACTACCAAGTACATCTATGGCAGAGGGCTTATCGGTGAGGAAGTCGGAAATGTCTTCAGGACGTACCACTTTGATTGCAGAGGTAGCACGATTGCCATCACCGATGTAAGCGGAAATATTACCGATACCTTTGCATATGATACTTATGGTAAATTAACCGGTAGAACCGGTACAAGTGAGGTCATCTTCGGCTATAATGGTCGTGACGGTGTTGTTACAGATGATAACGGACTCATCTACATGAGAGCTCGTTACTACTCGCCAGAGATGAAGCGATTCATCAATGCGGATATTTTAGCTGGTGCGATTTCTAATGCAATCACGCTTAACCGCTTTGCGTATGCGAATGGTAATCCGGTTTCTTTCGTGGATCCGTTTGGCTTGCGTGCGGAGCGAGGTGTGAGTGTTGCTAAAGATATTTTTTCTTTCCTCTACAATACTTGTGATTTTATTGGTGATGCTTTAAGTTTGCGTTCTCTCAGACAGGACATAGTTGGCTTTTTTAAAGATAAATTTCACATTGTTAGAAAAGGGGCATATGCAATTATCAAAGGCGCTCGTTCTAACGCTGCTTTACGGCAAGGGATTAAAGGGACACGTTATGCAGTAGCCAACGCAGATAACTATATTGATGTTTTTACAAATATCCATGTTCCAACCGGATTGAAATCGGAATTTTCCCCTAAAATCAATGGCAAATGGAATGGAGGGGCGATATTCAACTGTGTTGGAATTGCAGTCGACACCACTTTTGGTGTGTTAGAAAACATCGAAGAGGGAACAAGAACACAAAAAATTGTTTCTGATGCTATTGTTGATGCAGGTACCGGAGCTGGTATTATTGCAGGCTCAACGGCAATTGGTTCCGCAATTGGGTCAGCTGTTCCTGTGGCAGGCAATATCATCGGCTCTGGCGTAGGTTTTCTTTTTGGATTTGTCATTGACTGGGCGGTTAATGCCGATTTTATTGATGGTAAATCTGTAGTAGATTGGACGAAAGAGGGTGCCGGATGGGTTGCTGATCGTGTGGTTGACGCAGGTAAATGGATCGGGGATACAGCTGTTGATGTATGGGACGCAACAACCAATTTTGTAGAGGATGCCGGCGAATGGATTGCTGATACTGTTAGTGATGCATGGGAAGCGACAACGGATTTCTTCGAAGATGCTGGAAATGCAGTAGGCGGCTTCTTTGAGGATGTAGGCGGTTTCTTTTCTGGATTGTTTGCATAAGAATTAGGAGGATTGTATATGAGAGAGAAGGTATGTGATTTTATATATCTTGATTCGGAACGATATATGTCGCTAAATAACTTGAAAGTATTTTATTGGGGTGCAATAATCATTCCATTTTGTATGATCGTAATGGGTGTTGTTTCAATTCGACTGATTGGCGTTAGTTGGAAGTCACTGTTTCCACTTGTTTCTATTGCAATTTGGAGTTTGATGTACTGGGTATTTGTTTTAACCATCCAAAGTAAACGAACGAAAAAAGACTTTGCGCTAAGATTTCTTGTCAATGGTATATCCGGATTGTTGTTATCTTCTCTCTTTTGGATATTCATGGCATCCTTCAATATCCTATCGGATACTCCTTTCTTGGATTTTCATTCAATGCTGTGGATGTTGCTTCTTTATTTGCTTGTTACTTTGGTATACATCTTTATAATTGTCTTTTGCGTACATAAAGGTGTTTTTGCGTTGATAAGAGAGAAGCATAAAACAAAGACCGCCCTGAAGGTATCTGCATGTTTGGGGGCGATGCTTCCTGCGTCTGGCGTAATTGGGATGTGCACATCTCAATTCATCCGATCTTATGGGCGTATAAACACTCAACTTTGGGTGATGACATTGCTTACAAGCTTATTATTTTTTTTGCCTGCAGTAGCGCATATCAATTTTGTGCAATACTTTTATTGCAAGAAATACGCAATCGATTGTGACGAGGCTGGAAACAAAACGTCGCCGGCGCTTGAAAGAAGGCCTAAAGCAGTCAAGAAAATCAAGCAAACATTAATTTCTGAGCGTGCGAAAGTAACGCCTTCTACCAAAGCAGATTGTTCAAGTGGTATTCCTTCCAAGAAAAAAATTCCTTTGATAATCAAAATACTGACTGGAATCGTATCGGTTCCCATATTCTTCTTTATCATTGTTTTCCTCGTGTTTTTGATCAAGACGATAATAGAGAAGGTATAAAACGAAAAAAGCGATTCGGTTTCGAGGACTATTTCTTACAAGTTGAGAGATAGTCCTTTTTCGTTTCAATTTTAAATACTATTTTTAACTCTGACACTGACTGTCAGGTTTAATTGATAGCATAAGGTACGGCCGAGAAAGGGGAGATAAAATGATATTAAGAAATAACAGAAAGAGACTTGCATTGGATAACTACGAAAACAACAGAAATCAGACTGATCCTAATAAACTGATTAATGGACGGGATGAATATTCGCGTTTTCGATTTGGCCTTTGCACGCTTGATCGGGTAGGATGTGGAGTAATTGCATTTTATAATATTCTTCGCTTGTTGAAAGAAAATATCAAGTTTTCAGAGCTTATTTTTGAAATGGAAATAAACAGAATGGAAACGATTCCTTATGGTTTTTGGGGAATCAATCCTTTTCGCCTGAAAAAGATGTTTTCTTCGTATGAAATCTGTTTTGAGCGATTTTTTTATCCTAAGCATTTGACAGAAACAAGAGAAGACGGGAATATAAAAAGGTGTTAGCGGCACCGATATTTACCGATATATCAAGGCGGTGGAGCTTCCTATCGGCGTGTTTATGCTTGCGCTGTTTGTCATCACGCGATTTGCTCAGTTTGGCAGCAACCTGATTGCTCCACTAACGGGAATTATGTGGGCGTTCGGTGCGCTATGCGCTCTGCTTTTGCCTTCTCATCGTGTTTCCACGCTGACCGAGACAAATGTGACAATTGCCTGCTGCTTGCTGTCTATGGCGGGGATTCGGGAACTGATAGCCCTGGTTTCCGGCGTTTCATCCGAAATGCTGATGGCTTCGTATAACCAGGCGATTCCCCTTACCAGCGGCAGCACGATTTCCGGGTATTTGCAATCTTTGCTTTGGATCGCTTCGGTTATGACACCGCTCGGATTTATGGGAATGCAGGCGAAGAAGATATATTCCTTCCGCCGTAAGGCATCCAAACAGAAATTTTTCGAGCAGACAAGAGGACTTCGGGATACCGGACGTCCTCATTCCAAATAAATGCCGGTATATTAGGTGGGTTGAAAGAAGGGATGCGCGATGAAATTTAGAAACAAACTTTATGCGATTGCTCTTGTGATTTTTGTTCTCATATTTTCTTTTGCTTCAACACTCTTTGTCGTTAAACTGACGCAGTATCAGGAGGCTGAACATTTTTATGAAGAGATACAGAACCGGTATATAAAGTCGGTGGAAACGATTCCGCCCCAAATAACTTCCAAACCTAAAGGAGAGAAAACAGCCGAGATCGAGCCAACAAAGGAGTCATTGCCGATCATAATCACCCTACCGGGAGCGTAGTGCCGTTTTCTATTGGGAAGGAAGATGAACACACTCTTCTGCATTCTCTCGTTAGTCCTTCCGTTTCGAGAGTGCGGAAATATCGAAAGAGAAAGAGGATTAAAAATCGTTGCTGAGCAGAAAATCTGCAATGTGCATGGTTTTGATCCCCTCATAGTTGCCGTCCGCGAAATCATCCGCCATCAGCACATATTTCGGGTAGTTGTCGTGAATTCCAAGCAGCCGTTCATATTCCCGCTTTTCCGTTTCGGTGGACTTGATTCCTTTTGTCACTTGAACATACAGCTTTTCCGCCTGTCTTGTGGCAATAAAATCAATCTCCCCGTCAGGAGTTTTGCCGATAGTTACCGCATAGCCGCGCCGTAGCAGTTCCAGATAGACCGCATTTTCCAACATAGCGGCAATCGAGGTCTGCGTATAGCCGAGAACGCTGTAACGGAGCGCGGTATCCGCAAGATAGAATTTCTCCTGCGTTTTTAACAGTTCCTTTCTCTGAATGTCAAAGCGCGAACAGCGGTGCAGGATATACGCGCTCTCCAATTTTTCAAGATAGCTGTAAACCGTCTCGTTGTCGATAGTCCGGCGCTCGGATTTGAGATAGTCGGAGATGGATTTGGCGGAAAAGGTTCTGCCCACATTATCAAAGGCGAATTTTACAATTCGTTCAAGCTGATCCACCTTGCGCACCTGATTGCGCTTGACGATATCGGAGAAAATCGTTGAGTTGTAAATGTCGCGGACAATGGTATACACCTCATCGTCCGTATAGCGCCGCAAGTGTGTCGCGGGAAAGCCGCCCAGCCGGATATATTCGGTCAGTTCCTCCCTCGTTTTGCCGACCTCGGTATATGCCTTTTTGAAACTCAGGTATTCGGCAAAGGAAAGCGTGAAGATTCGGAACGAAATATACCGTCCGGTCAGATATGTCTCGATTTCAGAGGACATCATGCGTGAGTTTGAGCCAGTCACATAAATATCCACGTCATAATCGGACGCAATTGAATTGACGGCTTTTTCCCAATAACTGATCTCCTGAACCTCGTCAAGAAACAGATACGTTTTCCCGTTCGGAGACAGCCTGCTCTTTAATTCCGTAAACATTTCCTTTGCGGTCATATCCTCATATTCCATAGAATCAAAGCGATAGCTGACAATACGGTGTTCCGGCACGCCTCTTTTTTTCAGTTCCTCAATAATCATTTTCAGTATGGTGGATTTTCCGCACCGCCGTACTCCGGTCAGGATTTTTACGAACGGCGAATCCACATAAGCCATAATCTTATCCACATACATCGGTCTGCAAATCACTATAACCCCCTCCATCTGCATATATTATACCGCAACTCCTAAAATAAATCAATGCATTTTGCGATTATAACCCGAAAAACATTTTGAATATTTTTGAATTGCGGATTATTTGCGCAAAAAGGACGCTGTATTATATTATTGGAATTGGTATAAAAACTTTTTTATCTCCGCATCACTTTCAGACCATAAAAATCTGCTCCATTTCCAAACCATCCTACTATTGATGGCATGATCGGAAAGGGGGGATTTCTTTTGTTATCTTATCGTGAGATAAAACAAATTTTGAAGCCGTATCAGAGCGGTGTACCGACGGATGATTTTCGAATTCGGGATTCCTGGGCGGAATACGATGAAGCGTCTTTTAAGGCGGTGCACGAAAGACCGCTTCATTATCTGTGTTATGATATTGAGTGTATCAATCCGGATACTGGCGAAAAACTTCATTTTTTCAAAGTCATTAAATTTCTGCGGGTTATTCGTTTACCGAAGGGTGCGAAACAAAGCACGTCGTTGATGGATATGCATACGCAGATCATTGCCGGCGCCAATGAAAACGCATACAATCTTGTTACCGTAATTGCCAACATCATCAAACCGATCCCACTTGGGCTGCTATTCCTCTATGGTGTGCAGGGTGTTGCTGACAATATCGAGGACGCCAAAAAGAAAGCGCATGCAGACTATATGGGACTCAGCGGAATGCTGCAGGGAACCTACCGTGTGATGGAAATGCGGTGCATTTGCGCTCAAGAGAGCGAATGGCTGCGCGAGAAAATGTATGGAATGGAATTCCTGACAGCGGTAAGAGGAATTCCAAAAGCGGCTCCAACCGGTGAGGATGGCGGCAATAAAGGTATGGAAGGTATGGGCGGAAAGAATGTCAATCCGGACAGTCAGAGAACACTTGAAGAATTGGTAGCCGGTATGGCAGATCATGAGTATGTGGTGCAGATTCTGTCCACGCCGGTGTTTACCTCAACACTCAAGGAATGGGCGCTGCGTACGGAACGGGATATGACTGATTGGAACGGGCAGCTTTAGGGAAGCAAATCATTTTCCTTTAATTTGTCCGTGCCGATGATGTTTATGGCGTCGCAGTCTTCGTCGCAGGGATGGAATCGTGCGTTTACCGATGCGGATTCCGTTTCCTATTCGGAAGGAGAGACCTTCGGTGTTAGCGAGGGCGAAAGCGTTGGAACGAGTTTAGTGGTATTTCTTATTCTCTTATCTGCCTTTATCTGCACATGGGTGGTAAAGGCACAGTCTCCAGTAAACCGGCCGGATTCTGATGTAAATATGTCAGATTATGCTGACAGTGTTGGGTGGGTATCCGATAAGAGCACCATTAGTTCCAAGTGGATTCTTGATCCTGAGATTCCGGACAACTATCTTCCAGTTCCGGGAGAGGAAGAGTTGTATATGGTGATCGATCATGACGGGAATATCATCCAGTACCGTCAGCGTACCAAGCAGGAAGACGGATCATGGCTTTGGAAGGATGTGAATCTAAATATTCCCGCAAACTATGTGGCAGTTCCGGGATTGAAAGATATTTATAAGGTTACGGCTGAGAACGGTACGGTTTCTTATTATAAGTATGTCTGAAACAAGGACGATACCTTTGCGTTTATCCTTGTAGATAAAGATGGAAATCCGATAGAGAGTCATTTGAACGACGCCTCTGTTATTTCTGACAACTACAGAAGAGTAGCCGGCAATATTTACGCTGTTTTGAACGATCCCGGGGTTGTGATCGTGTATAAGGAACGACGAATGAAAGATGAAAAATATGTTTGGGTAGATACTTCAGCGCCGGAAATCAAGAAGATTAACGGACAAACTTCTTCAGGCGACAATCGACCGAAGGAAGATCACAAAGATCCGTCTCCGAAAATTTCACAGAATCCAAGTGGAGGCGCGAACAAGACGGAACAACAAACACGCAGCAGGGAAACGATGGGACCTATACACAAACGGAGACGGTAATATCAACCGAAACGGCGGGCGGATGGGTAACGACCTACCAGACAGTCATTACCCGGGTATATAATGAGCGCGGGGTTTTGCTGTCAACCAAGAAATCCGATCCGGTTTTGCTAAGCAGAGTAAAAGCAGGGGAGAACAGCGTCAATGCACCAGACCCCAGCAAGATTGCACCAACTTTGAATGAAGAGTATGCCAGGGTCAGCGTTGGCATTAACTATAAAACAGAACTTGCGGCTGATGTTTTGAAACTGATCAACGAAGAACGAAAGGCGGAAGGACTCGCGCCGCTCAAAATGAGCGAAGATAGCGCCGCTAAGCTTGCGAAAACTCGATCCGCAGATATGGCGATTTACGATCATTCGGATTTTGACTCACCAATCTATGGGCCGTTGTCGGAGATGATATCTCGTTTTCGTATCGCAAGCGGAATTCCGTCGGAACATATATGGAAGACAACAGCGTCCAAGAACGCCGGCGCCATTTACGCAAGATTTATGGCGCTTGGAGGATCAAGAAAGGCATTGATGGATTCGAGTTACACCGAGATAGGTATTGGTATCGCTCAAAAGAATGGTTACTATAATATATGTATCATTATGGTGAACTAACTTTTTCAAATACTTTGAGTCTTTTTAATTACAGGAAACAGTCATATTGTTTTTATGAAAGGGGTGGATTATGTTTGAGCTTAATAATAAACGCTTAGTGGTTCAATCGGTTTCTGACCAAACAATGAATTTATTAATGGATAGGAGGCTTGTAACGATAAGCTTTTGTAAAACAGAAACAATAGGTGTAAAAGACACGATTTAGGAACTGAAAGAGGCTGCTATAAACAATGAGTTTGATATTCTTTTGGTCTTCATGTTTGACCGAATCGGACGCATTGAGTATGAAACGCCTTTTGTGGTTGAATGGTTTGCAAATAACGGGATTGAGGTATGGAGCACGCGGTAAGGTCAGCAGCGTTTTGAAAATCATACGGACAAGCTTACGAATTATATTCGGTTTTGGCAGGCAGCAGGTGAAAGCGAGAAAACTTCCATTCGTATCAAAAACAGTTTTCATCAAATGGAAGAGGCGGGGCTGTATACCGGCGGCGCTGTTAAGTTTGGGTATCATCTGGTGGATAGCGGACTTATCAATAAAAAGAATCAGCCCATCAAGAAATACGAGATTGATGAATCTGAGGCGGAAGTGGTTCATTTAATAGATGATATGACCGTTAATAAAGGATACGGTTCATGGCGGCTGGCTGATTATTTAAACAAAAAGGGATATCATATGCATAACGGCGGCAAGTTTACAAGTATAAAGATTATCCGTATACTGCGGGATCAGTATTATTGCGGCATTCTTGCTGACGGCAGAACATCGGAAGTGCTGCGAGGACTTAGAATCCGCAGCGATGAAACTTACGATAAAATTATGTACATCCTCGAACAGCGTAATCAAAAGAACGGCGATAAGAGGCATATTGCTCTGCAAACAAAAGGGCAGGCAATGCTTTCGGGAAATCTTTTCTGTGCACATTGCGGCGGGCGGTTGACTACAATTCGCTACCGTGATAGCTACAAAAGAAAAGACGGTTCCGAATATTCTGTCGATCAGATTAAGTATTCGTGTTATCATAAAAGTCGCAAGCTTTGTCAGTGTGATGGACAAACCACTTATCAGGCAGATCGGGTGGATAGCGCTGTCCGTCAAATCATACTCCAAATTTTTAGCTGTATGGACGGTGCTCCTGAAGAGGAAAAATTGCAGCTTCTGCTGAAAAAACAAATGGCAGGAAATCGTGCTACGCAGAAAAAGCTCACGCTGGAGTTGAAGAAAAGTGAGGAGCAGTTGTCTAAGCTACAGCTTGAAATCGGTAAAACGCTGACAGGGGACAGCCTGTACTCGCCGGAGGAGCTTACTCAGGCTATTAAAGTGCTGAGAGAACGGATTACACAGGCGAAGCAGCAGCTTGCAGAACTTCAGGAAGAGGAAGCAAGTAAACAGCGCGGCGTTGAAATGATTACACCTGCTTACAATTGCTTACAATCAATTCAAAAGTTGGGCGGACGAGTTTGATATGGCGTCAATGGAGCAGAAGAAAATGATTGCCTGTCAGCTTTTTAAGCGCATTGAAGTTGGTAGAGATTACGCCATTTCCGTGGAACTGAATATGACCTATCAGCAATTTTGCACGGATATGCTGGCATTCTGTGCGGTCTGTGCGGTTCGCGCGGGTGGAAGCCTTGTCGGGACGTCCTGCTCGCACAGCGTATGTACGGACGTCTGCGCACGGGACTGATTCGGCGACGGCGGGGAAGGCTCGAATGATGCGGGGCGCAGTGCTATGGCTTATGTGCTTTGTGTGCCGCTGCCGGGCAAATGGGGAGAGCTTGCGCGGCCGGTGTATACCCCCCTGCGGACAGACGGAGGTGCTGCGGCGGTTTTGCCCGGGCGGCGGCGTTTCCGAGCGAAGGCCGGGGGATGATAAGGCGTTCCGAATACCGCTTTACCGCCGTTTTCGTGTGTTTTAAGAGCTGCACGGAGGGGCGTTCTTTTTGGCAAGCGGCGGACGGCTGTGTGGAGCGGGCGGCCGCTTTTTTGTGGGGTACAGGGCTTGCGGACTCCAAAGCGGGGCGTGCGCCAAAACGGCGCGCGTCCCGTTTT
>ENA-ORNQ01001228-ORNQ01001228.1-human-gut-metagenome-genome-assembly--contig:-NODE-1228-length-20657-cov-14.671925_pt1 | contig 20657 bp, 19 predicted proteins | sample MGYA00242116_ERZ509024 | MGnify/ENA primary metagenome ERZ509024 (study PRJEB26280, sample SAMEA2338697) | human gut metagenome | biome: human gut; feature: human-associated habitat; material: faeces...
CGCGTCATCAAACGATATGATACCATCGGCTCTTACGATGACGCGGCACGCCGCGTCCCTACGTTTATGCGGTGTTTACTTTAAAGTGTTAGCAGACAGGAAGATACGTCGGAGACGCATCCGCTGTGCGTAGCCCCATGCACGGAGCGTCAGCGAACGTACATGGGGCATGAGGTCAGCCCCGCTGAATCAACCTCGGAGAGGTTGATTTAGTCCTTTATTCGCGAGCCCCATGTACGTTCGCTTTCGCTCCGTGCATGGGGTTACGCACGACTGGCACGTCTCCGACGTGCCTTCCCACATCACGTCAATGCTATCATTCCACTTGATGACGCGGCACGCCGCGTCCCTACACTTTAAACAATATAGGGTCGCGAGTGTCGCGACCCTATACCTTTTATTTATTCACCTTCGTTTAGAATTCGGCGTTGCCGGGGGTGCGGGGGAAGGGGATTACGTCGCGGATGTTGGTCATGCCGGTGACGAATAGCACCAGACGCTCGAATCCGAGTCCGAAGCCTGAGTGGGGCACTGAGCCGAAGCGGCGTGTGTCAAGATACCACCACATATCCTTCATGGGTATGTTGAGTTCCTCGATGCGCTGGGTTAGCAGTTCGTAGTTCTCCTCACGCTCCGAGCCGCCGATGATCTCGCCGATTTTCGGGAAGAGGACATCCATGGCGCGGACAGTCTTGCCGTCGGCGTTCTGCTTCATGTAGAAAGCCTTGATCTCCTTGGGATAGTCGGTCAGGATGACAGGACGCTTGAAATGCTCCTCAACAAGGTAGCGCTCATGCTCGCTCTGGAGGTCGGCACCCCAATACACGGGGAAGTCGAACTTCTTGCCTGACTCCTCAAGTATCTTCACGCCCTCGGTGTAGGTCAAACGCACGAAATCGTTGTCAAGCACATGGTGCAGACGCTCGATAAGCTCCTTATCATACATCTGGGCGAGGAATTCGATATCGTCGGCAGCATTGTCAAGCGCATAGCGGATGCAATACTTGATGAACTCCTCGGCAAGCTCCATGTTGTCAGTGATGTCATAGAATGCCATCTCAGGCTCTATCATCCAGAATTCGGCGAGGTGACGCGGAGTGTTGGAGTTTTCGGCGCGGAAAGTAGGGCCGAAAGTATAGATGGCACCAAGAGCCGTAGCTCCAAGCTCACCTTCGAGCTGACCCGACACGGTCAGAGCCGTAGATTTGCCGAAGAAATCCTGTGAGTAGTCCACCTTGCCATCCTCTGTGCGCGGAGGATTCTCCACATCGAGAGTGGTCACCTGGAACATGGCACCTGCACCCTCGCAGTCACTCGCCGTGATGAGCGGAGTGTTGAGGTAGAAGAAGCCGCGTTCCTGGAAGAACTTGTGGATGGCGAAAGCGAGAGTGCTGCGGATGCGGAGCACTGCCCCGAAAGTGTTAGTGCGTGGACGCAGATGTGCCTTTTCACGAAGGAACTCCAGAGTGTGACCCTTCTTCTGGAGAGGGTACTCGTCAGGGTCGGCTGTACCGAGCACGGTGACGCTCTCAGCCTGGATTTCGGCAGTCTGACCTTTGCCCATCGACTCTACCAGTGTGCCTGTCACATCGAGGCTCGAGCCTGTGGTGATGAGTTTGAGCATCTCCTCGTCGGTAAACTTGGCAAGGTCAAGCACTATCTGGATGTTCTTGATCGTAGAGCCGTCGTTGAGCGCGATAAACTGCACGTTTTTGTTGCCACGGCGGGTGCGCACCCAACCCTTTACATTGACTTCACGCCCGATGAGCTCGGGCGCGAAGATATCTTTGATTTTAGTACGTTTCATCTATTATATTTTATGTCTCTGACGGACAGCGATTATTCAAACGAACCCATCTTGAGGAAGTTGACCTCCTCCTGAGTGAGATAACGCCAGCGTCCGCGAGGAAGATTTTTCTTGGTCAGACCTGCGAAATACACGCGGTCGAGCTTGGTCACATGATAGCCGAGGCTCTCGAAGATGCGGCGCACCACGCGGTTACGTCCGGAGTGGATCTCGATGCCAGCCTGGTTGCGGTCGGTCATGGTAGCGTAGCTGATAGCATCGGCATGGATGGGACCATCTTCAAGCTCTATGCCGTCGGCTATACGCTGCATATCCTCCTCGGCGATGTCCTTGTCACACCATACGTGGTAGATTTTCTTCTTGACATACTTGGGGTGTGTCAGCTTGGAAGCGAGGTCACCGTCGTTGGTGAGCAGAAGCACGCCGGTGGTGTTGCGGTCAAGACGGCCGACGGGATAGATACGCTCCTCACATGCGTTCTTGACCAGATCCATGACGGTCAGACGTCCGTTGGGGTCATCGCTCGTGGTGACGCAATCCTTGGGCTTGTTGAGCAGGATGTAGCATTTGCGCTCCAGGGCTACGACCTTGTCATCGTATTCCACCTTGTCATTGCGTGTGATTTTGGTGCCGAGTTCGGTAACCACTTCACCGTTGACCTTCACCAGACCCTGCTGGATAAACTCATCGGCTTCACGGCGTGAGCATATGCCGGCATTTGCCATGTATTTATTGAGACGGATAGGTTCGTTGGGATCGACGATTGTCTCCTCATATTCTATGCGCTTGGGGCGCGGCACAAAGCTCTTGCCTCCGTGGGGCATGCCGAACTGGTTACGCTGCATGCCCTGCTGACCGGGACGCTGCTGGCGGTTGCCATAGGGACGCTGACCGCCCTGATTGTTATACGGACGCTGCTGGCGGGGCTGATAGCCGCCCTGCTGACGGTTGTTGTTATAGGGACGCTGCTGGTAGCCACCCTGGCGGGGCTGATAGCCGCCTTCGCCCTGCTGACGGGGCTGGTAGCCGCCCTGACGGGGCTGGTAGCCGCCTTCGCCCTGCTGGCGGTTATTGTTGTAGGGACGGGGTTGGTAACCGCCCTGACGGGGCTGATAGCCACCTTCACCCTGCTGACGGGGCTGATAGCCGCCCTGCTGACGGTTGCCATAAGGACGCTGCTGGTAGCCGCCCTGCTGACGGTTGCCGTAGGGACGCTGCTGGTAGCCGCCCTGCTGATATTGACGGGGCTGGTACTGGCGGGGCTGGTAACCGCCCTGCTGTTCGGACTGACCATCATATTCTGCCTGATGATCATTAGATGATGAATTACTGAAATTTTCCTTGCCGTTGAAATCGCTGGCTGACTGGAAGTTGTCAGACGACATGGGGGCAGACACGCCTATACGAGGGCGTTTTGATTTCTTTTCGTTGCTCTCCATAACTTTAGTTCAGACGCTTCTTTTAGAGATTAGATTGTGAATGGTGTTTTTTGTTTGATTTAGTCGAGTCAATACTCAGACTGGGATTGCTTATGCCTCTCGGCGCTGCGGTTAAGTAGTTGTTGTGTTTGGTGTTAACTTTTATATTTGGATTAGAGTTCAAAATTAAGTCTTCTTAGAAATTATCATTGATGTCACGTATAAAACCACGATAATCGGAAATGACATTTCGCGCAACATCTGATGATAGAAGTACCTTCTGTTTCAATTCACTGCAAAAATAATGTTTTTATCTCATTCCTACAAATTTATGCTCAAATTTACACCTTGATAAATAAGAGATGGGGAAATAATTGCATGTAATTTCGTAAATTTGTATTACAGTCACGGCTATGGATCATCTCAGGAAAATCATACATATCGACATGGATGCGTTTTTCGCAGCCGTAGAGCAGCGTGACAACCCACAGCTGCGCGGACGCCCCATAGTGGTGGGACACGACGGACCCCGCGGAGTGGTTGCCACGGCGAGTTACGAGGCGCGGCGATATGGCATACACTCGGCAATGCCGTCGGTGACAGCCAAGCGGCGATGTCCGCACCTGATTTTCGTGCCCGGGCACATGGATGTCTACAAGGAGGTATCTGCCTCCATCCATGACATATTCCGTGAATATACCGACATTATAGAGCCGCTCTCGCTCGACGAGGCTTTCTTGGATGTGACAGACAACAAACCCGGCATAGAGTTTGCCGTGGATATAGCGGTAGAAATCAAGGCTAAGATAAGGAAACGGCTTCAGCTTGTCGCATCGGCAGGGGTGTCATATAACAAGTTTCTTGCCAAGATAGCTTCGGATTACCGCAAGCCCGACGGGCTGTGCACCATACATCCATCACGGGCGATGGAGTTTATCGACAGCCTCGACATCGAGCGATTCTGGGGCGTGGGACCTGTCACAGCCCGACATATGCATGACATAGGCATACACAACGGATTGCAACTGCGCCAACGTTCACTGCAACAGTTGACTGACGAATTCGGCAAATCGGGAATCATATATTATAACTTTGCCCGAGGGATAGATGACCGCCCGGTCACACCTGTGCGACAGCGCAAATCAGTCGGATGCGAGGAAACATTTGACCATGATATCTCCGATCCCGAAGAGATTAATCAACAGTTACTACCGCTCATCAAAGACCTTACAGGGCGACTTGCCCGCAAAAACTTCTCAGGGCATACGCTGACATTGAAAGTCAAATTTCATGATTTCACCCAGATCACACGCAGCGTGACAATCCCCGACACATTTGATTCGGAGTCAATGCTGACCGAATATGCTCTGCGGCTTGCCAGAGGCGTCGACTGCGCCAACTATCCTGTCAGACTGTTAGGGGTATCGGTCCACAATGCCCACGCGGCATCCTCATCCATGGATATCGAAGGCAGACAACTGCTTATAGATTTCGGCGGAGAACCACTCACACCCTGGTAGAGCAAAATTGATTTTAGAAGTTTTAACTCTAAAAATTACTTAACAACACATACTGATAGTTAATTTTGCAATTCTTGCCAACACATAACCACAAATTGCATGAAAAAGACCTTCCTATCACTTCTCGCCATCTCGCTTGCGCTGCCCACTATGGCAGTAATCGCACGTAAAGGCACATATACCATAACACAGAGCGACGGAAACACTATTGAAGTAATCAAAATTGGTGACGAACGAAGCCACATATACATCACGACTGACGGTGTACCTGTCGGGCGCACCGATTCATCACAGGATTTCCATTACCTGACACCCTCGGGACTCTCCTCCATCAAAGCCCACGACAAGGCTGACCGCACCGCCGCGGAGGATTCATTTCTGAAGGATAACGCGCAGAATCTCTCCGGTGAAAAAATATTGCGCTCAAGAGCATCTGCCAGCCGCAAGATGTCAGCATCAAGCATGCCTAAAAGGACAGGCGAGGTAGTCAACAAGGGCAAAGCCCGAATCCCGGTTCTGCTCGTGCAATATACCGACAAGAAGTTTCTTGACAGCAATCCCCTGTCCACATTTGAGAAATTCTTCAAAGACGGATCGACGAGCGCGCGACAGTATTTCGAAGATCAGTCCAACGGCATGTTCCAGCCGCAATTTGATGTTTACGGACCTTATACCTTGCCCGGCAACCGCGCTACATATGGAGGCAATGACTACCGTGGCGATGACAAAGGTGTCGGCTTGATGGTAGCCCAGGCTTGCATCGGGCTGTCAGGACAGATCGATTTCAGCAAGTATGACAACGACGGCGACGGCGAGTGTGACACAGTCATCGTGCTATACGCAGGCGAAGGTGAGGCATCGTCGGACGTAGACGAATCTGTGTGGCCCTGCCAGTGGGAACTTGCAGACTCCGACTACGAAAAATCTCTCAATTATAATTCGACGAAAATCAACCGCTTTGCCGTGTTCAACGAGCTTAATGTCATGAGCGGAGCTCCAAAGGTGGAGGGCATTGGCACTTTCTGCCACGAATTTTCACACTGCCTCGGATTGCCCGATTTCTATGACACGAATTACAACGGACACTTCGGCATGGCATCATGGTCGCTCATGGATTCGGGCAGCTACAACGACGACGGCTACACCCCAGTCGGCTACTCTGCTTATGAAAAGGAATTTATGGGCTGGCTGAAAATAGATGACGCAACCGACAATACCCATTACACCCTCCCGGTATCAAACACCGGCAACGCCGCCAATGACAAAGCAGTGAAAATCACCAACCCAGCTGATGCCAACGAATACTACATCATCGAGAACCGTGCACAGCAGGGTTGGGACACATACATGCCCACTGAAGGACTTATGATCTCTCACGTGACCTACAGCAAAAGCGCGTGGGACGGCAACTCCGTCAATGACTACGACCTCCAGCGCATGACGCTTATCCCTGCCGACGGCGAGCTGAAACTCAATCGCTTCACATACTACGGAGAGACCTACTACGAGCCTGACGAGCAAAGTCTCCTCGGCGACCTTTGGCCCTATGGCAATGCCGTTGAACTGACCGACGAGTCTACCCCATCATTCAGCCCCAATACGGGCAAAACAATCGGCATGCCTGTGACCGAAATGACACGAAATAACGACGGCTCAATATCATTCTGGATTTCAAAAGCCAAACTGCCGCCAGTGGCACCGCCTACAGTCAACGGCAGCAACGTTCCGACCATCAACGGATCAGATTCCTTCACTGCCGTATGGGCTGCCGCCGACAATACCGATGTCACATATACACTCAACGTATTTGAACATCGCGACATCAAATATGAACTGGCTCTATCCTCCAAATTTGTCAAAGGTGGAGATTATACAAAGGACTGGACCGCAGAAGGCTCTACAGAATTTTACACCCAATATGGGGGCACCACCGAAGCCATAAAGTTTGGCAGCAACAGCAAGACTGGCGGAGTCGTGACAAAATCAGATTTCACCATAGGCGACTATGACTGCGTGACTGTCACAGTCAATGCCAGATCGTTAAACAACGACACCGGCGTAACGCTCCGCATCTCCGCAATGTCAGGGACTACCACACTGTCAAAAGCTGACATCACAGTGGATAAGACAGCGGAGGACTACACCGTCCTGCTCTCCAATGTCAGCAAGAATTTCAAGATCAAGATAGAGACCGTCGCAGCCAAGAAACGCGCCTTCCTCTACAGTGCCGACATCTATCTCGGCGATGCCACCACAGCGACATCAAAAGCCCTGAAAGCCCCATCAATCAGCGGCGGCCAGAGCAACATGACCATCACCGGCATCACCGATACACAGTATACAGTAACAGGGCTCAAACCAAGCACCGTCTACGACTATCGCGTCAAAGCCGTCCCCACCGACCTCACCACCCATAGCGAAAGCCCCTGGTCAGAAACGGTGACAGTAGACCTCGCCAACTCATCCATCACCGACACCACAGCCGATCTGACGAACGACGAAGCCGAATACTTCACCCTCCAAGGCCAACCCATCTCCCCCACCGCCCTCACCCCCGGCATCTACATCCGCCGCCAAGGCACCCACACCACCAAAATCCATATCCACTGATCATGGTACACTCATAAATGCCACATGGCGCAGACGCTTGGGTATCGAGAGGCTGCGCCATGGTTGTTATTTGGGAGTGGTGGGGTTATCGTCTTTTGGGTTCGATGTTAGGGAGGAAGGCGGTGATGATGCCGAGGAGGGGGAGCAGGGTGCTTATCTGGAAGATGAATTCGATGCTGGTCTTGTCGGCGAGCCAGCCGAAAAACGCCGAACCTATGCCTCCGAGACCGAAATTGAGTCCGAAGAACAGTCCTGCCATCATGCCTACCTTGTCAGGCTTGAGTTCTGTAGCATAGACAAGGATGGCTGAGAATGCCGAGGAGATAACCAATCCGATTATGACGGCGAGGATGATGGTCAAGGTGAAATTGACATAAGGAAGTGCCAACGCAAACGGAGCCGCACCGAGAATCGAGCCCCATATCACATATTTGCGTCCGTAACGGTCGCCAAGACTGCCGCCGAGGACAGTGCCTATTGCCACCGCACCCATGAAACCGAAAAGACAGAGCTGCGACACCTGGATGTCGACGCCGAACTTGTTGATAAGAAAGAATGTGAAATAGCTGGTCATGCTCGCCATGTAGAAATATTTGGAGAATGTCAGCACACACAGTATAAATATCGCCCAATGTATTCGGCGTGATGACAGAGCAAGCACGGCAGGATTAGGCGTAACAACTCTGGCCTTCAGTTTATGCAGCTGAGTCTTGTACCACCATCCCACAGGAAGTAACGTCAGCCCGGCTACAATAGCGGCGATGGCAAACCATATTATCGACTGCTGGCCAAATGGAATGATGATTATGGCAGCCAGCAACGGACCGATGGCACTACCGCCATTTCCGCCGACCTGAAATATCGACTGCGCAAGCCCTTTCTTCAGTCCACCTGCCATCTGGGCTATGCGTGAAGCCTCGGGGTGAAATATTGACGACCCACACCCTATCACTCCCACCGCCAGGAGGATAAGAGCGTAATTGTCAGCGACAGAAAGCAGCACAATTCCCACCAGGGTGAAGACCATGCCCGTGGACAGCGAGAACGGCTGCGGATGCTTGTCGGCATACCGTCCGACAAAGGGCTGGAGTATCGATGATGTCATCTGAAACACCAGCGTGATGATGCCGATCTGCCCGAATGTGAAGCCGTATTTTTCTTTGATGATAGGATATATCGACGGTATGATGGACTGCATCATATCGTTGAGCAGATGCGCGAAACTGATGGCTATGAGTATAGAAAATATGGTGCGTTCTTTTTGCGAGCTTGTTTCCATAGATTATTGATCAAACGTCATACTTCAATTCTCGTTCACAACGAGTGTTCAAGTTTCAATAGAAATTCTTTGGCAGCCATGCCGCCTCCGTATCCAGTCAAGGAACCGTCACTCCCTATCACCCGGTGGCAGGGAGCGAAAATCGAAATAGCGTTAGCACCGTTGGCGTTAGCCACAGCTCTGACCGCCTTGGGCATGCCGATATTCCGTGCCATTTCGCCGTAGGAAACCGTCTCGCCATATGGTATCTTCAGCAGTTCGTCCCATACCTTTTTCTGGAACTCCGTGCCCACAAACATCAGCGGCACGTCAAACTCCTGACGCTTCCGGGCAAAGAATTCGTCAAGCTGACGCACAGCTTTGTCTATCACTGCCGAAGTCCCGTACTCAAACGTGGCATGGAGCACACGCTGGAGGCGACTGCCTACATGGCCACGGTGCCTCTCCACCTGCCAGTCACACAGGCAGAGCTTATCGCCATAAGAGCCGAGCAAAAGCCTGCCACATGGCGCATCATATCTGCGTATGACAATCTTCTCTCCCATTGCATTATCTCGGTAGAATCGGAGAAGCCCATATTGGGAGGTCATCAACGTATCTTTTCACCAGTTGCCCATCACTCAAACGGAATAGCAACCGGGCTTCAGCATCTTCTATTGAGTTGTCATAGACATAAAGACGGTCAACAATCGGAGACAGGATTCTGCAATTCGCAATAGACTTATCATATCGAGATATTATTTTGGTGATAGGTACATCATGACCTCCATTTAGCACACGGTTTGCAACACGCTTGGCATTAATTGTCGGAGATTCCGTAGAGACAAAAAACAAGCGTATGAAAAAACCTGATTGCTTAGCTCGAAGGATATAGTCAACCTTATCACTCGCCGACATTACCGTTTCAAAGATATGACTCTTACGTTCAACAAGACAACGTTCCCGCCAATCATTACAATAGTTTGCTGCCTTCAAAATTGCACTCTGATTATTCCAGTCTCCGAAAATGTCGCGAGCAACGTTGTCAGGATTAATATATTCTGAATCTTCCAACCACTCATGATGGAGTATCTTAGAAGTCACAGAAGTTTTGCCAGAGCCGTTAGGTCCAGCAATCACAATCATAACAGGACGATGCTCACTTGCGGTCATTCTTGATTCGATTTATAGCATCACCCCATTTTTCCTGGGCTTGTTGTGTCGCAGCTTCGATTCCGGCAGCCACACGCTCTGCAGCCCTGCGAGTGCTCTCGCGGGCATCCTCGGCAACCTCACGCATAATCTGAGCCATGCGCTCGTCGCCCGGCTCTTCCATCGACGTTAGCCGATAACTGTTCATCTGTTCATCTGGCATATTGTATCCATTCATCATTGTATCTCTACAAATTTATGAAAAAAGTGCGAATCTTTGACAGATCCGCACTTTTATAGTATTTAAACTGACTATCGTCAGTGAGCATTTACTTCACTTCCTCGAATATAATGATTGGTGATATACAGAGTATTATTACTACATGTTCCAAATATGAGCATGATATGATAGAATTAAATCAAACCCAATCCAGCAGAATCAATCAACTGGAAATGTATATGTTATATCTACCAAGCGGGCAATATCAAAGAGTTTAAAAGCCTTCATAATTACAATTTATTTAGATACCTTACCATAGCCATTACATTCGGGGCATTCAGCGCGGAGTTTTCCCTGGCCGGAGCAACGTTCACATTCTATCGTACCAGAGCCGGTACAGTTATCGCAGTCTTTGTAACCTCGACCCCAACACCATGAGCAGTCTTTTTGTCCGGTGCCATTGCATGAGAAGCATTCATCGTAACCTTTCCCAGAACATGATGAACAATCACGATAGCCAGACCCCCAGCACCAAGAGCACTGATTATCCCACATATCATAACCCTGCCCGTTGCAATTAGAACACCTTTCTTTCCCTGAGCCGTTACAAGACCAGCATTCTTTACCGCCTCTACCGCTGCAAGAAGAACAGCTCTCTTTACCGGAACCGTAGCACCAAGTACATCTTTCGTGCCCGGATCCATCACATTCAGGACAATAAACTTCTCCTTCCCCTTCGCAGTCAGGGCAACTTACAATGACATAGCCGTCGCCGTTGCATTCAGCGCATTCTTCATAATCGCTCTTATACTTCCCTGACGAACAACCGCAAAGCAGTAACAGAGACAGAAGTAGAGCCTCCCGGCAAACATATAAAGTGTCTGTTCCTAAAGAGTCTACAAAGTTCCACATTGATTTCATCTTATGCGCTACTGACATATCGATATTGTGATCTCAATTTATTATGTTTTCTTGGTTTTGGGTTTTGTAGAAAAGGTCAAGCCGAGGCCGAGGGCTTTCGACAATAGGCATATTTTCATTATCAAAACAAGCTGTACGCAGAACTCTCCAAAACAGTTCATCCGGAAACATAAGCATTGTCTTGAAAACAGATGATGTCTTCGGATCCTCGTAAGTGTCATTATGATGAAGTGAGCTGTAAAGCATTGTATAATGTTCTTTTACACTGCTGAGTAGGATGAAAGGTTAATTGCACTATTACGTTGAGTCAGGTAATAGAGGAAGTTATCACTCAAAATGTTTTGTTGTAGAGAACCTGCTATAATAGAATCTGAAATAAAAGTTTCGTATTCTTGTGGTATCGAACTCCTTATCAAACAACGTCCATCTGTATTAAATGCTAAGAGGTTAGAATCAAATAATTTATGATGATTATGACAAAGCCACAAACCATTATGGCCACTAGTAGCATGAGCGTATTTTTGCTCATCATCAATCATCGCACAATTTCTTATTTCTGCCACTCCCCAAATATGAGCCCCATGAATAATCTCTGGGATTTCACAGCCACATAAAGCACACTTTTTCATACCAATTCGGTCAAAAAGATTGTAGTTATATGCCGCAGACCTTAAACGAAAAGTATCTTCGTTATCTGGTGCCAGCCGATTCAATCTTAATGAAGTGTTATATACTGAAATATTACCTAATTCACTAAATGTCGCTAGTGAAGAAGCAGGAAGATTGATTAAATCTTGCTCTGATACAGCAAAAACGTCGATTGGTCTGTCTGCTATTTTGGAAAGTGCTACCCCAAAGACAGTTGATTCGTACTTGTTAGCACCATACGTTTTAGCATACAACTGAATTTTGTCCTCAGTTTTGGAAACAAAAGAGGAGTTATTGCTACGATTACTACTCTGATTACGGCTGCGTTCAGCAATTAAATCATCAACAGTAAAATACGGTAATAGTAATCCTGTATAATAGTTGTCCAAATTAAGGAACTCAATTCCAGCTGTCATCATTAACCGATAGTACACTAGATGATAATCAGTAAATGGGTTCCCAGTATGAGGAACAAAATAATACCATAACTTTTTATTGGGGTTCGGATCTGCAAAAAACACGTTTATTGCAGTTGGAACGCTTTGCAGACTCGAATTTCGGCCTTCAATTCTATTTTCAGATAATGTTATGTAATGAGTGGTATTATTGTGAGTTAATGTTATCAACCTTCCCTTGTTATATGTGTCATTAAGTTCGACCACACTATATGTGCGGCGACCGGTAATCTTAACACATATATCTTCAAGAATTGAGGGTGTTAAAATATTCTTAAACCCATTACGAATTTTCTGTGTATTAGGTCGATATGAAATTATGGTGGACATAATCAATAATTTAAAATTAATACCTCTTGACGGTCATTGTATCTTCCTTGGGCCTCTGGAACAGGTATAATTCTATATCCCCTATTATTGGCCCAATTTTCAATGTCGTGGTTGTAAAAAGAGTCAACTTTAAGAACATATGAAAAAACACATTTGACCTGATCCGTAGTTAACGAGTCTATGAGTGAACATAATTTTCGTTCATGTTCAATTGTCCAACCCTCAAACCCTCGTTTACCATCGTTATAAGTTGCAGTCGTTTCTCTATATGGAGGGTCGAAATAATACACTGTATCCTTTTCAATTATTTTATTAAATTTCTCAAATGAAATATTTGAAAAAACGACCTCTTTATCTTTTATTATGCGACAGAAAGAAACCAATTTAGCAATAATACGGTCATTGAAGCGTCTAGAACCACACGGGATATTAAATCCATAATCTGAATTAAACCGAATCTGTTGTTGGAATCCAAAAAGGATTAGTGCATACAGCATCAACGGAGAACGCTCTTTTTGAGGCAAATTGTTATACACATTCCGCATGGCTGTATATGATTCTTTGTTATTGGGTGCTAAATCATAATCTTTTATGAATTTATTTATAGACTTAAGATAATCGACACACTCAATATTTTTAAAAGACTTTATTAACTCTACAACAAAAGGATTGATATCATTATATATAATTCGCTCTGCATCAATGTTGATTCCTACATTAAATCCGCCTCCAAATACGTCTACAAAGGTTTTAATTTGCGGGGGCAACATCGATTTGATAAACGGAACCATCTTCGCTTTACTCCCAGAGTAATTCAGAGGTGATTCATATATAACATCATTTTCTGCTTTCTTTTCAATAAAGAAAAGATATTCAAAATGGCCATCTCGTCCACGACATTTAAAATTGTTATACTTCTTGTAATCAATCTCCATACAAGTAAACGATTCCACTTGGCCATATCGTTTCATAACGGCTTCAATATATTCTTTGGACATAAAGCCATCATTGTTATAGCTAAAAAGGATATATCGAGCCTTGGTCTTGGCTATTACATACTCAAATAAAATCTGAGAATAGAAATCCTTAGACCAAAATGATTTCATAGGACCGACTGGACGGGAACCGGTTATAGCACTTACGGATGGATCATCATCAAGAACCAGTGTTTCTAAGAGATGATATTGGGTTCCGTATTGATTTTGAGTATATGGGGGATCAAGATATAATATATCACAATCAATATCTTCAATTATGTCTTCAATTCTATCACAATATGATTTTAACGTCAGATATGACGTCATGTCAGAGAACAGATGGTCTTGTATTGGTGCATATTGAAATTTATTATGCGAGCGTGGATCCCAATGTTTCAAAAATGCGCCATATACCCCCGCTGTATTTGATACGCTTGATACGCCTTCAATCAGGCAGTAGATTAAGTATGCGTATTCGTTTTCTGAAAGCAAGTTTGCATTATTCCATTCCTCAATTTTGCTTCGGATATAATCTATTCGCCCCGCATTTTCAGGCGTAAAATACATTCGGTCAGTTTCAGCTGGAGAATAGGTGTTGTAAATAAAACCTTTCTTGATCTCATCGTTTTTTTGAAAAAATTGAAATGGATCAAAACCTAATTTTTCAAAAGTACAAGTATTGCCAACGATTCGGCCTCTGGAATATAAAACACTCCAGTTCATAGAATCATTAATAACAAGATGAAAGACATCCTTTAAACTATTTGCAACCGCACCAGTGCCACAAAACGCATCAAAAAATACGTGTGGTTTACTAGTCAACCCTTTTTCTGATAGCAAGGACTGAATCGCTGGTATAAGTTTGTCTTTGCTCCCTAAATATCTCATATGCGGGATTATTGCTCCTTATTGCTATTTATCAACTCTTTAACATCAACATCCAATAGTTCCGCGATTCTGTTAAGCGTAGTCAAATCAGGCTGAATCGTATTGGTACACCACTTTGATATAGTAGCTACATTCTTGCCTAACTCTTCAGCTAACCATTTGCTTGTACGCTTTTTTTCTACTAGAACTACCTTTAGTCGATTTAGGTCTTTCATTTCAATAAATTTAAATTTGGTGCAAAGATAGTTAAATTCTGATAGGTGTCCAAATTGGAAGAAGTGTTGTTGAGCATACTGTATTGCAGAGTCCGCTTTAACAACCGAAATCTGTAATAGGATGCCAAATTATTGGATGGGAGCCAATAGACTTTAATTCCTTAACTATGAATACAATCTTCTCTATTTGATGTTATCCCATTTTTCTCGCTGCTGCTGAATAGCACGCCGTTGCTTATAGCCCTTGTCAGAACATGTCCGGCTATAATAATTAGAGTCGAGAGACTTGGCCAGAAATGTCGCCCCACAACACTTACACTTTCGTTTTATTTCATACTTGGCAGTCGGCATAAAAAAATCAGTATTAAGATCCCATAAGAGGGCATAAGAGTAAATAAGGGACACCTTATCGCCAAATAAGACACGTTCCAAATATGGCGCAAATATAACGAAAATAAATAAATTCCGGGCCATCTTGATGAAAATATTGAAAAATAAAATGGAGCGTAACCTTTTGAGCTACACTCCATTTATATGGATTTAGATATTTCTGAATTGACGGATTATTTCACTTCCTCGAACTCTACGTCGGTGACGTGGTCATCGCCTGAGCCGTTGGAGCTGCCGGCACCGGGGTTAGGGGCACCAGCGCCGGGGTTGGCACCGGCTGCTGCCTGGGCGTTGAGGATGTCCTGCTGGGCTGCGCCGAATGTGGTCTCGATATCCTTGATGGCACTGTCGATGTCGGCGAGGTTCTGAGCCTTGTGAGCCTCTTTGAGTCGGTTGAGGGCGTTTTCGATTGCGCTCTTCTTGTCGGCAGGAATCTTGTCGCCGAGCTCATTGAGCTGCTTCTCGGTCTGGAAGATGACTGCGTCGGCGTGGTTGAGCTTGTCGACGCGCTCTTTCTCCTTGGCATCGGCATCGGCGTTGGCGGCTGCCTCATCCTTCATACGCTTGATTTCAGCGTCGGTCAGACCGGATGAAGCCTCGATACGGATGCTCTGCTCCTTGCCTGTAGCCTTATCCTTGGCGGAAACGTTAAGGATACCGTTGGCATCGATTTCGAATGTAACTTCGATCTGAGGTATGCCACGGGGAGCAGGTGCGATACCGTCAAGGTGGAACTTGCCGAGCACCTTGTTATCACGTGCCATAGGACGCTCGCCCTGGAGGACAACAATCTCAACTGAAGGCTGGTTGTCGGCTGCGGTAGAGAAGGTCTCGCTCTTACGTGTCGGGATGGTGGTGTTGGCTTCAATCAGCTTGGTCATCACACCGCCGAGGGTCTCGATACCTACTGACAGAGGCACAACGTCAAGCAGAAGCACGTCCTTGACATCGCCGCTGAGCACACCGCCCTGGATGGCTGCACCCACTGCCACTACCTCATCGGGGTTAACGCCCTTTGAAGGAGCCTTACCGAAGAATTTCTCTACAATCTGCTGGATGGCAGGGATACGGGTCGAACCGCCCACGAGGATTACCTCATCGATATCCTTGGCTGTCAAGCCGGCATCCTTAAGAGCCTGCTCGCAGGGAGGAATGGTAGCCTGGATAAGCTTGTCGGCAAGCTGCTCGAATTTGGCTCGTGTGAGAGTCTTTACGAGGTGCTTTGGAATACCGTTGACCGGCATGATATACGGCAGGTTGATTTCGGTGCTGGTGGTGCTTGAAAGCTCGATTTTTGCCTTCTCGGCTGCTTCCTTAAGACGCTGGAGAGCCATAGGATCCTGACGGAGGTCTACGCCCTCGTCCTTCTGGAACTCGTCGGCAAGCCAGTCGATAATCACGTGGTCGAAGTCATCACCACCGAGGTGTGTATCACCATTGGTCGACTTCACTTCAAACACGCCGTCGCCCAGCTCAAGGATGGAGATATCGAATGTACCGCCACCGAGGTCGAATACGGCAATCTTCTGATCCTTGTTGCTCTTGTCAAGACCGTAGGCAAGCGCAGCGGCTGTAGGCTCGTTGACGATACGCTTTACGGTAAGACCAGCGATTTCGCCAGCCTCCTTGGTAGCCTGACGCTGAGAGTCATTGAAGTATGCAGGCACGGTGATGACAGCTTCAGTGACTGACTGTCCGAGATAATCCTCTGCAGTCTTCTTCATCTTCTGGAGAATCATTGCCGAGATTTCCTGCGGAGAGTAGAGACGTCCGTCGATGTCAACACGTGGAGTATTGTTGTCGCTCTTGACCACCTTGTAGGGCACACGGTCAATTTCCTTCTGCACCTGGTCAAAAGTTTCACCCATGAAACGCTTGATGGAGTAGATGGTACGCTTAGGGTTGGTGATGGCTTGACGCTTAGCGGGATCACCTACTTTGCGCTCGCCGCCGTCAACAAATGCTACGATTGAAGGAGTGGTGTTACGTCCTTCGCTGTTAGGAATCACGACGGGGTCATTGCCTTCAAGTACGGCAACACAGCTGTTGGTGGTTCCGAGGTCGATACCAATAATCTTTCCCATAGTTGTGAAAATTTTATTTTAGTTTTGAATATTAATAATCGTGTTATCTGTCACAAGTCCATCGGGACTTCATACATCAATCAAACAAACACTGTGCCAAAAAGGTTGACGCCCACTAAACATATCTCCATCAGCATTTTATTAATATATGCTAACGACTGACAAGGATGTCAGACGGATGCAAAACTTGTCACACAACACAATATCGACCCCAGCGGGGTCGCATATATCAGGCACGGGTCATACAAGCCCGGAGGCTTGGCTGACCCGTGTTATTGTCACGCCATCGATTTCCGCCGCTGTAGGTGGCGCACAGCTTTTGCGTAGGTTGTGTGCCTCCTATGGAGGCATTGATTGGGGGGGTGATGATGTTACCATGGTCAGCCAAGCCTAATGGCTTGTATGACCATGGCCTAATATGTTGACCTCCGACGGAGGTCTTGAATGCTTGAGCCGCCAACGACATCAGGGCATGCCATAGCATGTCCGCTCGCATCCAGAATGGTATCCATCGTGGAAATAGCTGCCCTATTTGCAACATTATATGGCTGTCAGGGGTTTTGAAAGATATAAGATAGCTCTAACATATCCATCCACACATATGTACAGTTCGCGTCCGTTCACATTCGACAGGGTAGTGCGTCTCATCATAACCCTTTCCATCATCGCAGGGATAGTATGGCTTATCAACGACCTCAAGCATGTGCTGTTTCCCTTTGCACTGGCATGCCTGATAGCCTATGTCCTCGAGCCGGTGGTGCAGCTCACGCGCCGTCTGCTGCATCTCCAGGGACGCGTGGTAGCCGTCATCATCACCCTTATAGTGGTGGGTGGTGTGGTAGGACTGGCATTGTCGTTCATCGTCCCCTCCGTGCTTGACGAGATCAGCCAGATGCGTATCCTCATCGAACGCTACGGCTCCACGAAGAAGATAGTGCCGTTCATCCCCCAGGAGGTACACAACTATGTCATGCGTTACATCAACTCCGACAATCTCGACTCGCTCCTGACCGAATCGCATATCGAAACCCTCCTCAACAAAGGCACGTCGCTGCTGTCGACCACCATCGACATACTGATGCGCACCCTCGAGTGGCTACTCACGTTTATCTACGTCATCTTCATCATGCTTGACTACAAGCATCTGATGAAAGGTTTCCGCCTGCTTGTGCCGCCGAAGCTGCGCCCGTTTGCCTACCACATAGGCGACGACATCAAGGACAGCATGAACCGATATTTCCGCGGCCAGTTCACCATAGCCCTCTGCGCCGCCGTTTTCTACTCCATCGGCTTCTCCATCGTAGGCATACCCATGGCACTCGTAATGGGAGCCGTCGTGGGCATCCTCTACATGATACCCTACTTCCAGTACATCACCGTCATTCCCGTCATCATCCTCTGCCTCATCTATTCCATGACCGGCGAGGCATCGTTCTGGCCACTCTTGGGGCAGTGCGGGCTGGTCTATATCGTCAGCCAGTGCATATGTGACTATATCCTCACGCCCAAGATCATGGGCAACGCCTTGGGTCTCAATCCAGCCATCATATTGCTGTCGCTGTCAGTATGGGGCTCGCTCATGGGCATCGTGGGCATGATAATCGCCCTTCCCTTCACCACCCTGCTCCTATCCTACTACCGCCGCATAGTCATCGACGAGCAGACACCTCGCGAGGCATTCACTGCCGACACACCGCCGTCCGACGGCTCCGCACCCACGGCTTGACGCATGATTTGCATCGTTGGGAAAGATTGGCTAATTTTGGCATGAAATAATGGATACGCGGACATGCCACGGCATGTCCCTACAAATGTGTTACCGCCATGACATATCTGCCACTTCCCGATGACCTCCGCCAAGCCGTAGACACCCTGCGCCGCGGAGGCATCATCATATATCCCACCGACACCATCTGGGGCATCGGCTGCGATGCCACAAACCCCGAGGCGGTCAGCCGCGTCTACGCGCTCAAACGCCGCGCCGACTCCAAGGCTCTCATCACCCTCGTCAGCGATATAGCCATGCTCGAGCGTTATGTCGACGGCATCCCCGATGTGGCTTACGAGCTGCTTGACGCTGCCGTCAGTCCCCTGACTGTCATTTATGACAGAGGGATCCACCTCGCCCCCAACCTGCTGGCAGCCGATGGCAGCGTGGGCATCCGCATCCCCGCTGACGACTATGCCTCACGCCTCTGCCGCATGCTGCGCCGCCCCATAGTCAGCACCTCCGCCAACATCAGCGGCACCCCCTCCCCAGCCTCGTTCGCCGACATCGATCCCGCCCTCCTCGCCTCCGCCGACTACGTAGCCCACCACCGCCGCACCGACACCGCCCCCCACACCGCCTCCTCCATCATCAAGCTCTCAGCCGACGGCACCATCCGCATCATCCGCCAGTAATCCACACCCATTTTGTCCAATGGTTGTAGGGACATGCCGTGGCATGTCCTCCTCCCCACAAAAAACAACCCCCACAAAAAACACCGCCTGGTGGGACGGACATGCCACGGCATGTCCCTACAAAATATGACCCGTCCACCGATGATTTTGCGACACTTGTCCTCACTTAGATAAATGATTGACAGCTATGGTTCGACTGTTAAATTATCGCCATAATGACTATTTTTTCGTAACTTCGCAGCCATAAACCCATATCCTGATGAAAGTAATCTCGCTATATAATCCCCATCCATAATCACATTATAAGCTGACTGAATATGACACGACACTGGATACTCCTGATAGCATTCGCTATCGGCGTGGTGATGACCGTCGGTAACCTCATCGCCAACCGCAAAGACACCACCCGACCTGCTGACTACCGTTCCCTCAACCAGGAATACAACCTCACCATGCTCATCCTCTTCGCTGCCCTCGCCTACGACCAGCTCGCCGAAATCTTCAATCTGTAACACCTTCCCCACCGCTGTTTATTTAAGGATATGGACGAGGGTGTTGCATAACTGCATTGAAACACGCTCGTAGAGTCGCTACACAATACTGTTAACTTAGAATATTTTCGCAAGAAAGGCGCGGCATAGCCGCGGCGGGAGCAGTAGCCACATGCAAGCAGACCGTCAGGTCTGTGCGGCTTGTGGTAGACGGTGTCCCCCACGGAATCCGGCTGCGTTAGCTGCCGGGGCAATCCCCACATGTCCATCAATATGCACCATATTCTATCTCACATCCTCCATCAGATACCTTTCGTCATAACTGACACCGGCTTTTTCCAACATCCGCTTCACTTCATCTGTCAATGATACTCCGTGATGATGTTCCATCTGATGACGGATATACTCTCTGACGGCTTCAACATGGGCATATGACACTGAGATACAAGCATAACCTTTCTGCCATTCAAAACGACACCGACATATCCGCTCGGCATTAATCATCGCGCTCACACCGCTTTTTATATCCCTGACCATATAAGGTATGGTCTGTGACATATCATATGACACAAGCATATGCACATGATTAGGTGTACCGCCGATTTCCATCACACGATGTCCCTTGTCATTACATATTCGTGCCATATATTGGTGGATTCTTGCCATTTGGGACACAGGTATCATGGCATCGCGATGTTTCACGGCAAAGACGAGATGGAGATATATCTTGGAGTAGGTATTGGCCATCGGATATCAGATTTAGGTTTCAGGACTAATTTAACGATTTCCAACCAGATAAACAAATTATGTTATGTGTGGGATTGCCCCGGCAGCTAACGCAGCCGGATTCTGTGGGGGACGCAGTCTACC
>ENA-ORNQ01001239-ORNQ01001239.1-human-gut-metagenome-genome-assembly--contig:-NODE-1239-length-20590-cov-4.479864_pt1 | contig 20590 bp, 11 predicted proteins | sample MGYA00242116_ERZ509024 | MGnify/ENA primary metagenome ERZ509024 (study PRJEB26280, sample SAMEA2338697) | human gut metagenome | biome: human gut; feature: human-associated habitat; material: faeces...
ACGAGATTGCCTCCAGCATCTTAACCGGAACAGCACCAAGCGTTGTTGCCACACCGCCCTTGAATCCAAGTGCTCCTGCTGTTGTAAGGAACACAAGATATGTCGGCGTATTATCAAGAAAACTTGACAGAGCTCCTGTAGCCCAGAACATCTGGAATGGTTTGCTGATTCCAAGCTCCGCTCCATTCGCTTTCAGAATCATAAGTGCCGGCTGCATAGTAATAAAGATTCCGATAAACAGAACCGCAACTTCCTGGATTGCACCCCAGGTAAAGTGGTTACGGATACGGACTTCTTCGTTCGTCGTCTTAAACGATAAGAATGCAGCCAGAAGGATAATCACAACCTCAATTATTGACGGAAATCCAAGTGTAACTTCTCCAAGGATATGAAGTCCTTTTACGGTTCCGTCTGCATTCTGGAATGCGGACATTCCCGGAAGTGTTCCACTTAAGATCACGGCTCCGACGATCATCGCTACATAGATAAGATTATGAAGTCCTACAATTTTAAAATGTGTTCCCGGCTCTCTGGTATCCGGTTTTCTTCCTTCTGCAATATCTTTTCTGTATGCTCTTCTGTCCAGGAAATAGAATATCACCAGAAGGATCACCATATTAAAAACCAGAATATGGAATAACTTCATACTCCAGAAAAAAGGTACCCCACGCATGAATCCCATCAGAAGCGGCGGATCTCCGATCGGTGTCAGACATCCTCCCATATTAGAGATCAGGAAGATAAAGAAGATCATGATATGACTCTTTCTCTTTCTCCATGAATTCATCTTAATAAACGGACGTACAAGAAGCATACTTGATCCTGTAGTTCCGATCACACTGGAAAGCAGTGTACCAAAAACAAACAACGCCGTATTAATCCTCGGTGATCCGGCAAATTCACCGTCAATCGTAATGTTACCTGCTACACAGAATAATCCAAACAGTAAAACGATAAATGTCAGATAATCATTTACCACACATTCCAGAACAGTCTCACTCATTGTAAATATTCCATATTTCGCTGTAAAAGGAATAATAAACAAAATTGACCAAAATGCAACTGCCAGCGGCTGATGTTTTTCCCACCAGTCCGGCTTGAACAGCGGCATTACCGCAATACTAAGCAACAGCCCTGCAAAGGGTATGCAGAGCCAGATTGGAATAGCTGATAATTCCCCCATCGCTGTCTTTCCTCCATTCTTCTCCTAGTAAAAAATTATATAATAGTTTATATGTAAAATGTATTATTGAAGTCTTGGTACTTCCTGACCCCTCAACATAATTACCGGTCCTCCGGTTCCTTCGATATATTCCTTCGTGATGATAACCTCTCCGATATTGTCATCCTTCGGGATTTCATACATGATATCCAGCATGAATTCTTCAATGATCGCACGAAGTGCTCTTGCTCCGGTATCTTTCTTCAATGCCTTCTTCGCAATTGCATGAAGAGCATCGTCATTGAATTCCAGTTTTACCTCATCCAATGCCAGCAGTTTCTGATACTGTTTTAATATTGCATTCTTAGGTTCTTTTAAAATCTCTACCAGCATCTCTTCACTCATACCCTGTAAAGTGAACACGATCGGCAGACGTCCTAAGAACTCAGGAATCATTCCAAATGCACGTAAATCTTCTGTTGTTACTTTCTTCAGTATCTCTTTATCGTTATTATACTTGTCTCTTAAGTCTGCTCCAAAACCAATTGCTGCCTGTTTGGTCAGACGCTCTTTGATAATTCCGTTAAGATCCGGGAACGCTCCGCCGCAGATGAAGAGAATATTTCTTGTATTCACGGTTGTAAGCGGAACCATGGCATTTTTACTGGTTGCGCCAACAGGTACTTCTACATCGCTTCCTTCAAGAAGTTTTAACATTCCCTGCTGTACCGACTCACCGCTTACGTCTCTCTGACTTGAATTCTTCTTCTTTGCGATCTTATCGATCTCATCGATAAAGATGATTCCCTGTTCTGCCTTCTCTACATCATTATCTGCAGCTGCAAGCAGTTTGGAAACCACACTCTCAATATCATCTCCGATATATCCGGCTTCCGTAAGTGAAGTCGCATCTGTGATCGCAAGCGGTACATCCAGAATCTTTGCCAGTGTTTTTACCAGATACGTCTTACCGGAACCTGTCGGTCCGATCATGAGCATATTGGACTTCTCAATCTCAATATCATCCATAGAATCAGTAGCCACACGTTTATAATGATTATAAACAGCTACAGACATAACTTTCTTTGCATATTCCTGACCTACCACATACTCATCCAGTTTTGCCTTGATCTTATGTGGTGCCGGAATATCCTTGATGTTGAATACAGGTTTGGGACCTTCGGCTTTCTTTTTCTTCTTGAGTTTCTGCTTGTTGGGGATGCCGCCGTCTCCCTGGAGGTCTGCCAGATTCACAAAGCTGATGTTGGGGAATCCGTTCTGTCCGCCGAACTGGTTCAGATCGCCCGGATTATTCAACATGCCCTGGTAGTCGAACTGGCTCACAGTCTCCATGGTCTTGTGCATGCAGTCATCGCAAATGCAGATATGATTAGGCAGCTTGAACATTCTGCCGGCTTTGCTCTCCGGTCTTCGGCAGATGAAGCAGACATCCTCGTACTCGCTGCTGTCCTTTTTGTCCTCTGTCTTTTTCTCCGCGGAATTTTCACCCGCAGTATCCGCTACCTGTGTGTTCTCGCTATTTTTTTCGTTATCTTTTTTTTCGTTCAGAGTGGTCTCTGTTTTCTCTTCCTCAGGAATCACTTCTCTATAATCATCATTGTAATTATCTGTCATGTTATTCTCCTCTTTGTCTATTGCGCAGTGCTTATCTCGGTATCGCTTCGTGCTACCTCGATGTCCGGGCTTCGCCCTACACGTATCGTGTCTTACGTAATCCCGCCTGCAAGCAGTCGGTTTTCGTAATCCACGATCCTTGCACTGCTCATGCCTACGCTTATTATATCTAATTCGAATGACTGCTACAAGTGAAGTTTTTCTAAACAAAATCCCCGGGAGATTCAGACGATCTTCCGGGGGTTTTCTGTCTTTCCAATATTCGGTATTGGGAACCGCTATATTTATTTTTTATCTGCAGGTCTGCTGCCCAGTGTCAGATTCAGTTCGATAGATACATATTCACCGTTCTGAGGTCTCTGTACCGTTATGGTTGCGGAATCACCGGCTGCATAGTACTGTAACATCTTCTGAAGATCAGAGTAGGACGAGATGCTGCTGCCGTCGAATTTGGTAATGATATCACCTTTCATGATACCGGCATTCGCTGCTGCACTGCCTTCCTCTACGGATACTACATAGATACCTTCCGGCATGTTGTACATCTGAGAGATCTGGGAAGTTACTTCCTGCGGAGAGATACCGATGTAACCGACTTCATCCTCAGCTACTTTGGTTCTGGTCTGACGCTCCATCAGATCTGCAATGATGGGACTTGCAGAAGTGATAGGGATTGCATAGCCCATACCTTCTACGGCAGTACCACCGATCTTGTTGGAGTTGATACCGATGACCTCACCGTTCATGTTCAACAGTGCACCGCCGGAATTACCGGGGTTGATGGCTGCGTTGGTCTGGATGAAAGTACCGGTAGCACCGTTCTCCAGAGTGATCTCACGATTCAGGGCACTTACGATACCGTTAGTAACGGACTGGCCATATCCAAGAGCATTACCGATAGCAATCACCGGCTCACCAAGCTTCAGGTCATCACTGCTGCCCAAAGTAGCAACGGTAATGGCATTCTTGGTATCATCGCTCAGATCATTTAAAGATACTGCGATCACTGCCAGATCCATATCGGAATCCAGTCCTTTGACCTGTGCCTGTGCTTCACTGCCGTCGATAAAAGTAACGTTCAGCGTATCTGCGCTCTCTACTACGTGGTTGTTAGATACGATCAGCAGTTCATCATCCGTCTTGCCTACAATGATACCGGAACCGCTGGCTGCTTCTTCCTGTGTATACTGCTGTCCGAAGACATTGGCTGTCTCGGTAAAGTTATTTACGATGGATACCATGGCAGGCATTACTTTTTCTACCACATTGGATACATCGGACTCTACATAAGTAACATTGGTAGCCAGCTGTGCACTCTGGGTACTTTCTGTCGTTGCCTCAGAAGTGATCTCATCTACCACTGCGGTATCTGTGCTGGTCGTAAACATCCCGGTTCCCTGCTGTACTGCATAGAAACCGATTCCTGCGAACAGTCCAAAGAACAATCCCAGGCTGACACTTACCATTGCCTTCCGGAAGTAACCGCCATGTTTTGGGGTTTTCTTAGGCTCCGTATTGTTGCTGCCTGTGGTTCCGCCCATCTGATAAGTGGTGTAACCATTCGTGCTTCCTGCTGCACTCTGGGTAGTACTATGATTTTCATAGCCATAACTGCTTTCTGTTCTTGTCTCATTCAGATCTGCTCCACTGAATGTACCGGTTGTATTTTCATTGCCGGTTTCGTAACCGGAAAAATTATCATTCTCGTACATAATGCTTCCTCCTATCCTATCTGTAAGTGAGAAATTCTTTTTACCATTCTTCGTTGTTATTTCATTTCTTACTCTCACCTTATGAACACAGTATAACCGTCAATTGTGACCGAATTGTGATAACTTTCTGAAGCAATTATGAAAGATCAAAAAAAACCGAAGAAGTTTTCACCTCTCCGGAATTTTCTTGTTATTCCACCGTAACGGATTTTGCCAGGTTTCTCGGCTTATCCACATCACAGCCACGTCCCACTGCCACATAGTAAGCAAACAGCTGCAACGGAATGATTGCCAGGGAATTGGTAAAGTACGGATTCGTCTCGGGAATGTATACCACATAATCCGCTGCCTTCTCGATGGCTTTGTTGCCCTCGATGGTAACCGCCATGACAAAAGCGCCTCTTGCCTTTACCTCTACCATATTACTGATGGTCTTCTGGAACAGAGCCGGCTGGGTTGCCAAAGCCACTACCAGGGTGCCATCTTCGATCAGGGAAATGGTGCCATGCTTCAGTTCTCCGGCTGCATAAGCCTCGGAATGAATATAGGAGATCTCTTTTAACTTCAGGGATCCCTCCAGGGAAATCGCATAGTCGATACCACGTCCGATGAAGAAGATGTCTCTCGCTCCCACATAACGGTTGGCGAAATGCTGGATCTTCTGCTTCTGGCCCAGAAGCAGCTCGATCTGATCCGGCAGACATCTTAAATCTGTCAGCATACTCTGGAACTTCTCCTGGTCAATGGTTCCACGCACCTTGGCGAACTTCATAGCCAGCATGTAAAGTGCTGTCAGCTGTGCACTGTAAGCCTTGGTCGTTGCAACGGCGATCTCGGGACCTGCCCAGGTGTACATAACACTGTCCGCTTCTCTGGCGATGGAGCTGCCGACGACATTGACAATACCCAGTACCTTGAAGCCCTTTTCCTTGGATTCCCGCAGAGCTGCCAGCGTATCCGCAGTCTCACCGGACTGGCTGATGACGATGACCATGTTGCCCTTCTGCAGAATGGGATCACGATAACGGAACTCACTTGCCACATCCACTTCTACCGGAATTCTTGCCAGACCTTCAATGACATATTTCGCGGTAACACCGGTGTGATACGCGGAACCGCAGGCCACAATATGAATCTTTGTGATCTCCTGAATCTCCGCATCACTCATATTCAGTTCTTCGATGACAATATCATTATCCTTGATTCGGGGAGAGATGGTATCGTTGATCGTCTTTGGCTGCTCGTAGATCTCCTTCAGCATGAAATGCTCATAGCCGCCCTTTTCCGCAGCATTGGCATCCCAGTCAATGGTCACGGGTTTTTTGGAGATCTCTTCTTCGTCCACTGAGAAGAATCTAAGACCGTCTTCCTTCAGCTCCACCACTTCCTGATTATCTACATAATATACGGTTCTGGTATACTTCAGAATTGCAGGAACATCAGATGCGATAAAGCTGCCGCTTTCACTCTTGCCTACGATCAGAGGACTGTCTTTGCGGGCAGCAAAGATCTTATCCGGCTGATCGGCAAACATGATACCCAGCGCATAGGAGCCCTCTACCCGATGCAATACCTTAGTGATCGCTTCCAGGGGATTTCCCTTATAATAGTAGTCTAACAGATGCGCCAATACCTCGGTATCGGTCTCAGAGATGAACTGATACCCCTTATCCTGCATCTTTTTCTTCAGTGGAATATAGTTCTCAATGATTCCGTTATGTACTACAGCAATGGTACCGGCGTTATTCATATGGGGATGGGAATTGATATCACTGGGAGCACCGTGGGTTGCCCACCGGGTATGCCCGATACCGGAAGTTCCCTTCATAGACTCGCCTCCGTGTGTCAGGTTTTCCAGAACCTTAAGTCTCCCGACAGCCTTTTTGGTGTTGATCTTCTCCCCATCAAAAATAGCCATACCCGCGGAATCATATCCACGGTATTCCAGTTTGGACAGACCGTCTAAAATGATCGGTGCTGCCTGTTCTGTTCCAATATATCCTACGATACCACACATAGTCATACATCCTTTCTGTTCTGTTTCCAGTATTCTTTGTTGGAAGTAAAAGCAAGGACCCATTTTCCGGGGAGCCTGCGATAGTTCTTACCTAATAGATAACCTGCATATTTACAGGCACATTGTATATAAAAATGAGGCAACTTGCCGGACATATGATTTTTCCGCAAATATGCTGTCACATCTTTCACCATTCGTTTTCCCTCGGACTCCGAAGGATATGCTGCGAAGACTTCCGGATGTTCTGCCTGGGATACCCCCAGGTCAAAATTCCTTTGGAACTGCTGTACATTGGTATAATTATGGGAATGAATCACCCGGGCATCCGCCGCATAAGCGATCGCATACCCCGCTTCCACCGCTTTCGCCGCATAGATCATATCTTCATTAAATATGGTATGTTTTACGAATCCACCCAATTCCTCATAGATCTCCCGTCGGTATGCCGCACACACATTGGAGCAGAAAAATGTCTTGATCCCCAATGTCTTAAGATCTTCTGCGGATTTGATCCGTGACTGTGCCGGATAATTAAAGTCCCTGGTATAACATTCCACCGGTGCACAATCTTCTCTCGGCAGCTGTCTTGCATAGGATACCGCCACCTGATCCCGCAGCGGTTCCGTCAGTTGTTCGATCAGATTGTCATCTGCCGGCATGGCATCCTGGGTCATCATGACAAAAATATCTGCGGAAGATTTTTTCACACCCATGCGTCTGGTGCCGCCATGATCAAATTCTCTTTTGGAGACATGATATACCTTAATGTTCTGATATTTCTCCAGAAATCTGGTTCCATAGATCAGCTGCTCAAAATATTTTTCTCCGGTGTTCAGCAGGATCACTTCATGTACCGGCACGCTCTGGCTGTCAAGCTTATCTAATAATGTAAATAGTTCTTTCCCCGGTTTATACAGGGGAATGATCACATCGATCTCCATTGCAGAGCGCTCCTTACTTTCTCAATCTCTGGTCTATTATACTTTATCCCCGTCTGTTACACAAGACTTTTTCATATGACACGAGGGAGCTCCGGTGCTCTCCGGAAGACTCCCTCGTCAATTCGTTTTCTTATTTATTCAGATAAGGTGCCGTATCGGACGCAATCTTTCTACTGTATTCCTTTACACTGTCGGTTACGGTGTAGTTCGCATCATCAAACAGGAACTGATGCAGCCATACAACATTGCTCTCCAGATCCAAAGGTACTACACTGCTTCCCTTTGCACCGATGTTACCGGTGGCACGCATGGTCTCTTCAGGGAAACCTCCCTCGTCCACAATACGATATTTTGTGATGTTAGCCAGCAGATCCAGAATATCCTTGGAATCCAAGCTGGTGTAAACATCATCGATGGCACTGTTAAATACCTTGGACAGAGTATCGTAATCGGCCTTCTTCGCCTGATCTTCAATCGCCTGGATCACTTCACGCTGACGTGCGGCACGCTTGAAATCATTACCTGCGGTATAACGGATACGGCAGTAAGCCGTCGCCTGCAGACCGTTTAGCAGCTGTACTCCGGTCTCTGTTACCGGTGTGTAGTCACATTTTAAGACCTCTGCAATACCGATCTGGTAGTTATTGATATGCTTGATCTCCTCGGAGTCCACATCGATATAGACACCGCCCAGACCGTCAATCACTTCACTCAGTCCCTTATAGCCTACGGTTACAAAGTTCGTAATATCCATATCCAGATTCATGTTTAACATCTTAACTGCCTGCTCCGCTCCGCCATAGGAATAAGCCGCGTTACACTTCTGATAGGAGTCCGTGCCGATGTTCAGATACGTATCACGATATACACTGACCAGTTTGATATCGCCGGTATCCATATTGATGCTGGCGATCATAATACTGTCGCTTCGGCTGCCCTTGTACAGCTGGCTGTCCTTCGTTGCATCCACACCGAACAGTGCAATGTTCATATACCCCTTCATTGCTTCGTCCTGTTGTACTTCTTCCGGAATCCGAAGCTCTTCCGTCTCTAATACCGTTACCTTGGGGCCTTCATTATTTGTGTGGGTCATTACCAGATACAATACTGCTACCATGATCAGGATAACCGCAATCTCTACACCGAAGATGATAACCTTTCTTCTCTTCTTGGCAGCACGCTGCTTGGCAGATACTCTCCTCTGTCCGTTACTGTTGCCGGCAGGTCTCGATCCGGCAGGTCGCTGTCCCGCAGGTCTCTGTCCATTTCCGGAAGGTCTTCTTCCGCTTCCGGCTGGTCTCTGACCATTGCCGCCATTGTAGTTAGAATTTGTTGCCATCTTGTCTTCTCCTTGTGTTAATAAGCATTTTTATTGATAAATCCTGTAAAAAATGTCATAAGAATGATCTTAATGTCAAACCCGAGGGTCCAGTTCTCAATGTAATAAATATCATACTCGATCCGCTTCTTGATGGAAGAATCACCACGCAGACCGTTGACCTGTGCCCATCCCGTGAGGCCCGGCCTCACCTGATGTTTTACCATATATCTCGGGATCTCTTCCTTGAACTTTTCCACGAACTGAGGGCGCTCCGGTCTCGGTCCCACCAGGCTCATATCTCCTTTCAGGATGTTGAACAGCTGCGGAAGTTCATCAATGCTGGTTCGTCTTAAGATCTTGCCGATTCCGGTGACTCTGGGATCGTTTCGCACCGTCCAGCCCTTTTTCTCCTCCGCTGCAGTCTGCATTGCCATACTGCGGAATTTGTACATATAAAATGATTTATTATGAAGTCCTACCCGTTCCTGCTTGAAGATCACAGGTCCCGGACTGGAACATTTTACCAGAATTGCCGACAACAGCATGATCGGTGACGTAATGATGATGCCGAACAGGGAGCCGACAATATCCATGGCTCTCTTGATCATCATATTTCCGGTGTTGGTCAGCGGCACATACCGAATATTGATCACCGGAAGTCCCATGAGATCCTCCGTGTAAGGTCTGCTGGGGATCAGACTGCTGTAGTCGGGGATGAATTTCGTATGCACGCCGGATTTCTCACAGATATCCACAACACCTTCCAGATAATCATAATCTTTCAGAGAAAGCGTGATCGCGATCTCGTCCAGCTTGTTCTCCGGAAGAATATACTCCAGATTCCCCAACGTTCCCAGGACTTTCACTCCCTTATAGGTAGTCCCTCCCGGAATGTGTTCATCCAGAATACCGCATACAACATATCCCCACTGGGGATTGCTTAAGATTCTGTCAATATACTCTTCTGCCGCTCTGGAATATCCCACCAGCAAAATATGCTTCAGATTGTATCCCCTTTTCCGGAGTGTCCGCAACGCTTTTCTCATTATGATGCGGGATACCGAAGTCAGAAATACATTCAGCACATAAAAAATTGCCATGACGGATCGCGAAAAGTTGATCTCACGGATGATCATATACAGTATAATGATCAATGCCGCCAGGCCGATGGTATTTGCCTGCAGAATGCTGTAAATCTCATGTCTGGGGCGGACGGTTCGCTTCGGGGAATACACGCTGCACCGGTAATATAGGAACATATAACCGGGCACAATAAAAGGAAGCAGCTTATAATACTCCTGCACAGGCAGGACACCGATTCCGGGACCGTCGTTCAATATATAAAATTTGATATAATAGGCAAGGACAAAGGATATGGCTGTGATCAGCGCATCCATTATCACAAGAAGCCTGTTAAAGACTTTCTGGTTGTCTTTTATCATATGGGTCACCCAATCTGTAAGTCTGAAAAGCTTCTTTTTAACGATTTCATTCTACAATAACGATGTTTTTTTCTCAACTTAAGAATTTATGAAGCCATTTCTTAAGATTTCATAAGAATTCGAAACACATTGAAATACAGCTGCCACTGGATCTTCACATAATTCCCCAGATGATGCCACCGGAAGGGAACTTTGTGCTGTCTTCCCGTGGTTCCTACAGATCTTTTCAGGCCAGCTGCCAGTCCTTTCAGATATAGTTTTCCCATTCTTTTCTTACAAAAAAACAAAAACTTTATGCCAAATCCAAGCCAAAAAAACGGCAGGTTCAGAATACACTGCAAAAGCGGCATATTCTTGCCGATCACATAAATACTGTTGGCAGACGCAAGTAACGTTTTCCGGGGATTGTATCTGGATCCCGTGGAAGCACTGCCATAATGCAGCACAGCCGCCTTCGGTTCATACCGGTTCTCATAGCCGTAGATCCGGGCACGGTAGCCGATATCCAGATCTTCCAGATAGGCAAAATGTTCTTCATCAAAATAACCGATCTCTTCAAATACGGATCGTCTGTAGATTGCGGCACCGCCACAGGCGGAAAACACCGGGACAGACTTATCATAATCCGCCGCCGGTCGTCCCTTCCCCCGGGAATAGGCCCAGCCCAGCACGCAGTAACGGTCTCCGGCATCATCGATGAGCTCCGGTCTGTCCCACATCAGCATCTTCGCACTGACGGAAAATATCTTTTCATTTTCGCGGATAGCATCATATAAGCCTCTTACAAAACCGGCTTCTGCCTTTGTATCATTGTTCAGAAGGATCACATATGGTGTCTTCGCTTCCCGTATCCCCAGATTCACTGCATGACAGAATCCGGTGTTTTCCGGTAAAGATATCAGGCGCACACCTTCCCCACACCATTCCTTTTGCAGATATTCCACGCTGCCGTCCACGGAAGCATTATCGATGATCAGCACTTCATATCCGGGGGCATTTTGCTGCTCTCTGCACAGAGAAGTCATGCACTCTGCCAGATATTTCATTCCGTTGTAATTTGGTATAACAACCGTTATTTCACTCATAATGGTTTAAACTCCTCCGGATATTCCGGCAGATAGAGTAATCTTCCTCTTTGCCGTAACGCTTCGGACAATCGCAGACTTAAGGTTCGGATGTCCACTCCTGACGGCAGTACAGTTACATCAAATACCGGTTGTTCTTCCGGGCGTCTTCGTATCTCGGTATACGGAACTCCCACAATGTTCTCGAATACTTCCCGGCAGGAAGGCTGAATACGAATACAGCGAAGATCCAGCGCCTGCGCATCCTGGGACAACTCCGCTCTGTGAAGATATCCTCCGAATCCCTGCCACAGCCCCTCGTAGAACACCTTTCCCTCCGCAGTCATTCTGCCGCCGATGATCTTGCCAGTCTTCCCGGACAATACTCTGCCCCCCACGGCTGCCACATCCGGGCGGTTCTGTAATACATCTGTATACTGTAAACGATAAAATCCCACATGCCTGGTCTCACAGGCAGTCGCAGGGATCCCCCGCAGTGCGGCATGATCCCGCAGAGCCCGAAGTCCCGCCTCGTAAGCGTATTTTTTGCTGTGGGGATTGGCTGCCGTGGATGCCTCGTGACATCTCCAGTGATACAGCACCTTGGGAATATGAAGAATGCTCTTCTCCCCGGCCTGCCCGTCCGTCGCTAGCACTTCTGCCACAGCCCGTAATACCAGGTCATAGTCCTGGGCGCCGTCACATTCCGGTCGGAATTGCAGTCTCTTCATCAGTTCCGCATCCATTACCAGAAAATGACAGATATAGTTATTGCTGAGAATTAAATCGTAATTAAATTCTTCTTTATAATTGGGCTCATAGTATCTGGTCTCTTCTCCATCGCACTTATCCTCATCCGAATAGGCGAAGGCGACTTTGACACCTCTGTCATATGCTTTGATGATCGCATCAGCCATTTCGTACAACGCATCCGGTGTCAATACATCATCATGATCCAGCAGACCGATATACTCTCCCTTCGCATAGGGAAGCGCCTGATTGGTATTAGCAGCGATTCCCGCATTTTCTTTCAGATGCACATAGTGGAGCCTGGGATCTGCTGCGACAGGTTCTGTCTCGCCATCCGTCGGCTGCTCCTTCAGGAATCCCTGCTGCTTCAGTACCTCCTCCACACTGTGATCCTCCGTGGCATCTGCCAGGATCAGTTCCCAGTGGGGATAACTCTGTACCATAACGCTTGTTACCATTCGTTTCAGATAGGTCTCCGGAGTCCGGTACAGGGGTACCACAATGCTGAAGGTAATGGGATTGTCCCATTTTCTGTCACTCTGCTTTTCCAGTTCCGCTTCCGAACAGGGCACAAAAAAATAGCGGTCTGTCTCTGTCAGGCGCTCCCTCACAGAGATCCAGGTTTCCCTCAGGCCGTTACGTTGCAGATAATATAGAGTTTTCTTAAGGTTTGCCTTGTTTAGCTTTGCCACAGATACCTCCAGCTTTTCATAAAAGAGCAAACCGCCCTGCTCGGGCGATTCGCTCTTTTGAAAACTAATATGATTTATGGAGCACTGCCTTACAGTACTGCCTTTACATCCTCGGTCAGCTTCTCTACCTTAGCCTGTGCATCCTCTAAGCTGGTTCCCTTGACACCCATGTAGAACTTGATCTTGGGCTCGGTTCCGGAAGGACGTGCACAGCACCATGCATTGTCAGGAAGCTCGAAGTACAGAACATTGGACTTGGGAAGTCCTGTGGTGGTCTTCTCTCCGGTCTCCATGTCGATGATAACATCGTTCTGGTAATCACGGAACTTCTCTACCTTCAGATCTCCGAATGCCTTAGGAGGATTCTTACGAAGCTTCTCCATGATCTCGGCGATCTGTCTTGCGCCATCGATACCCTTCATGGTGATGGTATACTGGGTCTCCTTGAAGTAACCGTACTTCTCATACATGGATACCATCATATCCCACAGAGTCATGTTGTGCTTCTTGCAGTAAGCTGCCACCTCGCACAGACACATTACCGCTACGATCGCATCCTTGTCTCTTGCATGGGTACCTGCCAGACAGCCGTAGCTCTCTTCCAGGCCAAATACATAGTTGTTGCTGCCGGTCTGCTCGAAGAACTTGATCTGCTCGCCAATGAACTTGAAGCCGGTCAGTACCTCGATCAGCTTTACGCCGTAAGCCTGCGTAATAGGCTTGGTCATGTTGGTGGTAACGATGGTGGTTACCAGAGCGGGATTCTCGGGCATGGTACCGGTCGCAGTCTTCTCTCTTAAGATATATTCTGCGATCAGCATGCCGGACATATTACCGGTAAATGCCACATACTCGCCGGTCTTGGTATCTTTTGCATACACACCCAGACGGTCTGCATCAGGATCGGTTGCCAGAACGATGTCCGCATCCTTCTCCTTCGCCAGACGTAAAGCATAGGTAAATGCCTTGGGATCCTCGGGGTTCGGGTAATCCAATGTGGTAAAGTCCGGATCCGGATTCTCCTGTTCGGGAACTACATAGACATGCTTGAAGCCCAGCTCGGACAGGATACGTCTTACCGGCTTGTTACCGGTACCGCATAACGGAGTATATACGATCTTGATGTCATCTGCCATTTCCTTGATCACATCGGGATGAATGATCTGCTTCTTCAGCTCTGCCATGTACTTGTCATCGATCTCTTTGCCGATCACTTCATAGAGTCCTGCTGCCACAGCATCCTCTCTGCTCATGGTCTTCACGGTATGATAATCCTTGATGGACTGTACTTCGGTAATGATGTCCTTATCGATAGGAGCGGTTACCTGTGCGCCGTCCTCCCAGTATACCTTATAGCCGTTGTACTCAGGAGGGTTGTGACTGGCGGTCACTACAATACCTGCAGTACATCCTAACGTCCGAAGGGCAAAGGACAACTCCGGGGTAGGTCTTAAAGATTCAAAAATGTACGCCTTGATGCCGTTGGCTGCCAGACATCTCGCTGCCTCATCGGAAAACTCGGGAGACATACGGCGGGAGTCAAATGCGATTGCCACACCCTTACTTTGTGTGCCGCGCTTGATAATATAATTGGCAAGACCCTGAGTTGCCTTACGAACGGTATATACGTTCATACGGTTGGTTCCAGCACCGATCACACCACGTAAGCCACCGGTACCGAATTCCAGTTCCTTGTAAAAACGATCTTCCACTTCTGCTTCATTATTGCGGATTGCCAGAAGTTCCTCTTTGGTCTTCTGGTCAAAATAATCATCATTTAACCAGAAATTCAGTTCGTCCATATAACTCATTTTCCTATCCTCCTGTTTTATCGCTATCTTTCAATATCTTTCCATATCTTCAGTAAACGCTCTCCGGTGATATTTTACCATAGATTCCCTCTACTGAAAAGAATTATTTAACGTCCGCTAACTGCCGGATCCTTCAGTGCGTAATCGCTGCGATCCAGAGAGAAATTCGGATTGTAATAGGGATCTCCCGCCTCCAGTTCAGCCTTCCATTTTTCACGGAAATGCTCGGATTCTCTGTTGTAGCGCTCTGCCTTCTCTCCCTGATCGTCCAGTCCTCTGGAGATGGATTCGTAATGATACAGCTCCGCAAAAGGAGTCCACACATTCAGGAGTCCCAGTTTACGTAATTTCAGGCAGAAATCCACATCATTTAAGGAGATCACAAAGCTCTCATCCAGACCGCCCACCTGCTCATACAGGCTCTTTTTCACCAACAGACAGGCACCGGTCACCGCTGTAACGTTCTGGGTATAACACAGACGTCCCATGTAGCCTAAGTTCTGTACCGGGATGCGATAATGGGTATGTCCTGCCGTGCGGTGTGCTCCCAATCCGATGACCACGCCGGCATGCTGGATCGTCTTGTCCGCATAATACAGTTTGGCGCCTACAGCACCCACATCCTCTCTCTGGGCATACATCAGCATCTCTTCCATCCAGTTGGCTGTGATAACCTCCGTATCATTGTTCAGCAGTAAAATATACTCCCCGGAAGCATAAGACGCTCCCAGATCATTGACCGCAGAATAATTAAAGTCACCATGATATGTCACAATGGAAATCCGTCCGTCCCCGCTGTGCAGGATACCGCCGTCATGGCCGCAGACGGTATGCAGCTTGCATCTTTCTTCATAAGAATCATCGCCGGACAATCCCAACAGTTGGGAATAATAGTCCTTGATCTCCGGTGTGGTACTGTTATTTTCCACAACAATGATCTCGTAATTGCTCCAGGTGCTGTTCTTTTGGATCGAGGTAATACAACGCTTCAGATCCTCAACGTGATCCTTATTGGCGATCACAATGGAGATCTTCGGATCTCCCAGGATCTGATACCGGATCCGGAAGATCGTGGCGCAGGCTCTGGTACTGGTGATCTGAAAATGCTTAAAACCATGCTTTTTCAGATGATCTGCCACAGCTCCCTTTGCCGCCTCAATGGCATAAGGCTTCGCGTCAATGCTGGCTGCGGTACTGCCCTCATGGCTTCTCCAGTAGTACATCAGTCTGGGAACATGAACGATCTTTTCCGCTCTGTCGGTCAGACGCAGAATCATATCGTGATCCTGGGCACCGTCAAATGCGGTGCGGAACAGTTCCTCTCCCTCTAACAGTTTTCGGGAAAAAACGCTGAAATGGCAGATATAATTATTCGCCCGCAGATTGTCCGGTGCATAGTCCGGCTTAAAATGCATGGTCAGCATTTTATTAATATCATTTTCCTTGAAAGTGGTCTCATCACAATAAAGATAATCCGCACCCTGCTCATTGATCTCCTTCACATACGCATACAGTACGGAAGGATGTAAAATATCATCCTGGTCAAACAGACCGATATAATCTCCGGTAGCCAGCTTGTAGCATTCGTTGGTGTTATAGGAGATACCGCCGTTATGATCCAGGTGCTTATAGACGATACGACCATTCGCCTTCGCCGCGTACTCCCTGCAGAGTTCCTCGATATAGGAGTGCTCCGCGTCGGAACCGTCCGCCAGACACAGTTCCCAGTTGGGATACGTCTGATTCATGACGCAGTCCAGCATCTGGATCTGGAATTCTCTTTTATTGTTCCACAGCGGAACCAAAATGCTGATCTTCGGCATATAAGGGAATATCGTCTCTTCTTCCTTTTTCCGCTGCTCCGCATCAGGAAAGCTTCCGGTTCCGTAGGACTCCATCAGGCTCTTCTGGCGACTCTTGTTGCGGATCTTACGCAGGATATCCTTCGGTCCGCCACAATGGGACAAGCGATCCCTCTGTCTCTGTGCGAAATGGATCAGACTTCTCGCCGGACCCGTGGCTTTCCAGAATTTATTCTTTTTGATCCGGTCCAGTTTGAACTGCAGGTCCTCTTTTTCCGATTCCAGCACTACGATCTTGTCTGCCAGATCCGCACATTTTTCGTGCTCCCTCTCGTAGGCTTCTTGATAATTGATCTCAGACATGTTTTTCCTCCGTCAAATATTTTCCCGTTGTATTCCACAGTTTCAGCTTACTGATCCGATGGACCGCAAGAACGGCGATTCCATAATTCCCCGGAGGCAGCTGCCCTGTTTTCCGTTTCACACAGAAACCTCCCAGCGCCACATTTTTCTGGTCCGGAAGATTCTCCTCCAGTTCCTGCCGATATGCAGGTAAAATCTTCATGGACCATACCTTCCGGTCCGCCTCCCGCTGTCCCTGCGTATCTTCGGGAAGCAATACTAAAAGTTTATCATAACATGCGTTATCATCTCCCAGGATCACACTGTATCCCTGGATCCGCTCCGGCCCTGCAGTCTCCACCCGTGCCATCAGGCAGTCATCCTGTCTTGCATTTTCCAGAAGCTCCTGCCAGCTCTCACATCTCCATGCCGGCTCCTGTAAAATATTCCGGTCTGTAAGATATGCCGGAACCACACGGCTGTCCAGTCCTTCCCGGTTCAGTCCCATAGGATAAAAAGGATCCACTCCGCGGAACTGAGGATGCATCTGGTAAAGCAGTTCTCTCTCTTCCGTCAGGCGTCGCATTTTCTCGGGACTTTCGTCGCTTCCGCGGCTCAGGGATTCATGATGATATGCAAAACAGTCATTCAGCACCACATTGTAATATCCCATTTCCACCAGACAAAATCCCAGATCCACATCATTATAGGCCACCCGCAGTGCCTCCCGGAATCCACCCGTCTCCCGGAATACCTCTGTCCTTATCAGCAGACAGGCACCCGTCACTGCCACGCAATTCAGATCAAAACGATTTCTGCCAAAATAATAAGACTTATCGTCTTCCATGAACTGGAGCTTATGCACCGGTCCCACCGGCAGATTGACAATACCGTCGTGTTGTATTTTCACGGAATCCGGATAATACAGCTTTAGGCCCACGCTTCCCACATAAGGCTGCATAGCGCGGATCACCATTTTGTCCAGCCAGTCATTGCCGCACACTTCTATATCATCATTTAAAAACAGCAAAAACTTTCCTTCCGCCAGTTCAGCTCCCCGGTTGCACATCGCTGAAAAATTAAATTCCGCCGGTTCATAAATATAACGGACAGGGACACCGCTTTCCCGGATCCGTCCGATCAGTTCTTCCGTTTTTTGCTTATTTTCCGCACTGCTTCCGTTATCCACCAGCAAAATTTCAACAGGGATCCTGCCCTCAGACCTTCTCGTCAGGGAATGCAGGCACTTCTCCAGTACCTCCGGATTATCTTTGGAGGGAATGATCACCGAGACTTTAAGCTCTCCTGCGAATAACTCTTTGGCACCTTCCGCCGCCCTGGAGGCCAGTTCCACCGCCAGCTGCGGTGACTCCTTCGTCAGCTGGTAATTTTCCCAGGGAGTGCACTCCCGGCTGTCCCGGTCTGCACGTGCATCCGGTCCCTGGATTCCTATTCCGTCTGCAGAAAAAGTTCCATGGAACAACACGGTTTCCATATGACCGATGGAATGACAATCTCTCTCGAACCCTCCGGCTCCCAAAAACAGGCGATCCATCAGCGGACGGATCTCTCCGGCATCTGTAAAAATAATTTCTTTTCCGGTGCTCTCGTTCTCTGTCACGACCGGATTTTCTCCCATTCTCTGCAGCAGACTGCTCCGTACCGCAACGACACTTCCCACATAGAAAAAGGCTCTGTACAGATCCGGTGACCAACAGGGTTTGTACCAGGGAATACAACGCTCTCCCTTCTCATTCATCAGGTCTTCATCACCGTAGACGATTTCTGCTTCCGGATGCTTTGTAAAATAAGCGTTGATCCGCTCTGTCGCATTATCTGCCAGTCGTCCCGCCGTCTGTCGGAAAATGACGAATTCCACAAGTCCTGCAATTTCCCGGGGTTCCGCGCTTTCCCGGTCCTGCTCCGCTGCCCACTGTTCATAGGTGACCTTAAGCTGCGCCAGTTCTTTTTCGTATTTTTTATCCTGCTGTGCGATCAGCACCTGCTTCACCGCTGTCCGAATACCCAAGCTGCCGCTCCCTTCTTCTCCACTCCCATCATATCTTTTGCCATTGCCTGAGGGATCTGTACGATCTCCATTTTCACAGACAACGTATTCTCCGCCTGCCGGTTCAGCACATCTGCCCGGATCGTCATATTGGGATCCTCCGTGGCAAATATCACGCTGGGATGGTCCGCTCCCTCTTCGGATTTCAGGATTTTTCCGTTGGTAGTGAACACTTTCTTATCCTGCAGAGGAACCGGCTGTCCGTTCATGGACAGTTCCCGAATCTTACAGATGCAGGAACACATTGCCGGATCCAGCCGCAGATAATGTACGTTACCGTCGAATTTCACGGTAAACTCTGCCTCTTTTTCCGCAACATAGACATTTTCCGGGAAATAAGATTTCTCTTCGGAAAATCCCTGTCCCTTGTCTTCATAGATCTGTACCCGCAGTTCTCCTTCTGACTGACGAAAACGCCCGATCCATTCGGTGGGTTTATAGATTTCACCGCCTAAGAGATTCCGGATCTCACCCATGGACAATTTCTGTCCGGTGACATATTTCTGGAATTCCCGCTCCTGCTCTCTGTACTGTCTTGCCTCATTTTCCGTGATGTCCAGACGATCTAAGATCCGGTCCAGTTCCAACGCATTGCGTCTTTCATTCTCCAGAACATAACAGTAAATTGCCCGGAACGCCAGTGCTTTCGTATCTATGACACGGTCAAAGGTCCACTCGTAATCGATCAGTGTCCAGTGATCCCCGTCCACCAGAATATTGGCAAAGATCAGGTCAAAATCCGCTACCGGAACTTCTTCCCCGAATCCTACCCTCTCCAGATACTCCGCAAACAGACTGTGGAATCCTTCGATATCCTGTCTGTCCAGACATTCATCCATCAGTTCCGACAACGGTCTGCCCGATACGAATTCAAATTCCGCATAAGGGATGCCGTCCTCTTCTCCCGGATGACAGACATTAACGTCCAGCCGGCTTCCGGCATAACGTCCTTTTAATTTTTTATACGCTTCCATCATATGGCGCACATGCGCCTCGGCTTCTTTGGTCAGCGGATATTTCCGCACGATCCGCTTCCCCCGGTCATCCCGCAGGATCTCCGTACGGATGCGGAAGTTTTCCGCACGGTCGTTGGAATATCTGACATATTTCAGGTCCAGAGGCTTGCCGATCACTGCCAGATAAGAATTGGAAAATACAGAAAAAAGCCCCTCTTCCACGATTCCGTCAAAAGCACTTTTTTCATCGAATAACAACATTCTGTCACGGTCGAAATTCCGCAGATTATTGGACAGTTCTCCCCGGCCCGGCAGATATGCATCCGAATAGACTGTGGTCATGAATTTATAATCGGGATACGGATAATAAAAACTGCGTTCTCCCACACCGCAGGCATCGAAGATCTTCTCCAGTTTTTTCCGGGAAAAAGTACGCACGACGCCGCCGTTCGGATAATTTTCAATTCCGGAAAACCAGTCTCCCAGGTGATCTTCCTTGCAGCCCGCAAAATATTTCAGTCCGTATTTGTTCTCAATAGCGATAACGATTCGTCCACCCGGTGCCAGATGCTTTTGCAGAATTTTCAGAAAATCTTCATAAGGTGTGCTGCCGCCTATGTAAGCCTGGCCGTACTCGAAGACACCAATGAGGCAGATATAGTCATAATCTGCGGGCAGATCCGGTTCCACATCCGTAAAATTGCCTATGTGGATCGTCACATTTTCACTTTCACTGTGCCGGTATGCATTGATCAGACTGCGCTTTTTTGAGAGATCCACGCAGGTCACCGATCCGGCTTTCCGGGACAGGGCTCCTGTAATGGCTCCGCAGCCGCTGCCTACTTCCAGCACTTTGTCCGTCTTTTTGATCGGAA
>ENA-ORNQ01001254-ORNQ01001254.1-human-gut-metagenome-genome-assembly--contig:-NODE-1254-length-20395-cov-7.909735_pt1 | contig 20395 bp, 13 predicted proteins | sample MGYA00242116_ERZ509024 | MGnify/ENA primary metagenome ERZ509024 (study PRJEB26280, sample SAMEA2338697) | human gut metagenome | biome: human gut; feature: human-associated habitat; material: faeces...
CTGCCGGGCATGGTCTGCCGCGTGGAGGTTTCGCCTGCGGGTGCCGCCGAGCAGATCGCGCTTCCGGTGCGCGCCGTACAGCAGGCGGGCGACGGAAGCCGTTTCGTATGGACCGTGCGCGGCGACTCGGCCGTGCGTACGGCCGTGACGACGGGCCGTCTGATGAACAACTCCGTCGTGCTGGAGGACGGCGTCCGGAGCGGCGACCGGATCGTGGTGGACGGCATGCAGAAGATCGGCGAAGGCAGTAAAGTCGTGTGGTGATGGGACGCTCTGCCAATATCATATCGTGGTCGATGCGCAACTTCCGCATCACCTTCCTGCTCGTGGGCTGCCTGTTCGTTTTCGGCATCTACGGACTGGTTCACATCCCCAAGCAGGAGTTTCCCGAATATACGATCCGTCAGGGCGTCGTGGTGGGCGTCTATCCGGGCGCTACGAGCGAAGAGGTCGAAGAACAGCTGGCCAAGCCGCTCGAACAGTTCCTGATGACCTACAAGGAGGTGAAGCGTTCGAAGACCACCTCCACCTCGCAGAACGGCATGTGTTACGTGATGGTCGAGCTGAACGACGACGTGAACGACAAGGACGAAGTGTGGTCGAAGATCAAGCACGGCCTTGCGGCGTTCAAGATGCAGCTTCCCGCGGGCGTCGCGGCGCTTGTGACGAACGACGACTTCGGCGACACCTCGGCCCTGCTGATCACCCTCGAATCGGACACGCGGTCGTACCGCGAACTGAAAGGGTACATGGACGACCTGAGCGACCGTCTGCGCCGCATCGAGTCGGTCTCGAACCTGCGGCCTTACGGCGTTCAGCAGGAGCAGATCTCGGTATATGCCGATCACGACCGGCTGGCGGCCTACGGCATCGGCGAGAAGGTGCTCTCCGCGGCGCTGGCTTCGCAGGGGCTGACCCCGGCGGGCGGCTCGGTGAGCAACGGCGAGACCGAAACGCCGATCCATATCGCGCCGTCGCTGGCCGGGGAGCGCGAGGTCGCGGAGCAGATCGTCTGGAGCGACCCCGAAGGCCACGTCCTGCGTGTGAAGGACGTTGCGCGCGTCGTGCGCGAATACGACGATCCGGACAGCTATATCCGCAACAACGGCCACCGCTGCGTGCTCCTCTCGATGGAGATGCGCGGGGGATACAATATCGTGGAGTACGGCCGCGAAGTGGACGAGGTGCTGCACGCTTTCATGGAGGAGCTTCCGTCCGACGTCGCGGTGCAGCGCATCGCCGATCAGGCCAAGGTCGTCGGCGACTCCGTGCATTCGTTCCTGCGCGACCTGTACGTGGCCATGGCCATCATCATTCTGGTCATGATGCTGCTCTTCCCGCTGCGGTCGGCCGTCGTGGCGGCCGTCACGATTCCGCTCTCCACCTTCATCTCGGTGGGCGTCATGTATTTGTGCGGCATTCCGCTCAATACGGTGACCCTTGCGGCGCTGGTCGTCGTGCTGGGCATGATCGTCGATAATTCGATCGTGGTGATCGACGGCTACCTCGACTACATCGGGCGCGGCCACTCGCGCTGGTATGCGGCCGTCGAGAGCGCAAGGGAGTTTTTCCCGTCGCTGCTGCTGGCGACGATCTGCATCTGCATGATTTTCTACCCGATTCTGTTCACCATGACGGGCATGATGCGCGACTTCCTGACCTATTTCCCGTGGACGATCACCATCAACCTGATGGTTTCGCTGCTGCTGGCCGTGCTGGTGATTCCGTTCCTCGAAATCGTGATCATTCCGGCGGTTCAGCCCCGCAAGGAGGGGCGTAAGAGCGTTACCGACCGTGTCCACGACATTTACCGGCGGGTGCTGGCGTGGACCTTCCGTCACGGGTGGCTGACGATTTCGCTGGGCCTTGCCTCGGTGGCCGTTTCGCTGGTGCTGGCCACGCAGCTGAAACTCCGCATGGTGCCCTTCGCCGACCGCGACCAGTTCGCCGTGGAGATCTACCTGCGGCCCGACACCCCGCTGGATCGGACCGGAGCCGTCGCCGATTCGGTCTACCGGATGCTGCGGGCCGACGGGCGGGTGAAGTCCGTCACTTCGTTCGTGGGCTGTTCGTCGCCGCGGTTCCAGATGAGCTATGCTCCGCAGATCGCGGGTAAGAACTATGCCCAGTTCATCGTCAATACCACCTCGATCGACGATACCGAGGATATCCTCGACCGATATGCCGACGCATGGGCCGACCGTTTCCCCGAAGCCTACGTCAAATTCAAACAGCTCGACTACCAGAACGTGCCGTCGCTCGAATTCCGCTTCTACGGCAGCGACATCGACTCGCTGCGCGCCGCGGGCGACCGGCTGATGGACCGCATGCGGCGGATGCCCGAACTGATGTGGGTGCACTCCGATTATGAGGATCCCCGTGCGGTCGTCGATGTGCGGCTCGACCCCGTCACTGCGCCGCAGCTGGGCGTCACCCGGACGCTGGCGGCCGTCAATCTGGCCCTCGCCGCCGGAGACGTGCCCGTAGGGGCCGTCTGGGAGGGCGATTACAAACTGCCCGTCGTTCTCAAAAACGACGTGCGCCGGGGCGAACGCTCGCTCTCCGATGTCGGGGACACCTATGTCTCTTCGCCCGTGCCCGGCGTCAGCGTACCCCTGCGGCAGATCGCCGACGTCGGGCCGGCGTGGAGCGAGAGCAAAATCGTGCACCGCAACGGCATGCGCTGCCTGACGGTCACCGCCGACCTCAAACGCGGCGCCAACGCCATGCGTGTCAATTCGCGCATAAGCGAGCTGATCGACAAGGAGCTGACGCTTCCGGCCGGCATTGCGACCGAGCTGGGCGGAGCCTACGAATTCGACTGGGAGACGATTCCCCCGATCGCGTCGGGACTGACCATTTCGCTGGTCATCATCTTCTTCTTCATTCTGGTCAATTTCCGCAAGTTCGGCATTACGCTGGTGGTCATGGCTTCGATGTCGCTCTGTCTGTTCGGGGCGGTGGTGGGGCTGCGGATCGCCGACTTCACCATCGGACTGACCTCGGTGCTGGGCTTCATCACCCTGCTGGGCATGATCGTCCGCAACGTGATTCTGATGTACCAGCATGCCGAAGACAAACGCAAGGTATGCCACTGGTCGGGGCGTCTGGCGGCCTACGACGCCGGCAAGCGGCGTATGGTGCCGATCTTCCTCACCACCGCCACCACTGCCGTGGGCGTCGTGCCGATGATGCTGGGCGGAAGCACCTTCTGGGCGCCCGTGGGCATTACGATCTTTGCCGGAGGCATCGGTTCGCTGATCCTCGTCGTTACGATACTTCCGGTGCTCTATTCCAAAATCTACAAGTGATGAAAAAAGCCGTAGTATTTCTGTTCTTGTGCGTTGCGGCGGCTCCTGCGGCGGCTCAGACGCTTTCGCTCGAAGAGTGCCGCGCCGCCGCCGTCGAACACAACCGCACGCTCCGCAACAGCAGGCTGGACCTCGACGCCGCGTCGCAGACGCGCCGCGAAGCGTTCACCAATTACTTTCCGCAGATTTCCGCGTCGGGCGGCCTCTTTCAGGCGCAGCACGGACTGGTGCAGGCCGATTTCGCCGTTCCGCAGATGGGGACGCTGCCCGTTTCGCTGGTCAAGCGCGGCATCGTCGGCTCCGTCACGGCCGTTCAGCCCCTGTTCACCGGACTGAAGATCGTCACCGGCAACAAGCTCGCCCGGCTGGGCGAGGAGGTCGGACGGTTGCAGCTGCAGCAGACCGAAGCCGAGGTGCGCGAGCGGACCGATGCCTGTTTCTGGCAGGTCGTGTCGCTCCGTGACAACCTTTCGACCCTCGATGCCGTGGAGCGGCAGCTGGCCGAGATACGCCGTCAGGTCGAACTCTCGGTGAAGGCCGGGCTGGTGACCAACAACGACCTGCTGCGCGTGGAGCTGCGGCAGCAGGAGATCGCGTCGAACCGCCTGAAAGTCGAAAACGGACTGAAGGTGTCGAAAATGCTGCTGGCCCAGCATATCGGCGTCGATTGGCGCGGATTCGACGTGGCGAATGCCGCGTTCGGCGAACCGGAGGCTCCCGCCGCCTACTATGTTCCGGTCGAGGAGGCGCTCGACCGCAGGACCGAATACCTGCTTGCGGAGAAGAACGTCGAAGCCCGGAAGTATGAGAAACGCATGGAGCGCGGCAAACGTCTGCCGACGGTAGGCATAGGCGCGGGGTATCTCTACTACAATGTGACGGACAAGAGCGTGGACGACGGAATGGTCTTCGCGCAGGTCTCGGTGCCTGTTTCGGAGTGGTGGGGCGGGGCCCATGCGCTGAAAAAGGCCCGCATCAGGGAACATCAGGCCGAAAACAACCGCCTGCAGGTGCGGGAGATGCTCGCCGTGGAGATCGAGCGGACGTGGAGCGAGGTGCAGGAGTCCTATGCGCAGATCCTGCTCATGCGGCGTTCGGTGGAGTCCTCGGCCGAAAACCTGCGTCAGAACCGGAACTTTTACAAGGCGGGAACCGCGCCGCTCACCGACCTGTTCGACGCCGAGACGCTTTACACGCAGAGCCGCAACGACCTCACTTCGGCCTGCGCCTCCTACCGCACGGCGCTTGCCAAGTATATGCGCGTGACGGGGCGGTAATCTGCATTCCGGCGGCCGGTTTCCGGCTTCTGTGACGCCCGGTATACGGGGTTGTGCGGCCTTGCGCCGCGCGACCCTTTTTTCATGGCGTACGGAGTGCAATCCGGATGCGGAAAGGCGGCGACGATCGGCGCGGGGAGCTTTCCGGCTGTTGCGGTTCCATGAATAAATCGCTAAAAACCCGTACGGCGGACGAATTAGAAGGAGTTGGGTAAATGCTTTGTCCTGAGTGTTTTATCGGCTGTGTCTCGCGGGCGCTTTTTGCGGCGGCGGTTTCTCCGCGGCCGGGAGAGGGCTTGCTTTTAAATATAATTTTCTATTTTTGCGATCGTGGAAATATATCCCGACCGCTGTCTCGCATCCGGAAAATCCGAATAAAATCGATGAATATTTCAGGGGATAAGAATCTTTCCGCGAAAATCAAAAACAGGCGATGAGCGATTTAGACAAACAATTGATGAATGCAGACTCTTTCGACGAGCTGTATCTGGCGTATTATCCGGCCATGCTGTCGTATGCCCGGATGTTTCTCCGGGATCAGTGGGCCGAAGACGTGGTGCAGGACGTGTTTTTCAATATCTGGAAAAACCGCCACCGGATTTCCACGGACGATCCGCTGTACAAGTACCTGCTGAAGGCTGTCTACAACCGGGCGATCAACTACATCTGGAAGCACAAGCGCGACACGGAGTACCGCTCGTGGTACGGTTCGCAGATCGACCGGATGGTGTTCGATTATTACGATCCGGACAAGAATCCGATCCTTGCCAAAATCTATGACAACGACATGCGGCAGCAGCTGCGGCAGGCGGTGGACGAGCTGCCCGACAAGCGCCGGGAGATTTTCCGCATGCGCTTTTTCGAGAACATGTCGAACAAGGAGATCGGCGAGCGGCTGGGGCTGACGGTCAGCACGGTCGAGAATCATATGTATCTGGCGCTGAAGAATCTGCGCGACAAACTGCTCTGACTTCCGGTCGGGCGTAAGCCGGATCGGGTCTTTTTCTGCAAAATTTTTTCGCATTCGGATTAGGGGGTGGGTTGCCCAGCTTTGTATTATTGGTAGAGAGCAAGATGCTGACTGCCGTTATACGGAGCGACCAAGGCCGGAGCGCATGTATAACCGAAGTCTAATCTTAAACCAATATTATTTTGAAAAACGAACTTATTTATAAGTATTTGGAGGGAAACGCGACTCCGGCCGAAGAACAGGACGTTCTGAGCTGGATTTCCGAGTCCGAAGCCAACAAAGCCGAGTTTTGCGAAATCCGGGCTTTGTGGAGCGTGCGCGACCGGAATTCCGTCGAGAACGATCCGCAGCGGATCCTCAAATCGCTCAAGGCGCTGCACGCCCGTATCGACGCGGATGCGTCACCGCACCGCTCCAAGCGTGCGCGGATCATACGCTGGGCAGGCTGGAGCGCCGCCGCCATGCTGGGCGTTGCACTCGTCGTGGGCGGCTACCTCGTCGGCCACGACATGCACAAGGCGGCCATGGAATCGTACTATACGTTCACCAATACCGGCCGCAAACCCGAATCCCTCCGGCTGCTGGACGGAACGCAGGTCTGGCTGGCGCAGGGATCGACCCTGAGCTACGGCAAGACGTTCAGTCCGCACGACCGCACGGTGAAACTCGACGGAGAGGCCTTTTTCGACGTGGCTTCCGACAGGGATCATCCGTTTTTCGTGAAGACCAATACGGTGGTGGTCAAGGTCGTCGGCACTTCGTTCAACGTCAAGATGTATAAGGATACGGACGATACGGAGGTCGTGCTCGAACGCGGCGTGGTCAAACTCCAGTTCGGCGACAACGACAATATGATTACCATGCAGCCGGGACAGAAGATCTACTATTCGTCCGCTTCGCACGACATCTCCATCTCCGAGGTCAACGTGGAGTATCTGATGCTGCTCAAGTACGGCATGATCTCGATGTCCGATGTCCGTGTGGCCGAGATCATCCGCAAGGTGGAGGAGATCTACAGCGTCGATATAGAGACCGTCGCGCCTCTCGACGACGACCGGCTGTATAACTTCAACTTCCTGAAGTCCAATACGCTCGATGACGTGCTGGACATCATCGAGAAGATGTCGGGCGTGAAATGCCGTCCCGCTCCGGCGGCCGGCGCGGAATAGAAACAAGAAACGACTTAAACCGAATAGCTGAATAGAAACCTAAATTTTCAACTGCCTATGAACTAAATCCTGATTCCATTCATCCGAATCATGTTGGCACATCCGGGCCCGGTGCTGCTGCTTTCCTCGATCAGTTTAAAACTTTACAGTCCTAATCATGAAGAAAAATTTATCTGTTTTTCGGACGGGATGCTGTATGTTGCTGCTGTTGCTGTGCAACGTCTTTACGTTGTCGGCGGCTGAAGAGCTGTATGCACAACACTACAATGTCACCCTGTCCCTGCGAAATGCAACCGTCAAGGAAGCGGTCGATGCGGTGACCCGGCAAACCGGAATTGCATTTTCGTACGAATCGTCGGTCGGCGTCATGCCGCTCGGCAATGTGGAAATCCGTGTGGACGGCGGCGCTGTCGATGCCGTTCTCGGTCCGCTGTTCGCCGACAAAGGCATCGCGTGGCAGGTCGTCGACGGCGTCGTGATCCTGACCCGGCAAAACTCCCCCCCCCCCCCCCAATCGGATTCCGGTCGTAGGCTGACCGTCAGGGGCCGGATAACCGCCGGCGCCGGCGAGTCGATCGTCGGTGCGACGGTCATGGTCAAAGGCACCCAGACGGGCGTTTCGTCCGACGTGGAGGGCAATTACGAAATCGTCGTTCCCGGTCCGGGTTCGGTGCTGGTATTCAATTATCTGGGCTATCAGCCTCAGGAGATCGCGGTCGGCAACCGGACGCAGATCGACGTGCGGCTCGCCGAGGACAACAACGTGCTGGACGACGTGGTGGTCATCGGTTACGGCACCCAGTCGCGCCGCACGCTGACCAGCGCCGTCTCGAAGGTGAGCGGCGCCGATCTGGAAGGCGTTCCGGTCAATTCGATCGGCGATGCGCTGAAGGGCAAGGTCCCGGGCGTACGCGTTTCGACGGCCAACAACCAGCCGGGCAGCGATCCGGTGTTCCTGATCCGCGGCGGTTCGTCGATCAACCAGTCCAATGCGCCGATCATCATCGTGGACGGCGTCCGCCGCGAGATGACCGGACTCAATACGAACGACATCGAGTCGATCGAAATCCTGAAGGACGCCGCTTCGGCGGGTATTTACGGAGCCAGCGCGTCGAACGGCGTGATTCTGGTGACCACCAAGAAGGGCAACCGCGCCAAAGGTCCTCAGATTACGTTCGAGGCGCAGGCCGCATGGACCTCGCCCGCGACGAAATTCGACCTGATGGACGCCCGCGACTATGTCGTCACCATGCGCCGCGCGCTGAACGACTGCCCCGGATATACCTACGGACAGCAGGTGCTCACGGGTGCCAACTCGGCCGGTATCGGCAACGGCGATTCGTCGATCTGGACGACCCGCTACCTGCAGGAGGGCGAAAGCGTGCCCCGCGGCTGGAGTTCGGTGGTCGATCCGGTCGATCCGTCGAAGATCATCGTTTTTTAGGATAACGACCAGCAGAGCCAGTGGTTCGATGACTCCTACTGGATGCAGTACTACGTCGGCGTGAACGGCGGCAGCGACAAGGTGACCTACGCCGCTTCGGCCAGCTACATGAAAGACGGCGGCATCGGCATCAATACCGATTTCTCCCGTTTTACGTTCCACGGCAACACCTCCTTCAAGATCACCAAGAGCCTTACGGCCGGTACGACCTTCGACTACTCGGAGACCAGCGGCAACGAGATCCCTTCGAGCGGCATCGGCAACTACTGGACGATTCTGGGCCGCGGCATGTTCATGCCCGCCACCCACCGCGACTACCTCGAAGACGGCCAGCCCGGTCAGGGTACCAACAGTACGACCATCTCGGCGGCATGGTTCGACCGCTACTATACCAACAACTATGTGACCCGCCGCTCCACGGCCAACTTCAACCTCAAGTGGGACATTGTCGACGGCCTGTCGGCTTTCGCCCAGATCGCCAACCACAACTCCTACAAGAACAGCTACCAGTATCTGGCCGGCAACGCCATCAGCCAGACCCGCCAGACCTACGAAGGGTGGTCGCAGACCAACCGTCTGAGTTTTCAGGCGCACGTCGATTACAACAAATCCTTCGGCGACCACAATCTCAGCGCCATGGCCGGATACGACTTCCTCAAGCGAAAGATCAACGGCATGTCGATGACCGTGCAGGGCGCCGAGTCCGACAAGACCCCGACGCTGGGGGCGGGCACCACGCCTACCGCATGGACCGACACCCAGACGCCATGGTGCCAGATCTCCTATTTCGGACGTCTGAACTACAACTACAAGGAGAAATACATGCTGGGCTTCACCATGCGCGCCGACGGTTCGTCGCTCTTCGCCAAGGATAACCGCTGGGGCTATTTCCCCGCCGTTTCGGCCGGCTGGGTCGTTTCCGAGGAGAAGTTCTGGAACGTCGAGAAGTTCAACCAGCTGAAACTCCGCCTGAGCTACGGTCTGACGGGTAACAACAACGTCGATTATTACGACACGCTCGGCGCCTACAGCGTGACGGGCATCTATGCCGGTTCGGGCGCTACGCTCGCTTCGACGCTGCCCAACCTCGGCCTGACGTGGGAGAAGACCAAGCAGTTCGACATCGGTCTCGACATGGCGTTCTTCAACAACCGCCTGCGCGTGGCCGCCGACTATTACAGCAAGAAGTCGGAAGACCTGCTCTTCGACGTCTCGCTGCCCGATACGTCGGGATACGGCTCGGCCATGCAGAACGTCGGTTCGATCCGCTTCTACGGGCTCGAATTCGAAATTTCGTCGGTGAACGTCAGCACCAAGAACTTCAGCTGGACGACCGACTTCACCTACTCGTTCAACGCCAACAAGGTGCTGTCGCTGCCCGACGAGTATTACTATAAGGATATCGACGGCAAAGACGCATGGCGCATCGGCGGCTATACGATGTCCGAGTCGGGCTACCGCTTCGGCGGCACGGCCGTCGGCGAGCCGCTGGGACGCATCTACGGCTACAAGACCTCCCATATCATCGAATCCGAGGCGCAGGCCGACGCCGCGCTTTACGACTCCAACTCGCACGGCTACCGCCGTTCGGACGGCCTGTCGATCGCCGGACGCAAGGACGTGGGCGACTACGAGTGGAAAAACCGCGCGGGGTCGGCGCTTACGGCCGACGGCCGCGAGCAGATCAACGGCGAGGACATGTTCCTGCTGGGCAATGTCGTGCCCCATTCGACGGGCGGTATGAACAATACCTTCAAATTCAAGAACCTGACCCTTTCGGTCTACCTCGACTATGCGCTGGGACATTCGATCTACAACTACCAGTATACGCGCTGCTTCCAGACCTCGATGGGCAACTGCAACTGGAATCTGGTCTACGATGCCCTGAATACATGGCAGAAGCCCGGCGACGACACCAAGTTCGCCCGCCTGACTCCCAACGACGCCGACGGCGGCAACCGCAACTACTCGCGCATTTCGAATATCAACGTGCAGAAGGCCGATTACCTCTGCCTGCGCGACGTGACGCTCTCCTACGATCTCCCGCTGCGCTGGATCCGCAAGGTCGGTCTGGGCCGTCTGACCGTTTCCGTGTCGGGCAACACGCTCTGCTACTGGACCGGCGTCAAGGGTATTTCGCCCGAATCCGCCTCGGTCGGCAGCTCGACGGGCATGTACAGCGTTACCAGTTCGAGCGCCACTTCGTTCAACAACTATCCTCCGACGCGCAAGGTGCTCTTCGGCCTTAAGGCGACCTTCTGAGAATGCGGATGATTCGGTGATCTAAAAACAAGAATGCTATGAAAATATATGGAATAATCCTTTCTGTTCTGGGGGCCGCCTCGGTTGCGCTGAGCACTTCCTGTCACGGGGAACTCGACGTCACGCAGTCCGACAAGCTCAACACCACCAACATGTGGACCAGCGAGAGCGACGCCCTCACCGCCACTACCGGCATCTACTACCGCCTGCGGCAGGCGTTCGCCCAAAGCAAGGCCAATCCTTTCTTTTGGGGCGAACTGCGCGTCGGCCCGGCCATGTGGGGCAAGGGCACCGGCCGCTCGCTGTGCGACAACGACATGCTGGACGTCATGCTCAACACCCTCAGCGCCTCCGATGCCTCGACCGACTGGAGCTATCTTTACACCACCATCGACCAGTGCAATCAGGTGCTCAAATACGCTCCCGGAATCGGCATGTCCGAGGACAATATGAACTACTGTCTGGGCAACGCCCGTTTCATCCGGGCGTACTGCTACTTCTGGATCGCCCGCGTGTGGGGCGACGCTCCGGTGATTACGACTCCGACCGAGGGAACCGGCGAGGCGATCTATCCCTCGCGCCATCCGGTCGCCGAGGTCTATGCCCGGATCGAAGACGACCTGAACGCTGCGGCGGGGTATATCAGGACCAATGCGAAGGGCTGCTACTATGCGACGGCCGACAACGTCAATCTGCTCCGTGCCGACTTCGCGCTCTGGATGTATGCGGCGGGCGGCGGCGACGGCTACCTGACCATGGCCGAGACGGCTTTGGGCGCGGTGCAGTCGGCCGGCCTGCTCGACCGGTTCGCCGACGTGTTCAGCATCTCGAACAAGAAGAACAGGGAGATCGCTTTCGCCCTGCATCTGGAGAACGGCGAGTATACGTCGGGCAGCTACTTCTCCTACTTCATCTGGGGCAGCACCCAGATCAAGGCCGAGTACCGCAACGCTCCCGACGGGGTGCCCGTCAGTTCGAACCAGTGGTTCCTCTACTCGGACGACTTCATCGGGTTCCTCAAGCGGAGCAAGGAGCTGGGCGACCAGCGGACCGATGTGACCTACATGGAGCGCACGGGCGTCAGCGATATGTACGAAGTCATCCAGTGGCCCAACAAGCTCATCGGCAATATCTCTACGGGCACGATAGTCTGGGAGCAGGATTTCATCCTCTACCGCTATGCGCAGTATTACACCATGCTGGCCGAACTGCGCTACCACCGGAAGGACTATTCGGGAGCGCTCACGGCCCTCAATACGCTGGCGCAGCGCGCCTACGGCAAAGCGAATTTCTATACCGACTCCTCGGCCGCAGCCGTCCGGCAGGCGCTCGTGGACGAGAACCTCAAGGAGTTCGCCGAAGAGGGCAACGTCTATTTCACGCTGATCCGTCTGGGGGCGATCCATGATTACAACCCCTACCGCTATGTGGACGGGCTGGGACAGTGCGGCATCGACACGTCGCGCCCCAACCAGCTGCTGATGCCCGTGTCGAAGAAGGCGATGAACAAGAACAACAAGATCACGCAGACACAGGGCTGGTCGTAACGGTGTATTGTTTAATGAAAAAAGCTGACTCAGAATGAAAACATTACGAATGCTATATACGGCGGCGCTGCTTTCCGCAGCCATGCTGCTTGCGGGCTGTTATTCGACCGATACCGACGATGACCTGCTTTCGACGGCGACGCTCATCAGCATCTATCCCTCGACGGTCTCGGTCGGCAGCGCCGCCGCGACCCAGAATGTGGTCGTCACGCTCGCGCCGAAATCGAAGCGGAATCTGGACTGGTCCTGTTCGGTCCAGTCCGCATGGGTGACCGCGGTCCGGGAAAAGGTCCCCGGCGAAAGCACGGGAACCGTTTATGAGGACGCCGTTGTCCTCGTCTTCCTCGAAAATACGGCTTACAAACGTCAGACGACACTTACGATCACGGCATCCGACGGCACGGTGCTGGAAGTCCCGGTCGTGCAGAAGGGCATCTATGCCGACGCCTATGTGAAGGCCGCGCCCGAATCGCTGACCTTCATGGCCGAGAATCCGCAGCCCGCTGCCGTTGCGATCGACACCAATATGGATACCTTTGCGGCCGTGTCCGATTCCGACTGGTGTACGGTCGTCGATAACGGCGACGGCACGATAACGGTGACCTGCACCGAATACGGCGACAATACGGCGGACCGCACGGCCGAAATCACCGTCACGGCCGGCACGCCCGACACGAGCGAAGCCCGGACGGTCATTCCCGTCACCCAGCTGCGCAAGGACGTCTACTGCCACCTCTACGGCAGCGGCGTGCCCAAGTACCCGACCCGCGAGAAGTGGGGTCAGATGACCAAACTTTCCGACCGGGTGTATGTGGACAGCGTCTATGTCAAGAACGGACGTTTCTCGGTTTACACTACCGAAGGCGATACCTACCACCTCGACGGCGCCGGCAATCTCTCGGCAGCCGAAACCGACCTGACGGTCGATGTGGCCGGACTGCGGATCGTTACGCTCAACCTGAACGAGAAGACCTATTCGATCGAGCGCATCACGACTCCCAACTGCCTGCCCGACAGTGAAGTGGCGAAATACGCGACCTCGACCTACACGGCCAACGGCCGCACCAAGGTCTGGATGCGCGCGGGTCTCGACTGGAACGGCGGCGAGAATATCGGCGGCATCAAGCTCGGCAGCCGCATGGTCTCCGATGCGAACAACGTCGGCGGCTATACGTCGAACGTCAGCAGCTACGAGACGGTCCGTGTGAGCGATTACGACGAAGTCGAGAGCGGCGGCAAGGCGCAGGGCGAAGTGGAGATGTCCGCCAAATACGGCCGCATCTATACGCTGACCGAGTTCCTGACGGGCACCCCGAAGGCCGCCGTTGAGCTGGCGCGCCTGCTTACGGACTGGCCTGCGGAGTACCGTCCCGGCAGTACGTTCGTCGATGCCGTCGGCAACGATATCCCCGTGAGCAGCGTGAAGTCGCTTGCCTCTGCCGATTTCGAGAATACGCCGAGTCTTTCGATGCAGATTCAGGGCATCTGTCCCTACGGCTGGCATGTAGCCAACGTGCAGGACTTCTACGACATGCTCTGCGCTGCGGCCGCAGCCAAGGGCGTGACGCCGAATCCGCTCAGCGCCATGATCGGAAAGTGGAGCGTGCCCGATGTGCTGCGTTCGGCCGAAGGGTGGAGTGCGGCGCCGACGCGCCACGCGGCCGCCGATGCGTTCGGATTCGACTTCTTCCCGCAGGGCCGCCGGCTGTTCAAGTCCGGGTATCAGTATTATGCCTCCCGCGGCGAGATGTTCATCTGCCATCCGGGCGGTTTGAGCAGCGGCGTCTACCAGTGCTGGCGTATCAATGCACTGACCAGCAATGCCGCGGACCTGACCGTCAGCACCACCTATAATATCGGCGACTGCTCGGCGTCGTTCCGCTGCGTCAAGAATTACGAGAATTTTTAAGGACCGACCGGCTGCGGGGCATACCCGCCCTGCGGCCGGATCTTAACAACGAATCTGAATTATGAAAGTACTGAAACTGCTCCTGCTGTTTGCGATGGGCGCTTCCCTTTCGCTGGCAGGCTGCGACGACGATTACCTGTACCCGGTCGAATATCCCGTGTACGATCCCGACGGCGGTTCGGATAACGGCGGCGGCGATGAAATTCCCGTTCCCGAAAAGGTGAACAACAAGGTCGTCGCCCACCGCGGCGGCTCGGCCGAGGCCGGGACCGCCAAATATCCCGACAACTCGATCGCTTCGCTCAGTTACGCCATCAGTCTGGGGTGTTACGCCTCGGAGTGCGATATTTACTGGACTGCCGACAACAACGTCGTCGTCGCGCATGCCGCCAACGGCTGTTATGTGAACAACCTCAAGCCGTGGGAACACACGCTCGACGAACTGCGTGCCGCGGGCAAGCTCTCCAACGGCGAGCTGCTGCCGACGTTGGAGGAGTTTATCGACGTGGCGCTCCATGCCGGAACGACGCGGCTCTGGCTCGACGTGAAACGGATCGAGGTGGGCGGCGCGACCTCCAACACGGCCGAGTCGGTCAAGGCCTGCTCGCGGGCCTGCGAGATCATCAGGGAGAAGAAGGCCCAGCATTTCTGCGAGTTCATCGTTTCGGGCAATGCCGCCATCTGGGCGGGATGTTATTCCGCGGCCCAGTTGGCCGGCATCAAGGTCGGCTGGATGAGCTACTCGGCGCCTTCGGCCTATAAGTCCTATCTCGATCCGTGGGCGAACCTCGACTACTCGAACTTCTTTGCCGGCGGCGCTGAAGTTTCGAATCCGAAGCACCCGCTGCAGAGCTACCTCGACGCCGGTGTCGCGCTGAGCGTCTACAATGCCGATACGGACCCCGAAATGACCTACGTCCTGAAATATTACCCCAAGATGAAGGCCGTATGTACGAACTACCCGGCGAAACTGCTGGGCAGAATCGGGTCGGAGGGGCTGTAGTGCGTCGCACCCGAATTTTTACGGGAGTCTTTATGACAGAAAGTGAGCCGGACCGTCCGGCTCACTTTCCGTTTTGCGCCCGCTCCGGAAGCCGCCGCGCGGAGAGTTTCCATGGTAGGATCTGAGATTTCCCGGACCGCGGATTTCCCGGACTGCGGAATAAAATAATTTGGAAAGTTTGTAATGCCGGGCATTTGTTTTAATTTTGTTCAATCCAAAATTACGACGATGCAACCTCGGAACTTTCTTTTCTCCTTCGGATTCTTGTGGACCGTGCTGGCGTGCACTCTTTTGCCGGGGTGTGCCGACCGTCCGGAGTATTCGCTGCAGACCGAGGCGGCATTGGAACGGCTCGACGCGGAACTCTCCAACAAGCCCCGCTACCAGCAGTGGCGGCAGGAGCAGGCCGACGCGCTGCGCAGCCGGATCGACGACGGACTGCCGCCCTTGGAGCGTGCCGAACGGCTCTTTGCCGTCGCGCAGATTTACGTGACTTTCCACCTCGATTCTTCGGCTTATTATGTCGAACGGCTCTACCGGCTGGCCGAGCGGACCGGGTCGCGGCACGTGCGCCGCTTCGCCCTGCTGGGCGACATCGACGTCTGGCTGGGGCGGGGGCAGGTCAGTCTGGCCGAGGAGCTTTTCCGGAAGATCGATACGGCCGGTATGACGCCCGGCGAATACAGGGCTTGGCATTCGCGCTACAGCTCGGTGGCTTCGCGCCGCTACGACGAAGCCGCGGATTCCCTTCAGAAGAGGGCGTGGGGCGATACGCTTTCCCATATCAGGAAGCTCTCGGTGCCGGGCTGCAGCGACCAGACCCGTACGCGCATGGCCGCCGCGCGGCTCAGCGAAACGGGTCGCTACGACGAGGCTCTGCAGCTGCTCGAACCGCTGACGGCCAAAAACCTGAGCCACCAGAATTTCGCCCTCGTCTACTATTCGATGGCGCATATCGCCAAGGGGCAGGGCGATGAGGACCGGATGCTCTATTATCTGGCCGAGTCCTCCATATCCGACCTGCGCGCCGGCACCCGCTCCTATTCGTCGCTGTACGATCTGGCCCTCGAACTTTTCGACCGCAAGGATTACGACCGGGCGACAGCCTACATGGGTTCGACCTTCGACGACGCGATCCGCTGCAAATCGGTGACGCGGATTCCCAACTCCTCTTCGGCGGTGGTGAAGATCAACGAGGCCGTGATTTCGAATATCGCCCAGCAGCAGAAGCTGATGTCCCGCACGATCTGGCTGGCCGGGATTTTCCTGATCGTGCTGATCGCGATCCTGTGGTTCGTCCTTTGGCAGCACCGCCGTCTGCAAGGCAGTCACGAACAGCTGATCCGGATGAGCGACCTGCTGCGCGAGAAGCACGACGAACTGCTGAAAAAGAACGATCATATCCGCGACATCAACAACGCGCTGGTCGATTCCAACCGCATCAAGGACCGCTATGTCTGCCATTATATCGACCTTTCGGTCCATTATATCAAGCAGATAGACGCCTTCCGCCGCGAAGTGTGCCGCATCGCCAAGACCAAGGGCGCCGACGAAGTCGTGCGGCGTCTCAATTCGTCGCAGGTGATCGACGGCGAGTACCAGAAATTCTACCAGTCGTTCGACAGCTCCTTTCTGGATATCTTCCCCAACTTTATCGGACAGGTCAACGAGCTGCTGCAACCTGAGTTCCGGTTTACGCCGCGCTCCGATTCGTCGCTGACTACCGAGCTGCGCATTCTGGCCGCCATCCGGCTGGGGATTACCGACAGCGGGCATATCGCCTCGCTGCTCAACTGCGCCTCGGCGACGGTCTATACCTACCGCACCAAGCTGCGCAATGCGGCTCTCGACCGTGACAATTTCGAGGAACAGGTCTCGAAAACAGGGTTGTGACATGTCCGGAGTCTATATAATCCGGGGTTTGGGCGTGTTTTTTATTTTTCTGAAAATCAGTTGTATATAGACCGATATAGTTCTATATAGTTCGATATGTACGCTGGAAAACTCATAAAATAAAGGTAACTTTGTCTTGACCGTCCGACGCAGGCCCTAAACGTGTCTGTCCTCCGGACGGCGCCCTTCGCCGCGGCCTGCCGCCGGGCGCGGGACGATGCCGGAGCCGACCCCTCCGGATGAAGGCCGACACCAATATATAAAAGAACCGATAAACCTTAAACTTATGTTATCTCGATCCAATCTTTGCAGCGGACTCGCCCGGACGTGCGGTTTCGCGCTGCTGCTTGCGACGGGCGTTTCGTGCGCGTCGCCCCAGAATGTGCTCACCGAAGCCGAGGCCGCTGACGGCTGGGAGCTGCTGTTCGACGGCAAGACGCTCGACCAGTGGAAAGATTACAACGGCGATTCGCTCACGCAGCCGTGGCACGTCGTGGACGGCTGCATTCAGGCCAACGGCGACGGCAGCGACCTTTCGGGCTACATCGTCACCAAGAAACAGTACGAAAACTTCATCCTCGACTGGGACTGGAAACTCTCCTACGGCGGCAACAGCGGCATGCTCTATCACGTGCTCGAAGATCCCTATTTCAAGGTCCCCTACGTGACGGGTCCCGAATACCAGCTGATCGACAACGACGGCTGGGAGGCCGAGAACGCTCCGACCAAACTTGAGGAGTGGCAGCGGCTGGGCGTGGATTACGCCATGCACCTGCCCGATCCCGATTCGATGTTCGTCAACCCGCAGGGCGAGTGGAACAACTCGCGCATCGTCTGCGACAACGGCCATGTCGAGCACTGGCTCAACGGACACAAGATCCTCGAATTCGATGCCTACACCGACGACTGGTTCGCCCGCAAGAACAGCGGCAAGTGGGAGACTGCTCCCGAATACGGACTGGCCCGCCGGGGCGTCATCTGCCTGCAGGACCACGGCTATCCGGCCTCGTTCCGCAACCTGAAGATCAAGGAGCTGCCGCGCAAGGCGGGCCGTGAAGTCGAGCTTTTCAACGGAAAAGACCTCACGGGCTGGGAAGCCTACGGCACGGAGAAGTGGTACGTGGACAAGGAGGGCAACCTCGTCTGCGAGAGCGGTCCCGACAAGGAGTACGGCTATCTCGCCACGCGTGAATATTACAACGACTTCGACCTGACGCTCGAATTCAAACAGCTCGCCAACGGCAATTCGGGCGTCTTCTTCCGTTCGTTCGTCGAGCCGCCCGTGAAGGTCCACGGCTGGCAGTGCGAGGTGGCTCCCAAGGGCCACGACACGGCGGGCATTTACGAATCCTACGGCCGCGGATGGCTGGTTCAGATTCCCGACGAGAAGGAGAACATCCTCAAGGAGGGCCAGTGGAATACGCTGCGCCTGCGGGTCGAGGGCGACCGGGTGCAGACGTGGCTCAACGGCGAGGAGATGGTGGACATTACCGACGCCAAGATCGGCGCCGCACAGGGCCGCATTGCCCTGCAGATCCACGACGGCGGCGGGATCAAGGTGCAGTGGCGCAATTTCCGCCTGACGACTTTATAAACTACTAACATTCCGATAAACATGAGTACCTCCCGTAGAGATTTTCTGAAGACGCTGGGCGGCATGGCGCTGCTGACGATCGTCCCGCGCCAAGTGCTCGGCGGCCCGAAGTTCACCGCTCCGAGCGACCAGCTCACCAAAGGCATCATCGGCGTGGGCGGCATCGGCAAGAGCAGCTACCACTTCACCAGCAACAAGGACTGCCGGCTGGTGGCAGTCTGCGACGTGGACCGCAAACACCTCGAAAGCGCCGTCGCGCTGGGACAGAAGAAGTTCGGCGAGACGCTGGAAGCCTACAGCGACTTCCGCCGCCTGATCACCGACCCCAATATCGACATCGTGCATATCGCCACGCCGCCGCACTGGCACGGCATCATGGCCGTCGAGGCGGCCAAGGCCGGCAAGGACATCTGGTGCGAGAAACCGATGACGCGCACCATCGGCGAAGGCAAGCGCGTAGCTGAAGCCGTCCGGCGCAACAACCGCATCTTCCGCCTGAACACTTGGTTCCGCTTCAAGGATACCTTCTATGGTCTCGGCACGACGGTCGAGCCGCTCAAGAAGCTGATCGACAGCGGCCTGCTGGGCTGGCCGCTCAAGGTGACCATTTCGGGCACCACCGGATTCACGTGGAAGTTCTTCTGGGTGGGCCGGGAAAACCTCGCTCCGGAACCTGTTCCCGCCGAGCTGGATTACGACATGTGGCTCGGACCGGCGCCCTACAAACCCTACAACAAACACCGCGTGCACAGCACCTTCCGCGGCTATTGGGACTACGACGGCGGCGGTCTTACCGACATGGGCCAGCACTACATGGACCCCGTGCAGTACCTGCTGGGCAAGGACGAGACGTCGCCCGTCAAGATCGAGGTGGACGCTCCGCAGCAGCATCCCGACGCCGTGGGCATCTGGCGTAAAATCGTCTATACCTACGACGACGGCTGCCAGATCGTCCTCGAAGGCGAGGGCTTCGAAAGCGAGGGCGACACGCCTTATATCGAAGGTCCGCTGGGCAAGGTCTACAAGGGTTTCCGCTGCACCATTCCCGACGTGATGGAGAAACTGGCCGAGATGCCCGATCCCGAACCGCAGAACACCGATTTTCTGGAGTGCGTGCGCACGCGGCGCAAATTCGCGCTCGACGAGCAGATCGGTCACCGCAGTTCGACGCTCGTGAATCTGGGCGCCTGCGCCCTGCGGCTGAACCGCACCCTGCACTTCGATCCCGACACCCAACTTTTCATCGGCGACGATGCCGCCAACCGACTGATCGATCAGCCGATGCGCGGCCCGTGGCATATTTAGCACCTGTTACCATGAAAAAGATAATCACACGACTGTTTATTCTGGGCGCCCTGATCGCCCTGCTGCCCGCAGGGGTTGCCGCCCAGCAGCTCGACGCCCGGCAGCGCGACGCCGAAACCGTCGTTGTCGACGGTCTGGCCCAGCTTCCGGCCGCCACGCCCGCTGTTTTCAACGAAGTGATGGGCGAACTTGCCGCTACGGGAAGCGCCGGTGTCGAAATGATCGCCGGCATGCTCACTCCCGCCGACAAGGGTAAGAACGCGACGCTCGAATACGCCCTGAACGGCATCACTGCCTATGCGACCGCCCCCGGAAACGAAGCCCTGTGCGCCGATGTCCGCAAGGGACTGGTTCGGGCGATCGAACGCTGCGCCGACAACGCCAACCGCGCTTTCCTCTTCTCGCAGCTGCAGCTCTGCTCCGCGGCGGAGGACGCCGCATGGATACTGCCTTATCTGGACGACTCCTATCTGTCCGACTATGCGATCCGTGCGCTGATCTCTACGCCCGGCACCGAGCCGGTTCTGCTCGCCGAGGCCCGCAAGGAGGGCCTTGCGGCCGAACGGAAACGCGCGCTGGCCTATGCTTTCGCCGAAAAGCGGATGACGCAGGCCGAACCCCTCCTGCTGGGATGGCTCGGCGGTGCCGACGCCCGGACGGCCGAACAGATTTACAATGCGCTGGCCGTCTGCGGTTCGCGCGCTTCGCTCA
>ENA-ORNQ01001273-ORNQ01001273.1-human-gut-metagenome-genome-assembly--contig:-NODE-1273-length-20248-cov-4.329669_pt1 | contig 20248 bp, 20 predicted proteins | sample MGYA00242116_ERZ509024 | MGnify/ENA primary metagenome ERZ509024 (study PRJEB26280, sample SAMEA2338697) | human gut metagenome | biome: human gut; feature: human-associated habitat; material: faeces...
CTTGCCAGCGCTTGAGGACTGACCCGTTGATTCGTTGTAGGTCATCTGGTGGATGGTCTGCTTGCCAATCATCTCGGCAATCTCCTTGTTAGTGGAGTTCGACTTGCCGCCGAGGAACAGGGTGGAGTCGCAGCAATCCACGATGGTCTGCGCCTTCTTGTCGTACTTCGATTCGAGCTGGGACATGGATTGCAGGATGATGGTGATGCCGATGTTGCGGGAGCGCGTGACGGCGATGGTCTCCTCAATCTGCGGGATGGTCCCGATGTTCGCGAACTCGTCGAAGATGAAGTGGACGGGAGTCGGCAGCTTGCCGCCGTAGTCGGTGAGCGCCTTGCGGCAGAGCTGGTCGATGCACTGCCACATCATGATGGCGAACAGGAAAGAAAGGGTCTTGTCGGTATCCGAGAGGATGCCGAAGACGGCCACCTTCGCGTCCGGGTCGCCGAGGGTGTCAAGCTCCATCTCATCGTATTCGAGCAGGCTGCGCACACCGGCGGTGGCGATGGGAGCGAGGCGCACGTTGCAGGAGATGATGATGGACTTGAGGGTCTTGCCCGCCGCGACCTTGAAGTTCTTGTAGTTCATCAAGGCGAAGTCCTCATCGGGCGACAGACCGCCGCAGTCAGCGGGACGCACGCCGTCGGAGTTGCGCTTGAGGTTTGTCGGCTCCCATGACCAGTCTGAGTCACCTGCCGCACCCGTACCGAAGTTGCGGGAGAGACCGGATATGCCCATCGACGGCGCGGGAGCGCCGCCCTCGTTCGGGATGTAGCGCTTGCCCTCCTCGATTTGGAGGAAGAGCAAGTCGAGAGGCGACTTGAAGTTCTCGTCGTTCTCGCGGGCCTCGGCCATGGAGAGCAGCGTAAGCAGGCTCGACAGGTTGTAGTCCTCCGGCGGGAACCAGTCGCGCAGCAGCGCGATGAGGGAGGTGTACAGCATCTTCTCGGAGTTCTCCCAGAAGGGGTCTCCCGCCTTGCCGTCGCCGTTGGTGTTCATGATGTAGCAGTTGACGAACGACAGGATGTCGGTGTCCGTCTTCACGTACTTGAGAGGGTTGTAGTGCATGGACTCATCGAGGTTGATGGTGTTGAACGACTTCACCTTGTACCCGTTGTCCGTGAACAGGAACCCCGCGTCCTTGAGGAGCGTGCCCTTGGGGTCGGTGATGAAATAGCTCGTGTTGAGCTGGCAGATGTTCGGAGTGACATAGTTGAACGTCTTGCCGGAGCCGGAGCCGCCCACGACCAGCACGTTCAGGTTGCGGTCGAGTTCGGGGTTGAACTTGGGGCGGTGCAGGGCGAGGCCGAAGTTCTGCGTGAAGATGAGGTTGTTGTCCTCCGTGGTGAGGTCGCGGAACTGCTTACCCTCCTTGAGTGTGCCCCAGCGCGCCGAACCGCTCTCCTCACCGGCGCGGAAGTTTCCGACGAAGGCGACGTAGCGCAGCCAGAAGAGCCAGACGAGGACGCACATGGTCAAGCCCGCCAGCATGGCGTTGGGTGACATGTCGATGTGCGCCGGGTTCTCGGCGATGAGGGGCCACATGGCGGCGAAGCCGTCGCCCCAGTGCTCGAAGAACTGGCCCCCGAACGAGACCACGGCCTCCCAATATCGGTTCCCGAGGTAGAAACCCACACCGGAGAGCAGGGTGGTCACGAGGGCCGAGGTCGCGACCTTCTTGTTGGTTTCAGGGTTTCCCTTGCCTTGAGCCATAAGCGACCCTCCTTCCTAACCTTCGCGTCCCGGCAGGGCGCGGGAGAGCGAGACGGCGATGGAGGCGCGGGTGGTCGGCGCGGTGCCCTGCGCGAAGCGCTTGTAGCACCCGAGGCAGAAATCGTCTTCGGGGCGGATGCCGTTGGTGTCGCGGGGGCAGGTGCCGTCGTTGCGCTCAAGAGCCGTCGGCTCCCAACTCATTGTGATGCCGTCCGCGCTGATGACGCGCTTGCAGCCCGACTCTATCTCGTAGAACAGGTCCCCGAGGTCGTTGGCGGCTGAACCCGGTGCGGAGGGACACGCCGCGTCGAGGAGCGCCTTGAGGTTTCCGACCGTCCGCTGCTCCAATGAGCACCAGTCGCGCAGGTAACCGAGGCAGGCGTAGAGAAGCTGCCTCGCGCTCTTCTTGAAAGCGGCGTCCCCGTCGCATTCATCGCGCAGGACGCTGGCGCTTATCACCGCGTCGGCGATGGCCTCGATGTCGCTGTCGGATTCCATGGCCTGCAAGGGGTTCGCCGCAAGGCGCTCCGGCAGGTACTCGTTCATGTGGGTCATATCAGGCTCCCTTCTAGCGCTCTTGCTGGAATTTGTCGGAGATGTCGCGGTCGGGGGAGTCGTTGGTCTGCGAGAGCTGCTTGCTCGCGGCGCGGCACTCCTTGGCCTGAGAGTTCAGGTCGTACTTTTCGCGGCTACGGTCGGACTGCTCGCGCACCATGGAAGGTGAAACCTCGGTGCCGTTTTGCTCGCGCTCGATGCGCAGCGTGTTCACCATAGTATCCATGCCATCATGGGACTCGATGCCTTGATTGATGTCGGGAGTCGAGCCGTTCATGTCGAGGGAACCATCGGTCACTTGCGGTTCACGCGAGTCCTTGACGTTTTCCAACGACGCCCCATGACTTGGACCGTGGTCGAAGAACTCGATTCCCAGTTCCTCCGATGCATGACCGGGAAAACGCGTCTCGACGGCCTTGATGACGTCCTGCTTGCGCTTCACGTCCACAAGGAACCCCATCTTGCCGTCAGGACGGTCATACGTCTCGATGCCGCGCTCTTTAAGGGCGCCGCGCACCGCGTTGCAGATGAGGTTCAGGTCCTTCTGCGGGGGAACGACCTCGTGGGCGGTCTCATTAGCGGTCGGCTCCTTGGGCGTGTTCTTCTCAAACCAGTCGTGAGTCACATCGCACTTGTACCTGTCCCGGAGGGTCTTCGCTCCGACGGCCCAGTCCATCAGACCGTCCTTGTTCGGTCCACGGTCGAGGATTTCACCGTTCTCATCACGACGAGCTTCGTAGAACATCAACTCGCCATTCTTGCCTTCCGTGACACCGATGTCCTCCTTGGCAAGGAGTTCCTTGAAATCATCGAAATCGCGGCACTGTTCGCGGGCGTTGAGCACCCTGTCGCGTATACCCTCGGTGTGGTTATAGGTATCGTTTACGCGGTCATCATATGTCTGCTCGGGAAAATCCGCTGCGCGAGACTCCTGTTCGATTATTCTTGCCTTGACCTGATAGGGTTCACCGACGCTTTCGACAATGAAGTCCTCGCCGGTTGCCTTTCCGACCATATCGGTAAGCTCATCGTGAGTGTAGCCGGAGAAGAACACCTCGGAGTCCATATCGAGGTCAGCGGTGTCCTGTTCTGAGAACGTTCTGACTTCGACTTTATCTGGCGTATCGGTGAAGCGAATCGCCACGGGGATAAGCGTGACATCACGTAGATTAAGCTCTATGCCATCCACATTCGGCAAATCCGGTAGATTTTTGATGGGCTTAAGGCTTTTGAACACATCCTGCGTCACAGGTTTCCCATTTGCAATCAACTCGGAGATTTCCCCGCATTTGAGATTGGTCATGACCTCGGAGAATTGCACGGTGCATTCCCGCACCTTTTGAAGGTCATCTTTGGCAAACTGGACATACCCATTGCCATTGTCATCGGTCATCGCTGCGGCATAAGTGCCGTTCTCGCGCACAACCTGTGCGAAATAGGCCGCATCGGTCGAGTTTCCAAATGGCATGCAGATATGCTCGCGAGAAGCCATGACCTCGGCCTTTATCGCGGCCTCTTCTTTCGACATGCCTTCTTCTTCGAGCTTCGCCTGTTGCCAATCGCGGATGGCTGACTTGAAATACTCATTTAGGATTAGGCCAATCGCTTTTTCACTGTATCTAGTGATGTTGCGAAGAAGCATATCGCCTACATCGTCTCCAAAATCTTGCGCCATGGTCATCCTCCTCGGGACTGGGCTGCGCATATCGGAGATGTGCGGGCTGACCGAGGCGGACATCGACCTGACGAACAGGGTGATTTTCGTGGACCACCAGCTCGCTCGCGCGGTCGGCGGGGGATACCGGGTCGATGAGCCTAAGACGGAGAGCGGCAGGCGCTACATCTACATGACCGACGAGGTGATGGCCGCGTTCGAGCATGTCATGGCATCGAGGCCGAAGGCGAAGCCCCTGAACGTCGATGGGCGAACGGGCTTCATCTTCCTCAACAGGGACGGGCTGCCGAGGGTCGGCGGCGATTACGACCGGGTGTTCAGGGGGCTGAGAGGCAAGTACGCGAAGAAGGGAAAGATGGAGCTTCCCGATGGCATGACACCGCATACGCTGCGTCACACGTTCTGCACGGAGATGGCGAAGGCCGGGATGAACCCGAAGGCGCTGCAATACATCATGGGCCATAAGGACATCAAGATGACGCTCGGGTACTACGCCCATATGGACGGCTGCACGGCTGCGGAGGAGATGCGACGCGTCGCGGCGTAGTAAAAACGCGTTTTACTACTCGTTTTACTACTCACGGCCATCAAGATGCGCCGGGATTCGCCAAGATACGGGAACTTCCCCAAAAGGCGAAAAAGCCGGGAACGCCCTTGGAATCGGGCTTCACCGGCTTTCGGGAAGTTATGGGAACATGTTGGAAAATATCGCGTTGATTTTATGTTAAAAGATATAAATGAAATGTATGGTATAGATTTTCAATCTGATGAACAGTTAAAAGATAATTTGATTGCACATCTAATTGGTTTACAAAATCGAATTAAATATAATACTTTTCTAATGAATCCCATGATAGAAGATATAAAGCGTAGGTTTCCTATATTATTTGATATTAGTGTCTATATGGCGGATCAAATTCAAAGTTTTTATCATGTTCGTCTATATGAGGAAGAAATAAGTTATCTTACACTTCATTTAATGGGTTCTTTGGAACGTAACAAAGAAAGAGAAAGCAAAAATATTGTTATTATCTCACCAGTAGGTAAATCTGGTATGCAGTATTTTAATAGAAGACTTAATCATTTGCATCAATATGACGTTTACATTAAATCCATATTATCGTGTTTCGAATATGATAAAGTTCCACTTTATCATCCTGATTTAGTTATTAGTTTTGATGACTCCATTAAAATTAAGGAGTATCCGATTTACTACGTCAAGAATCTTTTAAATGATGAAGATGTTGAAAATATTTATAATATGTTACACCAAAATCATAAAGGAAATAAATGTTCGGACTTTTTTGAGGAAGAATTGTTTTTTTCTAAAGAGAATTTTGATTCAAAAGAAATGGTTATTCACTTTCTTAGTGATAAATTAGTTGAGAAGGGCTATGCGGATAAAAGATTTGAATCTTTAGTGTTAAATCGTGAAATAGTGGCTCCAACAGCGTATGGTAATTTATTTGCGATGCCTCATCCGATAAAAAAAGAAGGACTTGAAAATAAGATTGCAGTTTGTTCGTTAAATAAAAGTATAAATTGGGATGATAAAAAAGTTAGACTGATATTTTTAATTTGCTTAAATAAAGATAGCCAAGAATCTGACTTTGATGAACTGTTTGATCGAATTGTTAGTATATTGGATAATCCTGAAAAAGCAGAGGCTTTAATAAAAGAGGATAACTATTCAAAGTTCCTAAATCTTTTCTTTGAATATTAAAATTATTTTTGTTTTTAAAAACTGTACAACACAAAATGAGCGCGAATCCTTAATCTAAAGGATAAACGTTCTTTTTTGTTACAAAATTGCATATGGATTTGGGATTTGAAAATGAGTTTATTGAACATGTAGATGTTATTTGGCAAAGTTTTGTTTGAGTAATAAAGGAAAATTAAATTTAAATGATTTGGATTTTGTTGTGTTAGATATAGTTCTTTTATGAATTGTTACGCGAATGTATTTTCCATTTATAAGTGGAAAATCTGGTTTTTACCAATTTTAAAATTAGTTTTACAATTTTCGCATAAAGAAAGGAATTATAGACATGGATATGGAAATAAGCTGTATGCAAATGATTTTGCATAGTGGAAATTCTCGTGGTGATTCTAGTGAAGCTATTGAATGTTTGAAAGAAAAACAATTTGATAAAGCAACGGAATTATTAGAAAATGCTAAATCAGAATTATTGTTAGCACAAAAAACTCACGCAGAATTGTTAAGAACAATGACGAACGATGAAGCAATTCCTATGAATTTATTATTGGTGCATGCGGAGGATCATGTAGCAAGTTCGGAAGTGGTTTTAACTATGGCAAATGAATTGTTTGTGGTTTACTCAATTTTGAATGAAGGAAAGGTGTATTAGAATATGGGACTAAAAAAAGATTTCCTTTGGGGTAGTGCAACCGCTTCTTATCAGTGTGAAGGTGCCGTAAATGTAGGTGGAAGGGTTCCAAGCATGTGGGACACATATTTGCATGATGGCGGATATGAAACTGGTGATGTGGCAAGTGATTTTTACCATCATTATAAAGAAGATATAAAAATGATGGCTGAAGGTGGTCAAAATACATTACGTCTATCATTGGCATGGCCAAGAATAATCAAAAACATCAAGGGTGAAATCAATGAAGAAGGTGTTAAATTTTATCGGGATGTTTTAAAAACTTGTCAACAATATGGAATTACACCATTTGTAACAATTTATCATTGGGATTTACCCCAATATTTAGAAGAAAAAGGTGGTTGGCTAAATGAAGAAACATGTTATGCATTTGAGCAATATGCAAAAGTATGTTTTGAAAAGTTTGGTGATTTGATTGAATATTGGGTAACGTTTAATGAACCTAAATGGTTTACTTTTAATGGCTATATGGTTGGAAATTATCCTCCAGGACATCATAGTGCTCAAGAAATGATTATTGCAGCATATCATGTTATGTACGCAAGTGCACTGGGAGTTCGTGCTTTTAAAGAAGGCCATTATAAAGGTATGATTGGTATCGTTCATAGCTTTGGACCTGTAGATGGAATTGATGATACTTTGGCAACTAAAATAGCTATGCGATTTGCAGATAACTATGCTAATAATTGGGTTTTAGATACTGCAGCTAAGGGTGAAATACCATTCGATTTATTATGTGTTTTATCTCAAAATTATGATTTGTCATGTATTAAAAATGAACATTTGCCAATTATTAAAAATTATACGGTAGATTTCTTGGGATTAAATTATTATTCTCGTGTATGGGTAAAACCATATAGTGGAGGAGAGACTCAATTAGTTGTTAATAACAGTGGTAAAGACTTTAAAGGAGAAAGCAAGATTGTTATTAAAGGATGGTTTGAACAGATTATGAATAATCCGGATGCTATCTATACTGAATGGGATGTAGAAATATATCCACAAGGTTTACAGAAGGGTTTGAAACAAGTATGGGAAAAATATCATTTACCTATTTTTATCACTGAAAATGGTGTTGGTGTAAGAGAAGATATCACTGTAGATCAAGTAGAAGATGACTATCGTATTTCATTCATGAATGACCATATTAGTGCGATTATGAATGCAGTCGATGCTGGTGTGGATGTTCGTGGATATTATGCATGGAGTACGTTTGATTTGTATTCTTGGAAAAATGGTGTTGAAAAACGCTATGGCTTGGTAGGTATTGATTTTGATGATAAGGAATTAAAACGTAAACCTAAGAAAAGTTATTATTGGTACAAATCTATTGCTGAAAGTAATGGAGAAAAAATACAAAGAAAGGATTGGTAAAAAAATGAAGGTAATGTTAGTTTGCAATGCTGGAATGTCTACAGGGATTCTAGCTAAAAAAATTGAAGAAGCAAGTGATGGTAAACTTGAATGTAAAGCATATGGGGAAGCTGAATATCTTGACCATATTAAAGAAGGCTATGAATTATTGTTGATTGGTCCACAAATTCGTCATCTAAAAAAACAGATTGAAGAATCTGTATCCATTCCAGTCGATACTATTGCTCCACAATATTATGGAATGATGAATGGTAAAGGTGTTTTTAAAGAAATAGAGAAAAAGTATAACTTGTAAAGATTGTAAAAGGAGAAGATATTTATATGATGGGAAATTTCACAACTTTTCTAGAAGAAAAGTTAATGCCAATTGCTACTAAATTCTCGACTCAGAGACATTTAAAAGCAATTCGTGACGCGTTTATTTGTATTATGCCAATTACATTGGCAGGTGGTATTGTATCGGTTATTAGTGCAGCTCCAGCTCCAGAAGGAACAACAAACGGATTATTACTTGCGTGGGCAGCTTTTGTAAGTAATAACAATATGATTTTATCTTGGATCAATGCAATTACAATGGGAGCTATGTCATTGTATGTAACAATTGCATTAACTTCTTTTTTGGCTAAATCTTATAAATTAGATAATTTATTGCCTATTTTATTATCTTTGTGTGGATTTGTTCTTACTTGTGTTGCACCTATAAAATTAGCTTTTGATGGTAAAACAACTGAAATATCATATTTGGATGGTAAAGGAATCTTAGCAGCTATTTTTATTTCGATTTTAACTGTAGAACTATATCGTATAATGCGTGAAAAGAATTTTGGACGCATTAAATTACCGGATTCTGTGCCTGATTCACTTTCTGAAACATTTGCTTCATTATGTCCTGGAATCGTTTTAATCGCTCTTTATTCAGTTTTATTTATTATATTCTTTAACATGAAAACTACATTACCTGGTTGGGTATATACAAAACTTGCACCAGCATTTACAGTAGCAGATAGTATGCCTTTTGTTGTAATCATGACAGCAATTGTACAATTGTTTTGGTTCTTTGGGGTTCACGATGCAGCTTTCTCTGGGATTTTAGCACCTATTCGTGAAAGTGGATTATCTGTAAATGCGGCGGCTAAGTTAGCAGGACATGCGATGCCTCGTACATTTACAACTCCATTTTGGGTATATTTCTGTATTATAGGAGGATGTGGCTCAGTACTTGCTTTAGCAATTTTACTTTGTAAATCTAAATCTAAACAATTAAAAACGGTCGGACGTGTCGGCTTAATTCCAGCATTTTTCAATATTTCAGAGCCAATCATTTTTGGAGTTCCATTAATGTTAAATCCAATTTTCTTTATTCCATTTATCTTAACTTCAACATTAAATTGCTTTATCGCATATTTATGTACTAGTTTAGGTATAATTGGAAAATCATTCGCAATGTTATCATGGAATATGCCTTCTGTATTTGGAGCATTTTTATCAACAATGGATATTAAGGCTTTGATTCTTATTGTAGCATTAATCGTATTAGATGGAGTTATTTATTATCCATTCTTAAAAGTTCAAGAAAAAGAATTGATTGAAGTCGAAGAAGAAGAATGATATTAATTAAGGCGCTATTATGCGCCTTAATTAATTTAGAGGAGGAAATTATGTCAACAGCACACAATAACGCAAATATAGAAGATATCGCAAAAGTCGTTTTAATGCCAGGCGATCCTTTAAGAGCCAAATTGATTGCCGAGAATTTTTTAAAGAATGCCGTATTATTTAATGATGTACGAGGCATGCTTGGATATACAGGTACTTATAAAGGAAAAAGAGTTTCTGTCATGGGAAGTGGTATGGGAATGGCCAGCGTGGGAATTTATTCGTATGAACTTTTTAAATTCTATGATGTAGATGCCATTATACGAGTTGGTAGTACAGGAAGTTATTCTGAAAAATTACCAATAAAGTCTGTAGTTTTAGTCAAGGGAAGTTATTCAGAATCTACCTATGCCTTAGCACAAAGTGGCGATACGGATCGTATGCAATATCCAGATGAAGATTTAAATAAGTTGATTGAAAGTGTAAGTCAAGAAGTTTCGATTCCTGTTGTAAAGACAAATACACATTCTAGTGATGTTTTCTACTATGAAGGTGATTTAGAACAACCAGAAAAAATGGTTGAAGAGCAAGATGCACTTTGTGTCGAAATGGAAAGTTTCGCCCTATTCCACAATGCTAAGGTATTGAATAAAAAGGCAGCTTGTCTATTAACTGTATCTGATTCTTTATGCACAAATGAACATTTAAGTACTGAAGAAAGACAAACATCTTTTAATGAAATGATTACGCTTGCCTTAGAAAGTGCAATTCGCTTATGAAATACAAAAAAATAGTTTGTGTCGTTATTGATTCTTTTGGGATTGGACAAGCTACAGATGCCAAAGAATTTGATGATGCAGGTGCCGATACTTTTGGACATATCCTAGAATATCGCCCAGATTTAAAGATAGATAATCTATATCAATTAGGTTTAGGAAATCTTCATCCAAGTGGTAAATCTTTACAATCAAAAGGCTATGCATTTAAGATGCATGAGGCAAGTTGTTCCAAAGATACAATGACAGGCCATTGGGAAATGATGGGAATTCATACGACAAAACCTTTTAAAACATTTACTGAAAATGGTTTTCCTGATGAATTGGTTCAGGAATTAGAAAGATTAACTGGCCATGTCTTTATTGGAAATAAAAGCGCAAGTGGAACGGAAATCTTAGATGAGTTGGCGATGGAAGAGATTCAATCGAACGGAAAGAAATTGATACTTTATACATCTGCTGATAGTGTTCTACAAATTTGTGGACATGAAAAAGTGACTGGATTAGATGAGCTATATCGAGTATGTCAGATTGCACGAGAAATAACTCTAAAACCAGAATACAAGGTAGGAAGAGTCATTGCTCGTCCTTATGTAGGAGATTCGGTGGGTCACTTTACACGCACTAGCAATCGTCATGATTATGCATTGTCACCATCGAGTGAAACTGTTTTAGATGTGTTAAAATCTCATTCATTGGATGTGATTAGCATTGGTAAGATTCGTGATATCTTTAATGGTCAGGGAATCACAGAAAGTATTCATTCGACTTCAAGTCATGAGGGTATGCTTCAAACGATTGAAGAAATGAAAAAAGATTTTACAGGTTTATTATTTACGAACCTTGTGGATTTTGATGCCAAGTGGGGCCATCGAAGAAATGTTTTTGGATATGCTGATGAGCTTGAAGATTTTGATCTTTTATTAGGTCAGCTACTTGGTGTTATGGATTCAGATACACTATTGATTATTACGGCCGATCATGGAAATGATCCAACCTATAAAGGAACGGATCATACTCGAGAGTGTGTACCATGTTTAATGTATTCACCTAGTATGAAAGAACACGGAATATTGGACGATTCAAGTTCGTTTGGTGTTCTTGGTGCAAGTGTTTTAGATAACTTTGATTTATCAAAACCATCTGATTTGGTCGGTGAGTCTATTCTTGATTTGACAAAATAGAAAAAATATATTAACTTATTTTAGCGTTTTGGTATCCCCTATGAAACTGCCAAAACATGGGGGAGGTAATTTTTTATGAATAAAATGGAAAATATGGAAATCAAACAATTAGTGGTTTCTATGAGTTTGCCCATCATCATTTCGATGGTGATTCAAGCTTTATATAATATTGTCGACAGTATCTTTGTTGCCAAAATTTCAAGTGATGCACTAACCGCTGTATCTTTATGTTATCCGGTACAAACCATTATGATTGCGATTGCATGTGGTACAGCCGTTGGCTTTAATACACTACTTGCACGATACTTAGGTGAAAAGAAATTTGATTATGCGAATAATACAATGATGCATGGAATCTTGTTAGGATTTGTGAATGGACTTGTCTTTTTAGTTTTAGGTTTACTTTTTTCTAATGTCTTTTTATCTTGGTTTACGTCCGATTCAAATGTGGTTTCACTAGCCAATACGTATATTCGTATATGCACGATGTTTTCATTTAGTGTTTTTGTACAAATTATTTTTGAAAGAATCATGCAGGCAACAGGAAATGCCATTTATAACATGGTTATGCAAGGAGCAGGAGCCATTATTAATATTATTCTAGATCCAATCTTGATCTTTGGATGGTTTGGTTTACCTGAAATGGGTGTTGCCGGAGCTGCCATTGCGACCGTTATTGGACAGTTTTGTGCCATGCTTATTGGATATGTTATTACGAAGGTAAAAATAAAAGAATTGGATATTCATATGCATAATTTTTCCTTTTCGATATCTATTCTACGTAAAATCTATAAAGTAGGTGTACCTGCCATCTTAATGCAGTCCGTATTAAGTTTTATGACTGTTTTTATGAATATGATTCTAGCACCAATCTCAGCTATGGCGATTACTGTCTTTAGTGTTTACTATAAATTACAGAATTTCTTGAATATGGCAGTGCTTGGAATCACCAATGCCTTGATTCCAATTGTTGCCTATAACAATGGGGCTAACAGAAAAAATCGAGCAATTGAAGCTATACAATTTTCTATGATTTTATCGATTTTCATTATGGCTGTAGGAACGATTGTATTTCAATTATTCCCTAAACAATTATTAGCCATGTTTAGTGCGAATGATCAGATGTATGGATTAGGAATACCCGCATTAAAAATCATTAGCTTAAGCTTTGTGTTTGCGGGTATCAGTATGGTTTTATGTGCTGCCTTCCAGGCTTTAAATAAGGCAAATACTTCGTTAGTGATTACTTTGGCAAGACAACTTGTCATTTTGATTCCATTGACATATGGCTTAATGAAGTGTTTTGGCATTCATGTAGGTTGGTATGCCTTTGTCGTTACGGAATTTATATGTACCATGTATTCATTATTTGAATGGAGAAAAATAAAAAGGTAGCATTTGCTACCTTTTTGCGTATTTAAATGTATACATACAAATAGATGTGGCAATGGCCACGTTTAAACTTTCAAAAGTTTCCATTTCAATTTTGACAATATGATTACTTAAATCAATTAATTCCTTACGTACACCTTGTCCTTCATTGCCAACTAGAATTGCGTATTTTTCACTTGGTTTAATATCTTGAAGATCCTTGTGATTGTCATGTAAAGCTGTGGCATACACTTCAATATTTCTTTCTTGAAGCTTTTTAATTTCTTCTACTAAATCCGTTTGGAAAACAGGAATATAGAATAGGGCTCCTTGACTGGACTGAATCGTTTTTGGATTGTAGATATCGGCACACCCCTTTGACATATAAATGCAGTCAATGCCAAAAGAATGAGCAGTTCTTAAAATCGTACCTACATTTCCTGGATCTTGTACATTATCTAGTAATAGAATACTATTTTCTTTTTCTGGTTTTAAGTTTAATTTTTTACATACACCAATCATTTTAGAATTTGAATTCTGGTTTGACAATTTGTTTAATACTTGTTGCGTTACGGTTTCATAGTTAAACTCTATTGGACATTCGAGTCCTTCAAGGATAAATAATTCTTGTAGAGCATTTGCGTTAAATGCTTCTTTAACCATATGTTCGCCTTCGACGAGAAATAGATTTGTCTTATCTCTTTCTTTTTTTTGAATCAGTTTGGCGTATTCTTTTATTTTTTTATTGTTTACAGATTGAATCATAAAAAAATATTACCATACTTCGGCTTGAAAAAAAACATGGACTTCGATATAATTTGAAATGTTAAAGCAATGAGAAGACATAGTAACTATTTAACGCTTAGATCAGAGAGTAAACCGATTGGTGAAAGGTTTATATGAGTAGGGATAGTGAATTCACCTTTGAGCAAGAGTTAAAACCTCTTCCGTTTCATACGGTTATCATGGTTAATTAAGTGTGTCTATCAAGACGAAGCAAGATGGTAACGCGGCAGTAGTCGTTCTTGCGTCGTCTTTTTTTGTTTTTAGGGAAAGGAAGAACAACATGAAAACAATCGAAGAGCTTTTGCAGGAAGCTACACAAAAAATTCAAGATGTCAAAGATTCATCTTCATTGAATGATTTACGTGTCTTGTATCTAGGTAAAAAAGGACCTGTTCAAGAGTTGATGAAGGGTATGAAAGATTTGTCGAAAGAAGAAAAACCTATCTTTGGACAAAAGGTTAACCAGTTGAAACAAGATCTTTCTAAGATGATTGAAGAAAAGAAAGAACAATTGGCTGCTTTAGAAATGCAAAAAAAGATCGAATCCGAAAAGATCGATATCACTTTGCCAGGGCGTAAACCAGAACTAGGGAATGCACATCCATTAAATTTAGTGCGCCAGGAATTAGAAGATTTATTCATTGGTTTGGGATATCAGGTTATTGAAGGTGACGACATTGTCGATGATGAATATTGTTTTGAGAGAGCCAATATTCCTAAGGATCACCCAGCACGTGATATGCAGGACTCTTTATATATTGATCCAAATCGTCTATTAAGAACACATACAACGGCGATTCAGATGGTTGTGTTAGAAGAAAGTGCACCAAATCTTCCAATTAAGGTTGTATGTCCAGGTAAGGTATACCGTCGTGATGATGATGATGCGACTCACTCTCACCAGTTCATGCAGATGGAAGGATTGGTTATTGGTGAAAAAGTAACGTTAGCGGACTTAAAGGGAACTTTAGAATTTATGGCTAAAAAATTATTTGGTCAAGACCGTCAGATTCGTTTTAGACCAAGTTATTTCCCATTTACAGAACCAAGTGTAGAAGTGGATGTTTCTTGTCACATTTGTAACGGAAAAGGATGTCCAACATGTAAAGGTACTGGATGGATTGAAATTCTTGGTGCTGGAGAAGTGCATCCAAATGTATTAAAAATGGCTGGCTATGATCCAGAAAAATGTAGTGGTTTTGCGTTCGGTGTAGGTATTGAGCGTGTTGCGATGTTGAAGTATGGCATTGATGATATTCGTCATTTCTATACAAACGATAAACGTTTCAATTCTACATTCAAACGTTATGAGTAGGAGGATTTAAGTATGCGTATTTCAAGAAAATGGTTTAATCAATTTATGGATGTACAAGATCTTTCTATTGAAGAAATGGCCAAACGCATTACCGATGCGGGTTTTGAAGTAGAAGGTATTGAACATTTATCGCAAGGAACAAACTTAGTGATTGGTCACGTTGAAACTTGTACAGAACATCCAGATAGTGATCACTTGCACTGTACAACTGTCAATGTAGGAAATGAAGTTGTCAATATTGTGTGTGGTGCACCCAATGTGGCTGCAGGACAAAATGTAATTGTTGCACTACCAGGTGCTGTTTTACCTGGTGGAGAAATCAAGAATGGTGTGATTCGTGGAGTTGAAAGTAATGGTATGATCTGTTCATTACTTGAACTAGGGGTAGATCCAGCTAGTTTAGATGATGATCAAAAGAGTGGTATTGAAGTATTACCTGCGGATGCGCCTGTAGGAAATACAGATCCACTTGGCTATTTAGGTTTAGATGATGAAGTGTTAGATATTGGTTTAACACCAAATCGTAATGATTGTTTAGCTGCATTTAATATGGCAAAAGAAGCGGGTGCCATCTTAAATCGTGAAGTTAAACTACCAAAATATGAAGGGGCTAGTGATGTAGGTACACCTAGTAACTTGCATGTTGAAAGTACAACATCAAAATGTCCATTATTCTATGGAAAAGTGATCAACCACTTAACTATCAAAGAAAGTCCAAAATGGATGAAAGAATTATTGGCAGCTAGTGGTGTAAAATCAATCAATAACATTGTCGATATTTCAAATATCGTTATGTTGGAAACAGGGCAACCAATGCACTTTTATGATGCGAAATCATTGCCAAGTCAAAGTATTGTCGTAGCCGATGGCTTTGATGAAGAATATACAGCCTTAGATGGTGTGACTTATAAATTACAACCAGAAGATATCGTCATCACAAATCAAGGTAAACCAATCGGTATTGCCGGTGTTATGGGTGGAAATGATTCTAAGATTTTAGATACAACGGATTCAATTATTATTGAATGTGCTATTTTTGATCATGTTGCGATTCGTAATACAGCACGCCGCTTAAATCTTTCTACAGAAGCAAGCGTTCGCTACCAAAAGGGAATTGAGCCATTAGCTAGTAAAAAAGCATTGGATCGTGCCGTTCAATTGTTGATTGAATATGCGGATGCGACAGGTATTGAAGAAACAGTTCAATATGGACAAGTTCCTTATGAACCAAAATCAATTTCTTGTACTTTAGAAGCTATTAATAATCGTTTAGGTACTGACTTTAACTTAGATGAAGTTGTCGATGTATTTACACGTTTAGACTTTGAACCTGAAGTAACTCATGATTTGATTACTTGCCACATTCCAAGTTCAAGAACCGATATGGAAGGTATGGCCGATCTAAGCGAAGAAGTTATTCGTATGTTAGGGTATGATCGTTTGCCTAGTACACTTCCAGTTATGCCTATGACAGAAGGTAAATTAACATATAAACAACAATTGACTCGTCAGGCACGTCAATTCTTATGTAGTCAAGGCTTACAAGATTGTTTAACATATACTTTGGTTAGTACAGAAAAGAAAGACAATGCGATTTTTAATAATGATGAAGCAATCGAACTAGCTAGTCCTATGAGTGAAGAGCGTCGCTATATTCGTACAAGTATTTTGCCAAGCTTATTAGATGTTGTTTCTTATAACCGTGCTCGTAATATCAAAGATATCAATGTCTTTGAATTGAGTGATGTAGCTGGTGTAAGTGGTGCTAAAATGCATTTAGCTATTGCCATGAGTGGAAATTTACAACAAACTCGTTGGACAAGTGATGTAACACCAAGTGATTTCTATACATTGAAAGGTTTAGTAGAAGCTTTCTTTGAACAAATTGGTATTGCAGCTCAAAGAATTTCATTTGTAGAAAATGATATGGATACAACACACTTCCATCCATATCGTAGTGCTAAGATCATGTTAGGAAAAGATTGTATTGGATTATTAGGTGATATTCATCCTCAATATGGTAAGAATATTGTGATGGCTGAACTTGATTTTGATGCGTTGATCAATGTGAAAAAATCAAAAATCAAATTCACTCCGGTTTCAAAATATCCAAGTGTATCTCGTGACTTGGCATTCGTTTTAGATCGTACAATGCCGGTACAAAAGGTAGTGGACACAATCAATAAACAGGGTCGTTTAAATAAAGAAATGATCATTCGTGACGTAGAAGTATTTGATGTTTATGAAGGTGAACACGTAAGTAAAGATGAAAAATCAGTTGCGTTATCGATCACATTCCAGTCGGATTCTCATACATTAAAAGATGATGAAATCAACCAAGTGTTTGAAGCTATCCTTGAACATATTCAAAAAGATTGCAACGCGACACTTCGTAGTTAAGAGATGTTTTTGACATCTCTTTTCTTTTGTCTACAAAATCTTGTAAGGCGCTTACAAAAAGGCTAGAATAAGACATATAAGGAGATTTTTTTCTATGCAAAAATATATTTTAGCAATCGACCACGGAACAACAAGTACGCGTGCTGTTTTATTTGATAAGGCAGCCAACGTGGTTGAGATTGCTCAAAAAGAAACGACAATATCCTACCCACATCCAGGTTGGGTAGAACAAGATGCCAATGAGATTTGGTTGGCGTGTTTGGCCGTGATGAGCGAGGTCATCTTAAAAAGTAAGATCCGTCCAGAACAAGTGGCTGCCATTGGAATAAGTAATCAGCGTGAAACAAGTGTTTTATGGGATGCATCAACAGGGCTTCCTGTAAGTCCTGCCATTGTATGGCAATCTAAACAGACAAAGAGTATTTGCGATAGTTGGAAGGAAAAAGGGTATGAAGATGTTGTGAAGGCAAAAACAGGCCTTCGTATTGATCCTTATTTTTCAGCGAGTAAGATTCGTTTTATTTTTGATCAAAATCCAAATGTCTATGAAAAGGCAAAAAAAGGCGAAGTGCTATTTGGAACGATGGATAGCTGGATCGTATGGAAGTTATCGGGTTCTTTAACACATATTACGGATGTATCGAATGCGAGTCGTACTCTATTATTTAATATTCATACATTATCTTGGGATGAAGAATTATTAGAAATGTTTGATATTCCTAGACAAATCTTACCGGAAGTCAAACCGACATCCTATGCATATTGTAAGACAGCTTCGTATCATTTTTTTGGTCAAGAAGTTCCGATTTGTTCCGTTGTAGGTGATCAGCAGGCGGCTTTATTTGGTCAAGGCTGCTTTAGTGCGGGCGGCATTAAGAATACATATGGAACAGGTGGTTTCATGTTGATGAATACAGGAGATAAAATTGTCGAATCAAAGAATGGTTTATTGTCGACGGTCGCTTGGCAAATTGGTAATCAAGTCAATTATGCATTAGAAGGAAGTATTTTTGTTTCAGGTAGTTTAATGAAGTGGCTTCGTGATCAGTTGCAGTTATTTGAAAATACGAAAGATACGCAGGGCATGGCAGAAAGTGTTGAAAATACAAATGGTGTCTATATTGTACCGGCCTTTGTAGGGTTGGGGGCTCCATATTGGGATGATGCTTGTCAGGCAACTATTGTTGGTTTAACTTTTGGAGCCAATAAAAATCATATTGTTCGCGCAGCCTTGGAATCTATGGCCTATCAGTCAAAAGATGTATTAGAGGCAATGAAGCAAGACAGTCAAATTGAGATTTCATCGATGAAGGTGGATGGTGGAGCTGCTACCAATAATTTCTTGTTGCAGTTCCAGAGTGATCTACTTCAAATGCCTGTTCAACGTTTTAAGACCAATGAATTAACGGCTTTAGGTGCAGCTTATTTGGCAGGACTTTCTTGTGGGTATTGGACACAAGATGAGCTTGGGGTAGATCTTCAAAAAGAGTTTGTGCCAGAAAAGAGCAAAGAAGAAATGGATAGCTTGTATTCAAACTGGAAAAAGGCGGTAAAAACTTGCCAGAGTTATAAATAAAAGTTAGAATATTGGCATGGAAATTTATACAAAAGAAGATTTTAAGCAAATATTTATCGACTTGGGCATTGAAAAGGGAAGTAAAATTTTATTAGAAGCAGATCTATCTCGTTATAGTGGTTTGGTGGGTAACTATCAAATGTTGATAGAAACACTGCAAGAATTAATTGGAGATACAGGTTTATTGTGCATGCCTTGTTTTTCGTATTCTTGTTTGGATCCTGCTTGTACGGATATGATATATCCTTTTGAAAAGTGGAAAGAAGTGCGTGAAAACTTGCCTGGCTACCATGTGATGTACACGCCTAGTGAAATCTATCAAGAGTGCACAAATTTGTTTTTGCACTATAAAGATGTATATCGTTCAAATCATCCTGTATATAGTTTTGCGTATTGGGGATGTTTTGATGAAAACCTTTTAAAGGTGGATGTCAATGATGCTCTAAGTTTTAAGGGAAGTCTTTCTTTCTTACATGAAAAAAAGGCCTGTAACCTTCTAATTGGTGTATCACCAGAAAAGAGTTTAATGGTGCGGGCACTTTCAAATGAGTATCAACTGGGTAAGACTGTTGTACAAAGAGCTTTTCTTCATTCGAAGCGTCAGTTGACAAAGTCATTCCTTGTTCAAATTGTAGATGATGACTTATCTAGAGATTTACTGGATGGTTTGACGGTTCTACAAAGTGATTCGAGTCTAGATGATATCTTCGTACTTAGAAAAGGGGAATAAAGAATTCGCAAATCTTTTCTAAGGTGGCTTGGTCTTCTTTTGAGAAGTTATTAAATTCAAAAGAATCAATATCTAAGATGGCAACGAGTTTGTCATCTTTTTTTATAGGAATACAGATTTCTGAATTGGAAGCACAATCACAGGCAATGTGACCTGAAAATTTATGTACATCTTCAATTCTTTGTGTTTCTTGTGTTTTAGCACAAGTACCTACAACACCTTTTCCATATGGTATGCGTGTACAGGCGACTTTTCCTTGGAAAGGTCCTAGAATACATTCGTTGTTTGTTTCATCACAAATGTAGAAGCCTAGCCAATTGATGTTTTCCATTTCATGATAGAGTAGAGCTATTAAATTTGAAATATTTGTGATGTTTGGCAGTGTATCATCGATTAAATAACTGCATTGCTCAATTAAAATTTCATTCATTATTATCACCGTACTTATTTTACCAAAAAATGTATAAAATTAGTGACTTTTGTCATTGAAAAAAAACTTTTTTTTAAGTACTATATAAATGTAAATAAAGCTTTTTTTAAAGGCTTGGGGAATTTGGGATTGATACTAATACTTCTGCAAGAATAACAGACAGTAAAATTGATAGCGCGAATCATTTTTAGTGTCAAAAACAAATTTTGACGGAGAGAAGATTTTAGTAGGCTTGACGGGGCTGAATGAATCTTCTTTTCTTTTTTTTAATTTTTTTAAAAAAGGGGTTTACAAGATGGAAATGATTTGGTAATATAGATGAGCACTGCTGAGGTGCAGATGATCTTTGAAAACTGAAC
>ENA-ORNQ01001284-ORNQ01001284.1-human-gut-metagenome-genome-assembly--contig:-NODE-1284-length-20116-cov-14.600917_pt1 | contig 20116 bp, 17 predicted proteins | sample MGYA00242116_ERZ509024 | MGnify/ENA primary metagenome ERZ509024 (study PRJEB26280, sample SAMEA2338697) | human gut metagenome | biome: human gut; feature: human-associated habitat; material: faeces...
CATAGTTCATGCCGCTATGGGTCTTTTCCTTGTCCACTTCCTGGGGTACAGTTTATACGATTATTCGGACGGATGGAAAACGCTGTTGACCCGTGACTTCCCAACGGTATTCCTGCTGATTGCGCTGGTCGTGTGCATCATCATCTCCCCGGTTTTCGCTTATGAATATCAGACAGGCGCAGACGCAGTCGTTCTTTCTTCCAAGTATGGCAGACGGGAAACCGTTTGGGCAAAGCTGATCGCCGGGTTCACGGTCACAAGCAGAATCTATTTCATCGCGGTTTTGGTGAGCCTGATTTCTGTGCTTGCGGTATTCGGCGTACAAGGATGGAACTGTGATTTTCAGATTCTTTCCACGACTGCGTATTATGGTCTGAAAATATGGCAGGTCGTATTTGTGGGTATCGTTATCAATTATGTTGTGGTGCTGTCTGTTATGGCGTTTACGATGCTGCTGTCCGCTGCCTGCAAAACGCCGTTTGCGGCTGTCCTCATCAGCACACTCTACACGATCGTGCCCATGTTCCTGCCGACAAGCCGCGTCAACGGAGTTTTCAACAAGCTCCTTTGCCTGCTCCCAGCAAAGGCAATGGATACTCATGTGGTGTTCTCAACGTATGTTCTGTTCAGTTTCGGCAAGCTGGTCATTATCCTCCCGTGCATGATCCTGATTGCCGCATGTGCGCTGATTATCGTCACGCTTCCCGTGGCGCACAGAAAATTTTGCCGGCATCAGGTGGCATGATGATGTTCAAGGCTGAATGGATTCTCTGTCCGTGCTGCGGCGCAAAAACGAAAACAAAAGTCATGGAAAACACGATCCTTGAAAACTTTCCGTTGTTTTGTCCGAAGTGCAAGCACGAAACGATCATTCAAGTAAAGCAATTTCATACAACAGTTATCAAAGAGCCAGACGCACAGACGCAGAGCCGATAACCCGTAGCCAACAGGCACACGGTTTATCGGCTCTTTCTTTTGAAAGACAGAGCGCATTTGTTTGTGCAGACAGACGCGCTCTGTTTTGATTCAGCCATTCTGTTAGACCGGCACAGCTTTACTCTCCGTGCCATCCGCGTAACCATCTCCGGCAGCGGCGAAGCGCCGGTGTTCCAAAGCGCAGACGATCAGCCGTGGGCGGAATATCGGGAGCAAATCACGGAAGTCTGGTACGACGATATGAGCACCTTGACAATCTCAGATCTGGCATATTGGTTTGAGGGGTGCTCGAATCTGACTACCGCCGAATTGCCGCTGGCCCCGGTCATTGGTCGCCATGCGTTCTATAACTGCCCGAAGCTCTCTACGCTGACCATGTACTACGGTGAAACGGTTTTGAACAGCATCGGCGAGGATGCGTTCTGGCGGGAAACGGACTCCGGCGATACCCTCTATATCGCCTACATCATCGGCTACCCGGAATCGACCGTACCGTTCTACACCTACGATTGGGCAGCGAGCAATCGAAGCAACCGATATTTCCACGATCTTTACGGTGTGTATTCGAACGCCGACGGTGCTGCATCCACTCTTGCTGATTCCGGTATTATGAAAGCGCCCGCAAGAGCTGCTGCCCGCGCATCCACCGGCATTGTCGGCACTTGCCCAAGCTGCAAACAGTATTCCTTGCAGGGCACCTACGTTTCCACGACGCACACATCCAGAGGTCATCAGCAGTATTATGAGTGCTATAAGTGCCATTATGTTCAGAATTTAGGGACTTATGTGTATAAAGATCATGGTTCCGGTTCGTATGGTTCTTGGACTTGCCCGGACTGCGGAAGCCATACATGGGTTCTGGACTATGAAAATGATGCCACTTGCACGCGAAACGGCTACCGGGAATATAGCTGCGACTGCGGTCAGAGCAAGCGCGAAACCATCTACGCAACCGGTCACAGCTATTCTTATGGAAGCTGGGAGGAATATTCCAACAGTCAGCACCGGCGCGAAGCCTATTGCCGGAACTGCGGAGATTCGGATTACGAATACGCCAGCCACAGCATGAGCTACGGTTCGTGGAGCAACTATTCCTCTTCACAGCACAGCCGAACGGCAACGTGCCGCACCTGCGGATATTCCACAACGGACTACGGCAATCATAGCTATTCTACCGGTTCTTGGAGCAAGTATTCCGACACGCAGCACCGCCGTACAAAGACCTGTTCCGGCTGCGGCGCGAGTACATACGATTACGCAAACCACACCTATTCCTATGGTTCGTGGTCAAAGGCGGATGATACCCAGCACAAACGTACCAAGACCTGCTCTGCCTGCGGCGACAGCACAACGGAGTACGCCGACCATGTGGACGCAAACGGCGATGGCAAGTGCGATGACTGCGGCGCGACCGTCAGCCTGACCGTCACATGGGACGCAGGCAGCAACGGCGGCACCATCGACGGCAAGGCCAGCTTTTCCGAAACCGTGAAGCCGAACAGCAAGCCGACCGCGCCGGGCAGCGTTCCCGTCAAGACCGGCTACACGTTCAAGGGCTGGTTCACAGCCAAGAGTGGCGGCAGTCTTTACAGTACGGTCACGATCACCAGCAGCACGACATTTTACGCGCAGTTTGAAGCCAATACCTACACCGTAACGTGGGATTTGGGAACTGGTCAGAGCGAAACCACAGAGCAGACCTACGGTGAAAAGCTGGTGCTGCCGACTGAACCGGTTCGTAAAAATGCAGAGTTTTTAGGCTGGTTTACGGAGAAAGCCGGCGGTACGGAGGTCAATTCCAACACCACCTATTCAACGGATGGTGAAACGACTTATTATGCGCATTGGGAAATCACGGAGATCTTCTCGGTCACGGTTCCGGTTGTTCTTCCGTTGACGGTTGATGAAAACGGCGAGGTACACACGGGCAGTGCAGAGATCATCAACGGTTCTACCGGTGATGTAATCGTATCCAGCGTTTCGATCTCTACCAAAAATGGTTGGCAGCTCGTCCCGTTTAACACCGACATGGCGCATGAAAAGGTTGACGCCCAGCATCTCGGCTTTATGATCAATGACGCACAGACCAGCGAAACTGGCAATTCCGAAACGTTCAACTTGACCACTCCGTGGACGATTGCTGAGAACGGCAGACTGCCGCTCTCCTATGACGCCGTTGTGTCGGCAGTCTCGCAGCCGGTCACAGAGCAGGATGTGCTGAGCGTTGTGTTCGTTCTGGAATGGGGCGGTGAATAAGCGTATGGATGAAGAAAAAGCCACAGAGCAAATGACCGTGCTTGTTGTCGAGCCGGGATATGCACCCTATGAAAAGACGATTCCGCATGAGCTTCATGCCATGCAGGAGATCGTAGGCGGTCTGATTACTGCTATTTATCCATACGAGGAACCGGTCGGCATTGTTGCAAACGATGAAGGACTTCTTTTGGGTATGGATTTCAACCGTAGTGTCGATGGCGGCTATGGTGGTCTGGTGGGTCCTTTTTTCGTGTGCGGTTTGACGGAGGACAGCTTTTGTTCGCTCCCTCCCGACCAGATGGAACGCTTCAAGAAGAAATTCCATAAGGCTGAGATTCTGGTAGGCTTTTGCGGAAATGAACCAGTCACATTGAAGGTCGAGCCGAAGCAGAAGGTTTTGAACCCCGAAAAGCAGCGCAAACCACCGTCGCAGGAGCGTTGAAATGGGGTTTGAACTGACCGGTGCAACACCGGACGAACGTCTCAAAGAACTGACCGAAAAACTGGAACAGGGTGTCAGCGAGATTTTTACCAGTGGGCGCTACGCGGAATATCTGTCTGCCATGTCAAAATTTCACACATACAGTTTCGGCAACGTTATGCTGATTCTCATGCAAAACCCGGCTGCATCCTGTGTGGCCGGGTTTCACACATGGAAGAAAGAGTTTGGGCGCAATGTAAAGGCACATGAAAACGGCCTGAAAATTCTCGCTCCGTGCCCGTATCGGCGGTTCATTGAGCAGGATAAGTTGGACAAGGACGGTAAGCCTGTGCTTGATGCAGCAGGCAAACCGCTCCGGGAGCGGACACTGGTGCAGCTCATGCGATTCCGTATTGTCACCGTCTTTGACATTTCACAGACCGAGGGCAAGGAGCTTCCCAGCATTGGTGTATCGGAGTTGAGTGGAAATATTGACCGGTTTGAGGAACTGGCGAACGCGATCACAAGTGTTTCGCCGGTTCCCATTTTGTATGAAGCACCGCATGGAGCAGCAAAAGGCTGTTTCAACCACGTCACGGAAGAAATTTTGGTACGCCCCGGCATGAGCCAGAAGCAGACACTCAAAACCATGCTGCATGAAATCAGCCACGCCACACTCCACCGGCGCAAGAAAAACGAACCGCTGTACAAAGACCAGCACACGCGCGAGGTCGAAGCCGAAAGTGTGGCGTATGTCGTTTGCCAGCATTTTGGAATTGATACGTCGGATTATTCGTTCGGCTACGTCGCCGGGTGGAGCAAGGGCAAGGAACTGGATGAGCTGAAAGCATCGCTGGATACTATCCGCACTTGCGCCGCCGATCTGATTGATGCCATCGCAGAAAAATGTCCATCCTTGCAGCCAAAAAAAGAATCAATGCAATCATTTCCAGAACGTTAGGAGGAAACCGTATGAGTACCATCAACGCAAATTTGACCCCGATGCGGGTATGCCGGATTTTCGGCGTTCCCGCATTGTTTACGCCTTACCGCGTCAGCCGTCAGACCGTTCATTTTGGCCTTTATCAATATGATATGCAGGCGCTTTTGGACAGTCCAAATGAGGTCTTTGTGCTTGCAGAACAGGCAGAAGATTTGTTCTATGGCACGGTACTGACCACGCAGAAGATCGAACTTCCGCGCGGCAGCCGCATTGTGCCGGACGGTGCATTTTCAATGGAATCCCGGTATTGCAGACCGGCGGAGTTCGAGCAGGAATATGGAGCAGCGTAAATTTTATCAGCCGGACATTCTCTCCCATCTGGCTGAGATCGTTCAGAAGAATACCCGTGCCTATACCGCAGACTTTGACTTTGATGCAAAAAGGCTTTTGGACAGCGCGCAGGAATCTGATAAGCAAAAGAAATGCGCCCCGACTTGGGACGCATTTCAGTTAGACTATACTTTCTTATATGCAGTAATTTTCTTCCAGTTTTCCGGAAATCCCATAAGCCGAAGCAGATCCGTACCGGCTAACTGACGATTTTCACGATCCGCCTTATCAATCAGCTTGGCTAACTGCGCCTTATATGTCAGGAAGTCTTTGTTTGGCAGCAAGTAGCGGAAAGACAATACCAACGCAAAATAATCATGTTTTCCATATATGTACTGTTGACCATTCTGCGGAATCTGCATCTTTTTATGGAGCGGCAAGTCCGAAATGTCATTCTTTGTGTTGTAGGAGAAAAGACGCTCATTGTGCGCGCAGACATTGCGGAATTTAGTTAGCACCTCCAGCATGGAGCCTAACTGCTTTTCCCGAACGCCCACAAATTCCTTGCTGATTGCAGCTTGGATTTTAGACTGAGAAAGGGCATACATCTTGGATAGAGTTCCAAATGTCAACGCATTGATCAGTACCCATAACGGTACATTCCCATGTATCTGCTTATGATGCTCGATATACGGATAGTCTGTCGTATGCGAAAGAAACGGTTGTAAATGCCGCGTAATCAACTTTTGAACCTCGCGCGGGTTTATACGCCCCATGAGATTATAGTTATTTGCGTCCAGATAACTGTTCTGACTCTCTCCAAACTGACTGCAAAACGCATACGAATACGCAGAGCGGATGTGTCGCTCCACTTGCAGCAAATAGCGCAGCGTGAGTTCCCGAAGCTGTTCATCGAAACGATAGAGCGCAACAATATCATCCAGCGTCGTTCCGTCGCGGTAATCTTTTGTCGTGGGATTTTTGAACAAGTCCTTGTAGCCGGAAATCAGCGCAAAATATCCATAATGGTGCAGCGTGATAGTTGCTGCGGCATCATCCGTAATTGTCAGGTTCTTGTCTTTCAGTTTTTGAATCTGTTGGGGATATGTCAGAAACGGTTTCGGCATTTACACCATCCTCTCAGGTGTGAAAAAGGGAGCCCCCGCAGGGACTCCCCCGGTTGCAGGCCCCGCGAGCATCTGCAACTCGATCACTACGGTAAGTATAACGCAAGATTTTGTATCTGTCAACCAGAGAACGGACAGCAAAATTACGTTTACTCGCCCTAGCATTATGAAGTATAGTCGTTTCATTATAAAATATGCGTAGAAATGGAGATGAAATCATGTGAGTGATAACTGGGTCGTATCGACCCTTGAAGATGCACTAAGCAACTGGAATGACAAGCTGGCTGAAATCTGGTCGCTCGTGTCGCAAACGCCGGAATCCTTTCGCGGCGGCGAGATTTGGACAGTTATCGTCGGCATCCATAACGCACTGGTAGGTTTCGGATATGGTCTGCTGGTGCTGTTTTTTGCAATGGGCGTGTTCCGCTCGGCGGCCAGCTTCCGCGAACTGCAAAGGCCGGAATTTGCCCTGCGGCATTTTATTCGGTTTCTGCTTGCAAAGGTGGCGGTCGGCTCGTCGTTGGAGCTGATAACCGCGATTTACAAAATCTGCGGCGGCGTGGTCAGTACCGTCATGGGCGGCATTGGTTCTGCAATTTCTACGACGGCCACTTTGCCTGACAAAATCGTCGAAGCCATTGAAGATGTGAGTTTTCTGGAATCCATTCCACTCTGGCTGGTGTCACTGCTGGGCAGTCTGCTGATTACGATTTTGTCCTATGTGCTGATTTTGACTGTCTATGGCCGTTTTTTCAAAATCTTCATTTACACTGCCATTGCGCCCCTGCCGCTGGCATCGTTCGCAGGAGAAGCAACCTCGCGCACCGGTCAAACGTTCCTGAAAAGCTATGTCGGCGTGTGTATGGAGGGCGCGGTTATCGTCCTGTCCTGTGTGATCTACTCAGCGTTCCTGTCTGGCGGCAGTACGGCGCTGGATGAATCGCTGCCCGCCGTCACAATGGTCTGGCAGTACATCGGGCAGCTTATGTTCAATATGCTGGTGCTGACTGGCCTTGTCAAAGGCTCTGACCGGCTGGTGCATGAAATGCTCGGTGCATAAAAGAATTGCGTCCCAAGTCGGGACGCAATTCTTTCTGACTGTTCAGAGAAATTCCAGTGTCCTGGATTCACCCGGCTTCAGATCCTTTGTATAGCGATGAAGAAACTCTGCCATGATCTGTTCCTCCCGCTTTTGCCGGATGAAACGCACGATCCAGTACAGAAGGAAGAACAGCACACAGCCGACAAAGATCAAAATGCAGGCTGTTCGGTGTGCGGCTGCCCAGCGCGGCCAGAAGAGTTTCGTTGCCACAAAGTAGCAACCGAGCGGCAGAAGCCGCAGCTTCCAGAGGATACGGATTGCCATTGGCAGGCTCCCCAGTACCAGACCAACGATCAAGAGCTGGCGACCTATTTCCTTGAATAAAATGAGTGTAGAGTTCATAGCATTTTCTCCTTTTTGTCAAGTTTTTACCTATAAATATTATCTCATATCCTAAAATCTCTGTCAAATTTTCAACAAATCGGAGGCGATTTTTATAGAAATCAAAATTCCAAAAGAAATCCGTGCACACCGGGAAACCATCTTTTTCGGTCTGTCTGCGCGGCAGTTTATTTGTGCGGTGCTGGCTGTCGGTCTGGCGGCCGGTATCTATCTCGGTTTGGGCGGCATCATCGGTAAGGAGACTGCAAGCTGGCTCTGTCTGCTGGTAGCGGCACCAGTCGCTATCGCGGGATTTTTCCACTATAACGGCATGACGCTTGAACAATTCTTATGGGCGTTTATCAAATCCGAAATTCTCTGCGCAGGCCCGCGACGGTTTGATTCTGTCAATCTCCATGAGGAAATGTTTGCGAACATTATGGAGGGCACGTTGGAATGATGAAATCGTTGTTGGCTGCAAACCGCAGCGAGAAAGATTCTTTTCGGATTCCGCACAGTGTCCAACAATCCATTCCCATCCGACGCATCTATACGGACGGTATCTGGCAGGTCGGGCAGAAGTACAGTAAAACATGGCGGTTTTCGGATATAAATTACGCCGCATCGTCGTTAGACGACCGGCGCAGTATCTTTCGTTCGTATGGCGCAGTGCTGAACAGCCTGCCAACCGACGCGACCGCGAAAATCACGATCATCAACCGCCGCCTGAATCCGGTTGACTTCCAGCGCACGATGCTCATGCCGGAGTGCAGCGACGGTTTGGACTACTATCGCGGCGAGTACAACCAGATCATCTTGGACAAAGCGGCTGAAAGCAACAATCTGGTGCAGGAAAAGTACATCACACTGTCAATCGGCTTACGGAAGATCGAGCAGACCCGCGCCTATTTCCGCCGCGTCGATACCAACCTGTCCGCCAGTTTCGGGCGGCTGGATTCCGGGGCATACGCCATTTCCTGTGCCGACCGGCTGCGGCTCCTGCATGACTTCTTCCGTCCCGGCGAAGAAGCGTCGTTCCGGTTCGATTTGTCGGCAAATATCAAACGCGGCATCGACTTCCGCGACCTGATCTGCCCGGACGGATTGCAATTCCGCGCCGGGTATTTTGAAATGGGCGGCAAATTTGGACGGGTGCTTTTTATGCGCGACTACGCATCTTTTATCAGCGACGAAATGATAAAGGACCTGTCTGACTTCTCCAGAAACCTGCTGCTGTCCATCGACATTCTTCCGATTCCCACCGAAGAAGCTGTACGCGAGGTGCAAAGCCGAATCCTCGGCGTGGAAACGGACATTACACGCTGGCAGCAAAGGCAGAACCGGCAGAACAATTTCACAGCGACGGTTCCCTATGACTTGGAGCAAATGCGCACCGAATCGAAAGACCTGTTGGAAGATCTGACCGCCCGTGATCAGCGGCTCATGTTTGCCTGTGTAACGCTCGTTCATATCGCGGACAGCTTGGAGCAGCTTGACGCGGATACGCAGACCTTGCAATCCATCGCACAGGAAAAGCTCTGCGGTTTCTCTGTTCTCCGCTACCAGCAGGAGGACGGCTTGAACACCGTCTTGCCGTATGGCCTGCGTCGCATCCACGCTTTGCGGACGCTCACCACGGAGAGCTGCGCCGTTCTCATGCCGTTCCGAGCGCAGGAGATTCAAGACCCCGGCGGTTTGTATTACGGAGTCAACGCCATTTCCAAAAACCTGTTGATTTGCGACCGCAAGCGGTTGATCTCGCCCCATGCGTTCTATCTCGGCGTGTCCGGTTCGGGCAAATCCGTGGCAATGAAAAATACCATCGCAAACGTCGCGCTGTCCACCAACGACGACATTATCATTATTGACGCAGAGCGTGAGTACGCGCCCATTGCGCGGGCGCTGGGCGGCGAGGTCATTGAAATCTCTCCGAACAGCCAACACCATATCAATCCGCTCGATCTACAAGACGGGTACGAGGACGGCGAAAATCCCATTGCGATGAAATCCGAACTCATAACCAGTATCTTGGAGCAGCAAATGGGCGCGGGCTTACTGTCCGGTTCTCAGAAATCCATCATCGACCGATGCACGGCGAGTGTGTACCAGAACTATTTCCACGCAAGGGGCGAGCTGCCTATGCCGCTGCTGTCCGACTGGCGCGCGGAGGTGCTAAAACAGCCAGACCCAGAAGCGCGGGAAATCGCGCTGGCGGCAGAGCTTATCACGGAGGGCAGCTTGAATGTGTTTGCGCATCCGACAAATGTGGATATTAACAACCGCATCGTCGTGCTTGATTTGTACGAAATGGGTGAACAGCTCCGCCCGACCGCTCTGGTCGTAGCACTCGAAGCCATTCAAAACCGCGTCATGGAGAACCGTAAGCGCGGCAAATATACCTGGGTATTCCTCGACGAAGTGTATTTGTATTTCAAATATAAATACTCCGGCGAAATTCTTTACCGTGCGTGGAAGCGGTTCCGCAAATATGGCGCGGCGCTGACGGCGGCATCGCAGAATGTGGAGGAATGTCTGAAATCCGAAACCGCGCGTCTGATGTTCGCCAACTCGGAATTTCTGCTGCTGTTCAATCAGGCGGCAACCGACCGGGCAGAGCTGTCGAAGCTGCTTCACATTTCCGATACGCAGCTCAGCTACATCACGAACGCTGAAGCCGGGCACGGTCTGCTGCGCATGGGCGGTTCCATCGTGCCTTTCGTCAACACCATTCCCCGCCAGACAGAGCTATATAAGTTAATGACAACGACTCCGGGTGAAAGCCGATAATCTGTCCCAACTTGGGACGCAAAAACAAATCCCACCACGAGACACGTTTCCATTCGGAAAACGGATCTCATGGTGGGATTAAAATTTGTATCAATACAAATCGTGTCCCAACTTGGGACAGAATATGGAGGTGACTACAATTCCTGATATTCGAGAGCGAAACGACCGCCCGAAAGACAAGCAGCCAAATCATCAAGCTGTATCCGCCGTCCAGCGCCAGATAGTACAGAAATTCGTAAAAGAACTGAATGACAGCGCGAAGCAGCCTGACAGCTCGGACAGCGCGGAACGCACGGCGACCGAGCAGGTAGAAATGACTGCCCGCGAAATCGTCTACGAAACTGTTCAGCTACCGCGCCATGCAATCCAACAGCCAGCCCGCAAAGAATCAGTGGATTCTTCTGCGGGTGTGCAGCCGGAGCAGTCCGACCAGCCGCGCCATGCGCCGGAATCGCCGCGAGAACGAACAGACGCACCGCGTACCCGGCCAGATGCGACACCGCCGCAGAGCAAACCGACACCCGCGCCGCAGGAGCAGGCCAGACGTGCCTATGTCCAGCAAACCGCAAAAACGACCACGCCAGCGCCGCCGATCACGTCGGAACAGCCAAAGGTACAGTATCCCACGACCGTACCAACGGGAGAAAATGTGCCGCACCAGCGCACGGACGATTTGCACACCCGATCAGAACCGAAGCAGCCGCAGAGCGCACCAGCGACCACGCCGCAGGAGCAGGCCCGACGCGCTTATGTTCGGCAAGTCGCAAAGACAACCAGAGCTACCCCGACAGGCGCGCCAGAGCAGGTGCAAGAACCAGCCATACCATTTGCAGAAAACGTACCGCGTTTGCGCACGAACGATGTATGCACCCGGTCAAAACCGAAGCAGCTAGAAAGCGCTCCAGCACCCACTCCACAGGAGCAGGCCCGTCGCGCCTATGCCAAGCGAACAAAGGAATCCCGCGCAGAGAAAACGTCTGCGCGGGATCATCTTCATACAGGACTGCCGGAAATTCGACTTGCGGACGATATGCCGCAGAGCGCATCGCTGCCGATCCGCGAAAAGCCAACGATTACAGAGCTGCGCGGCGAACCGCTTCCCGAACCGACACCAGAAAATGCGTCGAACGTTCAGCATATCAAGCAGACTGGTACATGGACGCCGCGCGGCACTGAACCTTATAGCCGCGGCAAGGCGCAGCCTATTTGTGAGCAGCCAACGGTCACACAAGCGCACGATTTACCGCCCGTTGCGCAGGAGCAGGCACGGCAAGCCTTTATAGAAAAACAAGCGCAGCTCTCCCAAAGTCCATCCATCGAATCCATCTATCCATCCGAATCGGCTGCCCCAATTCTGCCGCAGCCGCCTGTTTCCGATGCACCCACGATCACGCCGAAGCGCCAGCCGGTCACGGCTGGCAGCAGCAAACCGGCCCCACCTGTCCAACCACCACCGACGCAAGCTCTACCAGCGGAGCAGCCGCCCGCCATCCATGAAAAGCCGAAACCAAACGCCGCACCGAGAGAAAAATCCCGGCGCGACGTTTCTATTCGGACAAGAGATACAGAGCAAATCGCGCCTCCAACGGCGCAGTCAAAAACGTCTGTATCAAAAATTGATACAAAGCGTGCGCGGAAAACAGCTACACAGGATGCACAGCGAAAAATGCTTAAAAAGGGCAACAACCGCGCAGCCAGAGCAGCCGCTGCAGCCGCGAAAACGCTGGCTGAAGCCGCGGCAAAGGCCGTCAAGGAGCTGATAAGCGCCCTTGCCAGTCTGGGCGGCGGCACGGCGCTTTTTGTCGTGTTTTCCATCGTCATTGTTGCGGGGGCGTTTTTGGCTTCTCCGTTGGGGATTCTCTTTGCTGACGAACAGGAAAGCGAAGATACCGTTCCGCTGGCAACCGCCATTGCGGAAATTCAGGGTGAATATCATTCTGAATTGGAGCGCCTGCAAAACGGTGATTTTGTGTCCGTCCAGATTATCGGACAGGCCCCGGATTGGCGCGAAGTCGTAGCTGTGTTTGCGTCCAAAACGGCAGGCGCGGAGGACGGCATTGACGTTTTCACTCTTGACGAAGAACGTGTGGAGCTGTTGCGTCAAGTCTTTTGGGATATGTGCGAGATCACGACGGCAACGCAGACCGTTGACGTTCCGGACAGTGATCCGGACGACGATGTGGACGACAGTCACACGGGAATTGCGCTGACCATCACGATCACGGCCAAAACCGCCGAGCAAATGCGCCTGATATACGCTTTTACAAAATACCAGAACGACGCGCTTGACCTTCTGCTCGAAAATCTCGGCAGCCTGAATATTCCAATGGGTTCGCTGACCATTTCACAGGAGGATGCGATTGCACTGCTTGAAAATCTCCCGGATGATCTTGACCCGGAACGCAAAGCCGTCGTGGAAACGGCGGTGCAGCTCGTCGGGCGCGTGTCGTACTTTTGGGGAGGAAAATCTTTGACGCTCGGCTGGGATGATCGCTGGGGCGTTCCAACGGAGGTCACAGCCGCGGGCAGCGGTTCCACTGGCACGATACGTCCGTTCGGACTGGATTGCAGCGGTTTCGTCGATTGGACATTCTACAACGCGACGAACGGCAGCTACTACCCCGGTCGCGGCGGCGGAGCTGCCACGCAGCACAGCTATTGCACCAACATTGCATGGAGCGACGCGCAACCGGGCGACCTCGTATTTTACCCGGCAGATGTACACGTTGGCATCGTCGGCGGCAGGGACGCGGACGGAAACCTCCTGATTGTCCATTGCAGCGGCGGCGCGAACGGCGTTGTTATCACCGGCTCGGCAGGTTTTACAAGCGTGGCAAGACCCGATTGTTTTTCATAAAAAAAGTATTGACATAGCGCCGAGACGTTTTTGATCGTCTCGGCGCTGCTTTTATTATTCACTTTTCAGGGTTTCCAGTGGGTCAACGGCTTCACCGTCGATCAGAACACCCAAGTGCAGGTGCGGGCCAGTTGTCCAGCCGGAGTCGCCGGTTTTCGCAATGATCTGTCCCTGACGGACTTCTGCTCCGGCGTTCACCAGAAATTCTGACAAATGCGCATATTGCGTCTGAACGCCATTCTCATGTTCCAGCGTCAGGATATAGCCGTATGCAGCGTCATAGCTGCAATCCAGAACGATGCCGTTGGCAACAGCAAGAACATTCGTGCCATAGTCTGCCGCAAAATCAGCGCCGGGATGTAAGGATTTTTGCTTTACGACCGGATTCTCCTGCCAGCCGTAGGAATCCAGCACTTCTGCGTTTGCGTCCTCCAGCGGATAGATATAGGCGGACGCTTCCGACCGAGGCAGTGTTTCCGATTCGATTTCCGATTCGGCGTTCTGTTCAGGCATGATAGGTAGCGTTGTCGAAAGTGGCTCCGATACTGGTACGCTCACAGCAACATTTTCTTCCGGAATTTCTTCCTGCACGGTGGGGACTATTTCCGGGATGGCACTTGGGCTTACTGCCTGCGTTGTAAAGACACTTACTGTCAGTACGAACAGAACAGATACGCAGATTCCAACCCATGCCGGAATCCTTTTGAAACTTAAAATCGCGCGAATCCGTTCTTCGGTGCTGCTTTTTGCAAAACCACTGCACAGCGGCGCTGATTTTGGATTTCGCTGCGCCATGTCAAGCAGCGTCAGCGCGTAAGCCTTCTTGCAATCCGGCCCCAGCGCACGCAGAACCGCTTCATCACATGCAAGCTCCATATCGCGGTTTGCAAGCCATACCATCAGCCAGACCAGCGGATTCCACCAATACAGGCATAAGCATACAGTCAAAAGCAGCTTGCGCAGACAGTCCTTCCGCCGGATGTGCACCAGTTCGTGCGCCAAGATCAGCTGAAATTGTGCGTCTCCAACCGGCAGATCTTCCGGCAAAAGAACGGTCGGACGAAAAACGCCGAAGGTAAGCGGCGCACGACGACTGTTGCTCACGCAGATGCGAGGATCGCGCGAAAAGCGGAAGCGGTCAAGCAGCGCGTCAATGGACGGCTGCGGAGCAAGCCGTGTTCCGCGAAACCGACGTACCATGCAGGCATATCCGATCACAAAATATGCCGCAAGAAGTATCGCGCAAACGAGCCAGACAAGAAGCATCGGGCTGATTCCCGCGATATCCGCTGCTGGTTTTGCGGTGCTGTTGGTCGCCAAAGACGGAAACGGCGTTAGCGCATCTGATATGACACCGTTTGCCTGCGCTGCGGCAGAAGTATGCAGCAGATTCCAGACACTCAGATGTGTTGGTATCGTGATCGGAAGCAGCAGCCGCACAGCGGCTGCGCACCAGAGCACGGGAAATATTCCACGCGGCAGATGTTTTTTCAGAAGCAGCCGCAGCGCAAGCACCAGCAGGATCATTGCGCTGCCGCTGAAAATCGCAGCCTGTACGCCATTCATCCCTCGTATTCCTCCACAAGCGCTTTTAGCCGCGCAAGCTCTTCTTTTGACAGTGACCGATCACTTAAGATAGATGCAAACAGCAGCTCCGCCGAACCGCCAAATACCTTTTCGACCAGCGTATCGGCTTCCTCCTTCTGTGCCTGCTGTTTTGTAATCGTCGCATGGCAGATGAAGTTTGGCTCCCGGCGCTCGATTGCGCCCTTATCAATGCACTTTTTGATGACCGTATAGGTCGTGTTTTTATTCCAGCCAATGCTGTCTGCCAGCCGCAGCGAGATTTCCTTCGCCGTCCGGTCGTTTTCCTGCCAGAGAACCTCCATGACCTTCCACTCTGAATCAAACAGTTTCATATTTCTTCTCCTGTTTCTAGGATGCCTCCAGACTATCACATTCGTCTATTTCTGTCAAGATGGCTTGACATTCGCAGACTATTGTGATAGTTTTAAGGCAGACTATAGCGATAGTTTATCGCAGAAAGGAGGTTAACTGGTACACTTTTACACAAACAACCACGCATCACACAAACAACCTTTTGAATGGGGAGCGCTGAAAGCATCGCAGCGCTCCTTATTTCAGAGCGTGTTCTAAGGGAGAATTTCCAAATGAAAAAAAAGTCAAAAGCTTTTGAGTTTGATTTTGAGCATTTCTGAACAGTAGAAAGGAGACCGAACAATGAAGCGAAAAATCTCAATCCTGTTTGCCATTTGCTTGTTGTGTGCGCTTGCGAGCGGATGCAGCGGAGAAAAGAGCGTTTCAAAGGTGGAGTTGCCTGCTGTAGTTCCGGAATCCCCAGCGCAGGAGTCTGTAACGCCGGAATCTACAGCGCAGGATTTACCAGAGCAGAATAATTCTGCCCCTTCGCAGGCGGATGTGGAGTTAGATGTGCCAGATGCACCGGAGGGAAAGACAACACTCGTGCTGGGCGGTATCGGACTGCGTGATGACACGCTTGCAAGCCTTGTCAATAATTTCAACGCCGAAAACACGAAATACACGGTCGTGATCGACGACTATGCCGAAAATACACAGTCGCGGGAGCAGGCAGAGACTGTCATGCAAACAAAGCTGTTTGCCGGTGATGCTGCGGATATCTACTATTTCAGAAACGATATGCTTTCTCCGCTTCCGTGGATCTCCGCCGGACTTCTATATGATCTGGATCCACTGATTGCATCGGACAGCGAAATCAGCGAAGAAGACATTATTCCATGGACAGCGATGCACGAATATGGAGGACTATATCTCTTGTCTCCTACGTTTGGTGTAGTGGCGTTGAGCTGCTCACAGCAGACCCAGAAACTTCATACTGGCTGGACGATTACGGAGTATCTGGATATAGAAAAGTCCCTGCGGCCGGAGCAGGATATGATCTACTATATGGATCCGGAAAATTTTCTGAAAAGAATCGGTGGGCGATATTTGCGTGGTGTGATTGACTATGAACATGCACAGTGCAATCTGGACACACCGGAATTTCGTGAGATTTTGCAGTCGGCGTTGAAGGCCGGGAGCTATGATGGAGGATACAACCCTGACAAAAATGTGCCGCAGCGAATTGTAGACGGAGAGCTGATCTGCTGCTATGTGGGACTGAGTTCTGCGCTGGAGGTTTCCTTTGACCGTTATCGCTGCGGTCAGACATTAGGCTATGTGGGATGGCCAACTCCGGACGGGAGCAACGGCATGGATGTCAGGCTGATGATGCCATTGGGTGTGAGTGCGACAACTTCCTGCCCCGAAGGGTGCTGGGAATTTCTCAAGTATCTCCTGCTTCATCCATGGATGGAATACAGTGCGGACGGAACGCCCGTCTACGCGCCGCTGCTGCAAGATAATCTGGACGTTCTCAAAAATATAGAGGTTCCCTATGCCGAAATCACAACATTTGATGATGTGCAATTGATTGTCGATCTGGCAAAAACGTGCGAGACTATGGATTTTTATGATGAAGAGGCAATGTCAATTCTTTTGGAAGAAATGGGCGATCTAGTTTCTGGAAATATTGATCTGGATACTGCGGTGGAGCGAATGCAGTCAAGGCTGAACCTTTATCTTATGGAGCAGGTCAAGTAAATGCTAAGTCTATTTGAAGCATGGCTGGATGAAGAAAACCGCATTGTGTCCTTTCACGAGATTCCAGACTGCCAGTATTATTGTGCAGAAGAAACCGACTTCTGGCAGGTGATCGTTGGCCTGATTATGGCCGGATATCGGGTGCAGTAAAATGTAATCACTTGACGCAATCAAACCGTGTCGGCATACAAAATGTACATTCAATATGAATGGGACACAGGCAAACAAGAGGGAATCCGTTACCCATGTCCGGGTAATGGATTCCCTCTATTTTTCATGCCGCATAATAATCGTAGACCATAGACTGAACACCTGCTGCGCATTCTTGCCTTTCGACCTTGAATCCGTCAAAGTTTGTCCACGTGGGTCAAAGTTTGGCAGAAAACCTGAAAAGCACAGAAAAATGTATTATGCTTATATCAGCTCGAACGGGAAAGGAATGTATAACATGAAAGATATTCAGAACGCTATATACTCCATCGTCGAGGCACGTGGAAAAGAATGTTACTGCATTTTATGTCATGCGATTGACGTTGCAATCGATCATCAACCAAATATGCCGAAGATGCACTTCATCTGCAATGAAGTCCGCAAGCGGACAGGAAAGCGCACCAACGAAGCAGTTTCGCGGGCGTTAAACCGCGCAGCCAAAGACATTTGGCAAAACGGTCGCAGGCGAGAGCTGCGTGCATACTGGATTGAGGAACCACCCACTGCAAAGGAGCTGATTTCATTGATCTCAGCAAAGCTATGGGCAGACCGGCAGGGGTATAGTGTTTCCTCGATCTCATACCCGCCGCCGAAAATGATCGTCAGCTTTCCATCATTATGTACCTTGATGCACTCGATCATCTGGCGCACGATGCTGTCATCGTACTGCGTTTCATTCGCATTGCGCTCGGCGATGATGTTCTGAATTTCCTCCAGCCGCGCCTGGCGGGAGCCGTCCTTGTGGATGCTCTCCTGAATTGCGGCAATGCGGCGGTTAAGCTGCTCGATTTGATCGGAGATGCCTTTGAATTCATCCTCGCTGCTCTCCACATCCTTTCCGGCTGCGACGGTTTCGTTGACCAGATCCAGCATCCGTTTGTTCAGCGTGTCGATGCGGCGTGTCAGCAGGTCGATTTCCTCTGAACCGCCATTTATGCCGATAGCTTCTCCAATGGTGGCTTTCATGAGCGCCAGGTATGTGGACTCATCCTCCGCGTGAAAGCGGTTTAACGCGCGAACAACCGCTCCGTGCAGGGCTTCTTCCTCTACGGTATGGGAAACGTGGAGTTTCTGCTGTTCACGAACAGTTTCCCGTGTACGAATGACCGGCGAAAATGTTTCGGAATCTGCGATTGTGTTCTCAATACTGCTTGCTTCTTCTTTGAGAAGATGCTGCTTTTGCCGCCTACTTCGGATGTACTCTTTCGTCTTGATTTCAGAAAGCGCGAACTGTGTGGTATCCGGTTTTAGCGCAGCAGGAATTTCTCGCAGAGAAGAAAAGGGTGTTTTTTCTTTTGGCAGAGTCCGTGCTGATGGCTGCACCGTCGGAGCCGTCGCAGGCATGGCCGGTTTTTTGACCACAGGAGCATGTCCAAACGGTCGCTGTTCTGCCAGAGTAGACTTTGTGGCGGACAGTTGTGTCAGGTTGCAATTATTCCGCTCTTTTGGCTGACGCGCAGCCGTTTTCAGTGCCTCTACTTGCTTTTTGGGCTGTTGGACGTTTACTGGAGAAACCGGCTTCTCCCTGATTGGAGAAGCCGATTCGCGCACAGACTGATTTCCCTGTGACTGGCTTTGCGGTGGATATTCCCTCGGTGCCGCAGTAGGCTGCAGGGGGTGCCGAGGCTGCTCATGTTGTGGAACAGATTCTGTCCTGGCTTCCCGCTGCGGTTCGGATTTTGTTTTCGGCAGCCTGTGGGCTGCCTTTTCTGCCAGATGGCGGACTTCCTGCACGGCATGGTCGGCGGTATCCGTGATTTTGCCGCTCTCATAGCGATCTTCCGGCTGCCCACCCTGTGCTGCGTCACGCAGCTCCTGCCGAAGCTGCTGAAAGGAAGCATCCGTGCCGCGGCGGAACGCTGCCTGCGGCGCGGATTTGAGGGTTTTGGCGGCTCGCTCTTTCAGCGGTGATTTTTCTTTGACCTCCCGCATTACGACGCCTGCTCCACCCGTTCAGACATTTTTGTGGTCATAAGCTGGTACAGCTTGCCGTTTTTCGGAAAATGATCCACGAAAGGCACGATGGTGCTGCCGCATTTCAGAAGTCCATGTCCGAAATCCACGCCTGAAATGTAGGAGAGCTGATTGTCTGAAATATTGAGCAGCCGCGCCAGCTCGATTCGGTCCGTGCTCGCCTGATTGAGCATGAGCAAAAACTCGCTATTCGCCAGCATCGTTCGGGCAGTATGGGATTGCAGCAGATCGTCGACGTTCTGCGTCAGCCCCGTGCCGCAGGCCCCGCATTTGCGCATCCGCTTCCAGAGCGTGAACAGGAAATTTGCGCTGTATTCATGCTGGAACAGCAGGTAAATTTCGTCGATGTAGAGCCATGTGTTTTTGCCGAGTTTGCGATTGCGGATGATGCGGTTGAACACGCTGTCCAGCACAACCAGCATACCGACCGGCAGGAGCTGCTTGCCGAGGTCACGGATGTCATAGCAGAGGATTCTGGAGTTTGTATCCACGTTCGTGTACTTAGCAAACGTGTTGAGACTGCCCTCCGTGAACAGCTCCAGCGCCAGTGCAACGTCCCGTGCTTCGGGTTCCGGCTGCTCCAGGAGCGCGGCATGGAAGTCTTGTAATGTCGGCACAACGCCAAGATAACCGTTTCGGATAAACTCGCGGTAGACCTGCGCGGTACACCTGTCAATGATGGATTTCTCCTTGGCGGACAGCTTCCCAGCCCCTACGAGCTGCTCGCAGAGGGACAATAAGAATTCGGATTTCAGCACGACAGGATTGTCGCCGTCGTTATAGCCGGACTCCATGTCAAGTGCATTGATATGATTGGGCGAGGTCGCGGAGATTTCAATGACCTCGCCGCCCAAGCCTTCGACCAGCGGTCGGTACTCGGCTTCGGGGTCAATGATAATAATGTCGTCATTCGTGGACAGCGCGATCTCTGTGATCTCGCGCTTGGCGGCAAAGGATTTGCCAGAGCCGGAGACGCCGAGGATGAAGCCGTTGCCGTTCAAAAGCTCTTTTCGGTCTGCCAGAATGAGATTTTTGGAGATCGCGTTCTGCCCGTAGTAGATGCCGTGCCGGTGGCGGATCTCCTGTGCCTTGAACGGCATGAGCACGGCGAGGGCTTCTGTCGTGAGTGTCCGCAGTGCGTCGATGCGCCGCAAACCAAGCGGCAGCGCGGTTACAAGGCCGTCCTGCTGCTGGAAGCTCAGCTTTGCAA
>ENA-ORNQ01001285-ORNQ01001285.1-human-gut-metagenome-genome-assembly--contig:-NODE-1285-length-20085-cov-2.889216_pt1 | contig 20085 bp, 16 predicted proteins | sample MGYA00242116_ERZ509024 | MGnify/ENA primary metagenome ERZ509024 (study PRJEB26280, sample SAMEA2338697) | human gut metagenome | biome: human gut; feature: human-associated habitat; material: faeces...
CATCAAGGGGCTTTTGTCTGTTATCTTATGGATCTGTTCAAAAACAAGTGCTGTTTTATAAAAGTCCGGCTGTTACCCCCTATAATTATTCTTGTCGCATTTTACGAAGTTTCAATACTACTGTTACAAAAGAAATACTGATAAGCAGCAATGCCGCCCAAAGAAAAATACTGCTATCCCCACTCTCAACACTGTCCGCATCGGTAACGTTTGGCGTATATATTGCAGTTATTATCGTATCCTCGATAATATTTTTTCCATCCTTATCCCAAATAGGCACTGTTTTATTGTAATCAGGTTTTTCCGGTATTTCTGGAAGCATGGCATCTTTTCCGTATCCAACCTGCTCAGTTTTGATAACTTTGCCATCTGCAACAAAAGTAACTGTATAAATCTTATATACTGTTATAACATATTCTTCGATATTGTCCTCCCAATCTATAATTTTTATTTTATGTGCACCGTTATCCGCGGTTACAGTGTATTCTTCATTTTGAGAAGAAACTAAAATATCATCAATTATTACGCTTCTAACCAAGCTCATATCCATAATTTTAAAAGCCTTATCACCATAATAAACACCACCGTGTTCAATATTTTCTACTTTGGCTTTACGTGCAAGCTCACCGTATTCTCCATTGCATTTATCGCAAACAGCCTTTGAAACATCGGTTGCCTTTCCTCCAAAACAGTTTGATATGCCAGTATAATTACAATGGGAACACTTGATTGTATGTGTACCATCTCCATTTGACACATAGGAAAGATTATGTTCCATATTATATATTTCAATTTCTGCAAACTGCGCATACTGTTCCAAAGCTGTCGAATCCTCAGATGCCCACCACGGCTTGGCTTCAGGCCGTAATTCAGTAACTTGTACTCTGATATATCGTGCCCTTTGTGCTTCAAAAATGCTTCTCTGTACTGGCGCATTGTTATGCTCATCCGCAATCGGCAATGGGATATTTTGTTTTATATCTACAGTTTTCCAATCATTTCCGTCAAGCGACGTCTGTATTTTATAGGAAAGCGGGAACCAATCGCATTTTTTATTATGTTCCTCATCAAGGCCGGTAGGATAAATATCTACCGTATTTACTGTATATTCTCTACTTAAATCAATTTGCACATAGGCATTATTGTCGCCGTATGAAGATGACCACCCCGTATGCTGTGTACCGTTAAGGTTTTTTCTGTCGCCATCAGTAAGCTTTTGCGGATCATCCCAAGCGCTTCCTCCAGCGCTTTGGGAGGCCAACACATTCTTTCCAAGCGCTATATTTCCCACCAAATGCTCTTCAAGCTTTTCGATTGCCGCTGCCAGCTCATTCACGGCTTGTTCTACATCCGTATTATCTGTATATTCCTTATTTTTAAGCCTCTGCAGCACTGCGCTAAATTCATTCCAAGCTTGCTCGGAATAATTTTTGCTATCCTTCTTTTCGGCTTCTTCAATCATCAAACGTAAATTTGCATCTACATTATTATACACCTCAATTTCTGCAAGCTGTGCTGCATAAAAAGTTGGTGTGTAAGCATGTTCGACATCCCACCATTCATAATTTTCCGGTCTTACATCGGTAACCTCTACTTTAATATATCTTGCTTTTACCGTTTCAAACATGCTTCGCTGTACCGGTGCATTATGGTCTTCATCTGCAACCGGAATCGGAACATTTTGCTTAACGTCAACCGTTTCCCAAGTATCTCCATCAAGTGATGTTTGTACATTATAAGAACGCGGGAACCAATCGCAATTATAATATTTATTTCTTTCAACATTTCCGGTTGGATACAAATCTACAGTATTTATGTTGTATTCTTTGCCTAAATCTATTTGGACCCATGCTTCTTTTTCCCACCCAGGAGAACTCCAACCCTGGTGCTGTTTTTCGCTGCCGCTGCTAAGGTTTTTCCTGTCACCATCTACTAAGTTTTCTTTGCCACCCCAGTTTCCATCCATTTGTCCGCTTTGAGTTACACTGCTCCCTATCGCTAAATTGCCTTTTTTGTTTTCAAATATTTCTTCTATTACTTTTTCAAGCGTTGATTTTGACGTAATAAGCTGTAATTTATCGGAAGTGCTAACGCTTTTTTTCGCCGCAGCAAGCGCATCTTCAAAGCGCGAGATGAGCTCTGTTCCGCATATATAGCCGGCGGTATCAATTGCATTTGCCCGATCTATTACCGCATTCAAATCTGCTTTAAGTGCATCAATATCCTTAGCAATCTCCTCTGCAGCCGTAAAATTATATTCACCGCTTTTTATTACAAGCTTTACTCTGCCGTTTTCTATTGTTGTAGAAACAATTCCTTTTTGATCAGCAAGGGCCTGACCGTTTACAAGCACGTCGGCTGCTTCTTTCGCGGGAAGATACACAGTTGCAGTAGTCCCTACCGGAATAACAACGCTAAGCTCTGTAATGCCATCTGAACGTTTCCAGTCGATTGCCAATTTACCTCTTACAGTTTTAAGGGTACTGCGGCAATATGTAAGATCTCCTACATATTCAGGATCAATTGTTACAGTTGCATAGCCGTTCGTATAATCGGCAATACCGGCAACATTTTCAAACAGCCACTGATCGTATGTGCCAAGGAAATAATGATTATGCGAACGCGTTCCATTCAGCGGATATCCTTCCCAGCATGTAGTAGCGCCGTTTTCAACCCAAAATCCCCAGGACGGCATTGTTACCTGATTAATTACTTTATATGCAACATCTGCATATCCGTTTTCGGAAAGTACAGGCAAAATCAGCTTAGTGCCGAAAGAACCGGTATCTAAATGGTAATCCTTTGCAATCACGTCATCCGCAATGCTTTTTACAACATCTGCAAGGCTCTCCTCCGGACACAAACCGTATGCTACTGCTACAAGATTTGAAGTTTGACGATATTTTGTCCTTTTTCCTGAGCCCGAATAGGCGGGATTCCAGTATCCGGTATCGTAATATCCTTTTTCTTCATTATAAAAGGCGTCGTTAAATGCGTTATATATGTTGGCCATATATTCCTGATATTCAACAGCATCCGTGCTTTTTCCGATAACTTCTGCCATTTCGGCCAATTCAGCAATACATCTGTATGCCGCCGCGGTACCAACAATACCCGAGCCTTCCGGCGCGGTGGATTCACCGTTTGGCCCCTGCCAGTCATTAAGCGCATCTGTATTTGTCCATATCCAGGCGCGTTTTACTATGCCGTATTCATTATCGGTTACACCATTAGAATCGGCTTCTTTAAGAACATTAACATATAATTGCGCCTGTGCTCGCATCTGATCATAATGTTCCCTTATAAGGGCAACATCTCCATATGCCCTGTAAGCCTCATATACCCCATCAATATACGCGGCATTCCAAGTAGAGCAATTTGACCAATACGTGTGATTTCTAGGCGAAAAGGTTGGTACAGAACCAGCATATAAGAAATCCGCCTTCATATCCCCCATAAATTTTGCATTAAAGTTTTTTAACGCATAATTGAAGTGTATAGATTTTACAACACAATCATAATCTCCTGTCCAACCAAGCTTTTCCCAAGTAGGACAATCGGTGGGTTTACCCTGAAAGTTATTAAGAAGTGTTCTTGCAAACATTTCATGCAATGTATTGATCAGCTGATTATCTGTTTCAAAGGTTGAAGTCTGTTCTACATCGTTCGCTATAAGATAGCATTCTACATCGTCCGTGGTAAGCGTGCCGTTCAGGCCGGATACCTGAATATACTGGTAACCGGCATAACTGAATTTAGGCTCAAAATATTCTTCGCCGCCGCCTTTGCAGATATATTCATAGCTTTGCATATTACGATTCGACCACCGCACGGGTGAAACCTCTTTTTCAGAGCGCATGTTTTCGCCATAAAGCATCGTAATTTTTGTATTTTTAGGCTCATTAAAACGGAACCTTGCCCAACCGGTAGTATTTACCGGAAGTGCAACGATAAAAGTTCCCCCGCCGCAATTGGTTATCTTTGCGTCAATTTTTTTAATGATGCGCATTGGTTCTATGCACTGAAAACGAAGCTTGCCCGCAGGTGCCGTCGCCTTTACTGCGTTGGGCCAGTCCGAATCATTAAAGCCGGCTTTATCCCACCCCTCTATTTCCAATCGTGCGTCATATTTTTCTCCCATATACATATCATTATATGTCAAAGGGCCGTCTGTAAACATTTTCCAGGAATTATCCGTAAATATTTTTTTATTTGTTCCGTCCGTATATTCTATAATCAGCTCAGCAATAAATTTGAGATCTCCCGGCATCCGGGGAGCACCTTCATACCAGCCATCTACAGGATCATTATTATAAAAACCGTTTCCTAATTCAACCGTCACTGCATTTTGCCCCTGTGTCAGCATTTCCGTTATATCGAAAACACGATAATCCACAGTAATGTTATACTGTGTTTCCACAGGATTCAGCACCGTATCATCCGGCCGTTCTCCATTGACTTTCATTTCAAAAAGGCCCAACCCGGAAATGTAAACTCTTGCTTTTTTTATCTGTTTATCAATTGAAAATTCTTTGCGAAACATGGGGGCGTTCTCGCTTGAAACACTTGCCTTTATCCAGGCTGCGTTCCACTCGTTCTGATTCAAAATTCCCGTTTCGAATTTATGTGTTGCGCTCCAAACCGCTTCATCATTTTCATCCCAAACACAAACGCGCCAAAAATACTCTGTTCGTGAAGTCAGCGCATTTCCGGCATATTCTACATTATAATTATCTTTACTTTCTACCTTGCCGGAATCCCATACATCACCATTTTCTTTTTCAACATTTTCCGCTGTTGAAGATACGATTACCCGATATGCGGTCATTTCTCTGGCATAGCCTATAGCTGTATTCTGCCAGCTGAATACAGGATTTGTATCAATTCCCAACGGATTTTCCAAACCGCACACCTTCATCTCTCCCGGTTCCATTTTTTCTAGCGCTTTGCAGTTCATCTGCCAAATTAGCACTCCCGAAAAAGTACCAAGAGCAATAACTGTTGCTAATACCCATGTAATAATTTTTTTCATTACACCTATATTCCTTTCTTAAGCTTATAATTAATTATAAAAAATCAACGACTGATTTTCAATATTAGTCGTTGACCTATTCGTCATGTATATTTACTTTTTTTCTATATTCTGAGGGTGTACAACCGTAAACTTTTTCAAAATTTTTATAAAACATATTTTTGCTGCTAAATCCACACAGCTCGCATATTTCCTGAACGGATTTCTTCGTTTTTACTAAGTACTGCACAGCGTTTTCAAGGCGTAATTCCGTTATATATTCTATCAGCGTTTTTCCCATCATCTTCTTAAACGTTCTGCTAAAATACGATGGATTGTAAAAACATCGCTGAGCCAGCGACTGCAGACTCAATTTTTCGTTATAATTTGTTTCTATATAATCCAATATTCTATCCCAGGTTTCATTCTGTTCTTCCTCCCGCGGAACATTCGCCATCTTCCGCAGCATTTTAATAAATAGTACCTGCATATATCCCTTCAGTACGATACCGTACTCTCTGGGCGTATCATAGCTTTCGTGATACATATTAAATAAAATACTTTCAATTTCCCTCCTCTCATATATATTAAAATGTCCGAACGCGGATATTTCAAAGTCTTCAATACTTGATTCTTCCACAGATGTGAGTAAAAAAACTTTAAATGCGTTTTTTTCATTGATTAACTCCTTGCCTGCAAATTCGGGTTTAAACATCACATTATAATATTGATATTTCTCTTTTTCACTAATAACCTTAAATGAATGCGTACATCCGTAATTTATAAAAAGAATATCTCCACGCTTCATTTGATATTCTGTATTATCTACATAATGTATTGCGGCGCCGCTGTTCACATAAACGATTTCTATAAAATTATGTTTATGCGGAGGTTCATCCACACCATTAACACAGAAAACAAAAACACCGGTATCCGTACTTTCATATATATTATAAGTATTCACTCTATTCACCCGTTAAAATTCTACCATATTCTTTCCGTTAAAACAATTCAGAAAAGCAGAATATGTAAAAAAGAAATACAAACAAGTAAAAGAATAATTCTCAAAAGCCTATAATATTCTTAAAGTCCCTATTATTTAAAAAATATAAAAATTATTGTAATATACAAATACCCAATATTCTGTTTTATAGTTGCATTTTTAAATACTACAGTCGAAAAACAAATGATTTCTGATTTTAACGAATATTTTAATCAATTTTGTTCATTCGCCTTTAAAAGTGAACTTAATTCTTTCATAAAAGAATCGATATCTTTAAACTCACGATAAACTGACGCAAAGCGTACATAGGCAACCTGATCCAGCTGCATCAGCTTGTCCATAATCATTTCGCCGATCTCCGTCGTGCTGACCTCATGCTCTAACGAGCTATGCACCTGACGGTCTATTTCATTTACCACATGCTCAATTTGCTCAGCGGATACCTTACATTTTTCACAAGCCTTTACGATGCCAAGCCTTACCTTATTAATTTCAAACAACTGACGGCTGCCATCCTTTTTTACTACCATTACCGGTGAAGTTTCAATTTTCTCATACGTAGTAAATCGTTTGCCGCATTCAGGACATTCCCGCCTTCTGCGTATAACGCTTCCCTCTTCTGTAGGCCGAGAATCCAGCACTCTGCTGTCAAGGCATCCGCAATACATACATTTCATAACATCCCTCCGCTAAGCAATTTATGATACAAAGCAAGCGTTTTGTCATCTTTTTTTGAAGATTGAACACTTACACTACCCTTTTCTTTATGGTCACGCTTGATTCCCTTCTGAATCAAAAGCTCACGCAGATGCGCAACCGTACCGTCGATTCCATCGAATATCCAAACTTTTTCTCCCAGCAGCCGCCGAATGCGCTCGGAAATAAAAGAATAATGCGTACAGCCTAAAACTACAGCTGAAGCATCGCAGCTGCGAAAATCCTGAAGCACTTCTTTCAAATATTCCTCCAGATCAGAATGACCGAAAACCTCTTTTTCTATTTCTTCTGCCAATCGAGGACAGGGAACTTTAATAATGCGGCTCTGCGTATCCAATTTACGGATCAAGGCATTCACTCGTTCTGATTCCAAGGTAACACAGGTCGCCATTAAAAGGATTTTTCCCTCCGTCCGCTCAAGCGCAGGCTTTATGGCGGGCTCCATACTGATCACAGGAATCGGCAAAGCCTTCCGCAGCGCCTCCACAGCAATACTGGTAGCGGTATTACAGGCGACCACCAGTGCCTTAATTTTCTGCTGCATCAGCCTGTCTGCCGCCTGCAGTGTCAGTGCCAACACCTCCTCCTTGGAACGAACACCGTAGGGTGCATGCGCAGAATCCCCGAAATATATATAATTCTCTTCCGGCATAACGTCAATGGCACACCTTAATACCGAAAGTCCACCGACACCGGAATCGAAAAACCCAATAGGAGCATCTCTCATAAACCAGCCGTCCAATTTTTATTTTTTACAACCCCATACCTTCATCAATACAAATCAAAGGAAAAAATATGTACACGTGCTTGCCCGCCCCAAAGCTTTTGCGGAATAAGGGAAATCGCAAGCACCGGCGCATCAACAACGATCTCATTCATCCTTTTTATATTATGCGTCACATTTTCGCGCCTTATGCTGCCGTCGGAGAGTTTCATTTCCAATATATACTCTTTTACCAGCGTATCCGGTACATGCATTTTAGGTGAATCCGGCATAATATTCGCCCGCATACTGTGATAAGTTTCAGCATCATCTCCCGGAAGCGTTCTGCGATTCAGATCGCTGTCAAAAACGATATGCGCGCATTCCACATAAGTCGGTTCTGCAAAGGTATAGGTGATTGCCTGGCCGAGCTCTGCAAATACGCCATTCTCCTGTGAACCATACACGCTATGGTTCCGATCCAATCCGTTGCGCAGATTTTCAGCATTTTCACATCCGGAAATCGTCCCCTTTTGTGTTACAGCACCCGCTTTACGTACCAGATATGGAATAAAACAATCCGCCCGCATCAGCCGCTGCTGCAGCTCCTCCAAATAAAAATCATAAACGCCCTGCGGCGTAGTATTATATTCTGTTGCAATGGCTGCAGCCTCTCCGACGGCCTGCCCCAGGACAGCGCAGGTCATCATTACACGGGAAGAACTCATTGCCGCATGCGTCATACTGATATTTCTGCCGGCGAAGAACAAGTTTGCTACATTTGCTGAATATAAAACACGATACGGAATACCGTAAATATTTTTCATTTCTCCCCAAACATTCGGAGCGCCCAAATGATAAAATCCACGCGGGTCGTGATCATCCAGCGGCCAACCGCCGTAAGCAATTACATCGTCAAAATGTCCGCCGGAGAGAACATCTTGCTGATTCATGATATAAGGACCGACCATACGTCTGGATTCCCTTTTGCCGGGCAAAAATCCAACAAAATCAAGCTGCCATTTTTCAGCGCCGGCAAAGCGGCCGCTGTTTTTAAAATAATCCCAATATCCAAAGGCAAGGGACACCAATTCATCCCGTATTTCTTCGGTATCGGCAATAGAATCCCTGTCGCCTCCAAGCTCTAAATACCAAAAATTCTCGCTTGTGCTTTCCATATGCGGCATGCGCCGGGCAATATCTTCATCCGTTAATTTTTTTGCCCAGACCGGTGCAATAAATTCAATATCCTGATCCGTCTTTCTGGCCTGTATCAAACAACTCAGCCCCATTGTCTGCTTATCCGCTGTTTTTATAGACGTCTTTTCTGCAAATTCCTCACAGGCCTCGCGCCCTATACGATAGTCGGCGTGCGTAAGAGGAGCAAGAACGCTATCGCCTGAGCAATCAGCAAAATATTTTGCACTTACATGATGCCAGGTCTGCGTCGTCATCTGCCAGCCAATTACAGCTTTAATTTTATCTGCCTCCATTTCCGCATCGCAAGCGGAAGTATTGAGCAAAAGAGTAATGTTTTGCTCTTTTTTTACCACACCGAATAGAATACTGTCCCATACCGAATAGATTTTATACGGGTTTCTGTAAAGTGATTCCAGATTGATTTCCTCCACAATCCCCGTCTCCCGATTATTCTCCCCCTGTGCACCGCAAATCCACATACGAATCTCGCTTGAGGCGTTTCCGCCCAACACCGGCCGTTCCTGCATCAAAACAACAGACTTTCCCGCCCTGGCTGCAGCAATTGCCGCACACATTCCGGCCAATCCCCCGCCAACTACACAAAAATCCACTTCATGTGATATAGTTTTTAACATTTATTCCACGTCCTTTCCCTTGCAGACATCCACCCATCCCAAACATTGAGTGATCTCCTCCAATTCCTGCGGAGTAAATCTTCCGCAGTTATTCGGCGCGCCGCAGGCAGGATAAACAAAATCAAATTCCTTTAATGATTCATCCAGATAAACCACAGCTTTTTCCCCTGCGGCGAATGGGCAAACGCCGCCCACCGGATGACCGGTAAGCGGCAAAACATCCTGTGCCTGCAGCATTTTTGCTTTTACGCCAAAAGTTTCCTTAAATTTTTTATTATCTATTTTTGTATTTCCTGCAGCAACAATAAGAAGACATCCTTCATTCAAATAAAACGCAAGTGTTTTTGCGATCTCGCCCGGCGCACATCCGATAGCTGCCGCAGCGAGCTCCACGGTTGCACTGGAAACAGAAAATTCCATAAAGCGATCCTGCATTCCGTATTTTTTTAAATGAGCCTTTACCGCATCTACTGACATCCTGAATTCCTCAAATTTCCTATATTTTTATAAATTATAGCATAGATAATTTTTAATGTCCACAAATTTAACAAAATTATTGTTGCACTGGAAAATAGAATTTGCTATAATCTTTCTGTGTTATGAATTTGTAACGGTAATGGAGATTTTTTTATGAATAAAACCGATTTTCAACACCATGTAATGACCCCGCAAACCAGAGAATGCTATCCCAAACAGATAAAAAATGTTTGGGGAAATGTATCGGATGCAGAGAATTTATTATCTGCCAATAAAGGGACAACCATTCTTCGCTACGATGGTGATACCGCCCCAAAAATTATTTTAGACCTTGGCGAAGCATCTACCGGCGGCTATCCTGTTTTTAAAGTAAAATCCTTTGGGGGAACACCTGTACTGCGTCTGGCGTATTCCGATTGGTATGACTATATCATAGATGCACAATACGGTGAAATCGGCGACTTCCGCCGCGGCTGCTGTAAATACTTAGGCGTAGAATTGCCTGTACTTCCCGGGGACCCCAACCGTTTTAATCTTTTTACCATCAGTCATAACGGTCTTTATCTCTCTCCTCTGATCCAGGGACAGCAGCGTTGGCTGATGCTCAAATTGGATACGCCCGGAACCTTTGTGGAATTAGAATATGTATATATTCATTATACTTCGAATATGTCTGAACATGACGGATTTTTTGAATGTTCTGATAAGGACCTAACCAAACTGTGGTACGCCTCTACCTGGACCTGTCAAATTGCCACTCTGGAAAACTCCCAATCCTGGGACACGCTCTGTGGCACTCTGCTGCTGCGCGCACTGACGAAGGGCAATGATGCCGGTATTTATAAAGAAGGTACCTCGCTGACAGACTATACCGTCACTTTTGAAGGGGCGATCGCCTATAACCCTCATATGGATTCCGGCATCGGTCTGCTGCTGCGTGCCAAAGATATCGCCAGCGGTTACGCGGTATTTTTCAATTTAGACGGTACCGTTCAGGCATATAAAAGAAAAGACAGCGTCTATACCCTCCTGGCACAGGCTGCCGTTGATTTCAAAGTATTAGACAATGCCTTTTATGCCATCGAGGCCACTGCACAGGGTAGTAATTTTACAATAAAAATCCAAGGGCAAACAGTTTTGACCTTTTCCGATGCCGAATACCTCGCCGGTTCTTTCGGTTTTTGCCAAACGACTGAAAAATGGGCGTTGGCAAAAAATTTAAAGGTAACAAACAACAACACCTTGCTTTGGGAAGACGATTTCTGCCACGGTCTGGATTCTTATGAATTCACCCGCTCCGCGCCCTTCGTCTCTGATGGTGCCAAACGGGACCGTCTGCCCTGGATCGGTGATTTGGACTGGGCCGGCAGAAACATTTATTATGCCTTCAAGGATTTTACAGCTATGCCGGAAGCGATGCGAATGTTTGCCTTTCACCAAACGCCGGAAGGATATATCTGGGGTACCTGCTATCCGGAAAATATAAAAAAACCTGCTATTGGAGAGTATGGTTATTACGAATCTGATATCTTTTCCGCCTGGATCATTCCTACGCTTGCAGACTATCTGCTTTTTACGGGCGATACAGCTTTTGCTGAAGAAATTTATCCTAACATTAAAGCCGATGCAGATTATTTATGGCGTTTTGTGGAAGCCGACGGTCTTTTTAATCAGCGCTACGCAACCAGTAAAGGCTTATGGGATCATGTGTTAAACGATATCGGAAAGTTCACGTATAACAATCTGATTGTTTCCGAAGGTTTTGCCGAAGCTGCCTTTATTGCCGAAAAATTAGGCAAACAAGACGACGCTGCTGAATTTATCCGCCGCAAAACTATTATGCGCCAGGCAATCAAAAAAGCATTCTGGAATGAAGAAAAGGGCTGGCTTACCAAGAGCCTTACCGATCGGGATATGTGTGAAATGGCAAATTCTCTCGCACTTTCCATTGCCTTCTTTGAACATAAGGCCGACGCAAAAAGAGCGCTTGATGCTCTGCTGGCCCGTACGCCCGGTCACGGGAAGATTACCGCGCTTATGATCCGCGGTGCATATATGTATGATTTTGATGAAGAAGCCATCCGTACATTGATTCAGCCCGGTTATCAATACGTTGAAGACCAGGGAGAGTTCATCGTATACGATGCTCTGGAAAATCCTAATTTTGATTTTGCCTCTCACCATATGCACCCAGCCAATTGGCTGAAAGCGTTAAACGATTGGCGAGGGCCGCACACTACCTGGGAATGTATGACCTATCCTCCCCAGAAAAACAGTTACGGCGGCGCTTGGGGTGACCGTTCCCATCCGGATACCGCTGTAGCCCATATCCTTTCTGGATATGTTCTGGGAATTCTTCCGGAAGAAATTGGCTTTCAATCCTTTACAGTAAAGCCGCACACCAGTAAGCTTTCCTATGCCAAGGGCATTGTTCCTACCCCATATGGCGATATCGAATTCCAATGGGAAAAGAATAACGGCAACATGACCGTTGATTTAACCTTCAGCGGCGGTAATGTCCTTACAGGCATTTGGCTGAATAAGAACGATGCCCGTGATTTTACAGTGACCTGCAACAAAAAACGACTTTTTGCCTGCAAGGAAGCCGACGGATATATTCTTTTCAAATAAATGTCAAATAGGTATTGTACTTTTGAAAAAATTGTGTTAAAATATAAAAGAAGAAACAAATACTCCCCGCCGGATGAACCGTCGGAATTTTGAATAGAAGAGGTGTTTTATCAATGCGTAAAGTAACTGTAAACCTAAGTGAATCTCAGCAGATCAAAAGTTTTGTAAATATCGTAAATAAATATGCCTTCGATATGGATTTGCGTTCCGGCCGTTATGTCGTTGATGCAAAAAGTATCCTTGGTATTTTCAGTCTGGATCTTTCAAAACCTGTAGAGCTTGAAATTTTCTCCGAAGATGAGGAAACTATCAGCAAGTTTATGGAAGACATCAAACCCTATTTAGTATAACAATAGAACAACGAATACAAGCTATACTTTTATACGGGGTAGGAAAACGACCCGCTTCTTAAAGCGGTGTTTTCCTTTGTGCTGAAAAATCTTATAGCAAAACAAAGAAGGCACGGCAGTGTCTTCTTATTTTTCAGGAGGTCATATGACATTCACAGAACTCGCGCTGACGGTACTATACCTGCTTCAGCATTCAGGCGTCCCTCTGAACATAGAACAAATAAGCGACGCTTTAGAAAGCGCCGGTACCTATACCTATATGGATGCAGCTATTGCCGTAAACAATTTAGAGGAACAAGGCTTGCTTTTTAAACAGTCTTCTCCTACGGGTTCGCTTTACAGCATAACAGTGCAGGGAAGACTGAATCTCTCCCGTCTTACCAACGAAATCCGGGGTTCGGCCCGCCGTGCCATTACGGACTATTGTGAAAAAAACCTGAAAAAATTCAGCTTGGAAACCAGCACTTCCTCCTATCTCTCTTTTGACGGCCAGCAATACCAGGTAATTCTTGAAGCTTTTGACAAAGGTGCGCTTTTAGGTCAATTTGTCCTGAACGTTTCTGATGGTGACGAAGCAAGGCTGATTTGCAGCAATTGGAAAAAATATGCGGACGAAGCAATCGCAGCTCTGTATTCCTCCCTTATAAAGGATACGAAAGATTGTTAATCGGATCAAATTTCCGCACCATGTCATCACAATAAAGTAAATCGTCAGAATATCTGCACAGGAGTTTTCCTGTGCTTTTTTTTATGGAAAGAAACTTTAAATTTTCATCCAAAACATAATTGAGCTCACATCCGCAAAATACGAGTTTATTCTTCCATAAAAACAATTCACCGATCTGTCTCGGCATACTAATTTTTTTGATCAGCTCCAGCTGATCGTTAAATAGTTCAATGCAGCTGTAAAACTCATTATTTAATAAAACAAAAATATTTTTATCAAAAAGGACTGTCTGCGGCATTTCATCTAAAAAAACATCCTTGACGATTTCCATGTTTTTTATCTGAAAAAGCTTATTATCATGATAGGAGACCGTATAAAGTGCCTCTCCGGCCAAAGTAAAATCACCTACATGCTCTCCTGTACGTACGCTTTGCAACAATGTTCCGTTTAAAGCATATTGATAAACAGCGCCGGTATCCGGACTGGAAGTATAAATAAAATAGCGATCCACATAAATTCGATTACAGTTTCTTTCAACATTATAGGTTTGAAACAAAAAACGAAAGTTTTCGTCATAACAGCGGATATCATTTTCACATAAAAAATAAAATTTATTTTCGGTATAAAAAATCGATTTGCACCGCTCAATCGGTAATAAAAAAGTTTTTCCGTTTAAAAAGACAAAAACCTCATACGCACCCTTCTTTGCATACCACACATTACCACCTCAAGGCAGTATATGAAAATCAAAGTTTTTTTGCTAAAGATTTTTGCTCATATCTTATTTACGCTTCCCTCTCCAAAGCAGAATGCTGTACTAAAAAACAAAGACATATACCTGGAGGTATATGTCTTTGTATGCATGTTCTTATTTTTCCTCTTTTTGAACAATGATCTGCTTACCGTCATAATAACCGCAGGCTTTGCACATCCTATGTGCCAGCTTCTGTGCCTTGCACTGCGGGCACTCAACAATGCCCGGTAAAGAAAGCTTCCAGTTTGCTCTTCGGCTGTCTCTTCTCGCCCTTGAAACCTTACGCTTTGGTACTGCCATGGGGAAACACCTCCTTAGTCCACTAATCCACGTAATACGGCAAAGGGATTCTCCTCTTCCTCCGTTTCACATGAACAAGATGAAAAATTTTTATCAATACCGCAGTGAGGACATAACCCTTTACAATCTTCCCTGCACAAGCGCTCTATAGGAAGACCTGCAATAACGGTGTCCATCAGCAGCGGTTGAAAATCGATCGTATCATTTGGTAAAATAGTAAATTGCTCTTCTTCTGCATGGTGGGAATAGCTCTCCGAAAAATCAAAAAGCAGATCTTTTGAAAACTCCCTTAAACAACGGTCGCATTCAAAAACACAGGAAACCGATACAGTCCCCGTAAATCGAACCGCATCACCTTCAGCTATATAATAGCCCGTAACCTTTGCCGGCACCGGAAAACGAATTTTGCCCATATATTCCATAGGTGCAAGCGAAGCTTCCACATCCAATTCAAATCGTTCGCCCTGATTTTTGAGAGCCTCTTTTACCGAAATTATCATACACATTCCAAATACTAAAATATTATATCGATATACCAACGCTTTGTCAATCACAATTTTGAAAGCTCAGCAGTATCTCGGGCAATGACCAATTCCTCATTGGTAGGAATCACCAACACTTTTACTTTAGAATCCGATGCTGAAATAACCGCCTCTTTCCCCCGCACTTTATTCGCTTCCGGATCCAGCTTTACCCCAAGGAATTCAAGTCCCTCAACCGAGGCCGCACGCACGGTATCTGTATTCTCTCCTACGCCCGCAGTAAATACAATTGCATCTACACCGCCCATTGCCGCAGCATAGGCACCGATGAATTTCTTTACATGATAGCAGAAAATATCCAGTGCCAGCTGTGCACGCGCATTTCCCGCCTCCGCAGCCGCACAAAGATCACGGAAATCACTGCTTACTCCGGAAATGCCCAGCATACCGCTCTTTTTATTTAAATATGCATCCATCTGATCAATATCCATATCGTATTTATTCATCAAAAAACGAATGATCGCCGGATCAATATTTCCGCAGCGTGTTCCCATAGGAAGGCCCTCGATCGGCGTAAGCCCCATAGAGGTATCCATACATTTCCCCCCCTTTACGGCTGCAATACTGGAACCGTTTCCCAAATGGCAGGAAATAATTTTCAGATCCTCGGGTTTTTTATTTAAAAGCTCCGCACAGCGCTGCGAAACAAACCGGTGGGAAGAGCCATGAAAGCCATATCTTCTTACCTTAAATTTTTCATACGCCTCATAGGGTAGGCCGTAAATATAAGAAGTTGCCGGCATCGTTTGATGAAAAGCCGTATCAAAGACCCCCACCATAGGCGTATTGGGCATAACTGCTTTACAGGCAGCGATTCCCTGCAGATTTGCCGGGTTGTGCAGCGGAGCCAAATCGATCAAACTTTCCATCATAGCAATCACTTCATCGGAAATTTTAACGGAACAGGCAAATTTATCTCCGCCGTGCACCACACGGTGGCCTACTGCACCGATCTCGTCCATAGAACGAATAACACCTATTTTTTCATCGGTGAGTGTAGAAAGTACCAATTGGATCGCTTCTTCATGATTGCTCATATTTTTTTGAATCTCGGTAGTTTCACCGCGCGCCGTATGCTTAAGCTTTGATCCTTCAAGACCGATACGGTCGATCGCGCCCTTTGCGATAACAGATTCATTTTCCATGTCGATCAACTGATACTTCAGTGAACTGGACCCTGCGTTGATAACTAAAACTTTCATATTTTACCTCCGGTAAATAAAAATCAATTGGGATTTTTGCTTATGTATGCTATAATAAAATATATTTTTAACATACATTGGTATTATAACACACTTTTATATATCCGTACATCAAAAAATAAGAAAAGGGTGAGTCAAATCAAAATTTGCGGAATCATTTGTGAATATAATCCTCTGCACAACGGGCATATATACCAACTGCAATACGCCCGTAAAAAATCTGATTTCGTTGTATGCATCATGAGCGGACATTTTGTTCAGCGTGGAGAGTGCGCTGTATTCGACAAATTTTCCCGTGCGAAAGCCGCGCTTTTATCCGGCGCCGACGCCGTCTTTGAGCTGCCTACTGTCTTTGCCGTACAAGCAGCCGAATACTTTGCTTTAGGCGGAGTGCTTACCGCCCAGGAACTTGGCTGCACACAGCTTTGCTTTGGCAGTGAATCCGGAGATCTTGCCGTACTTAAAGCCCGCGCCCAAACGCCCCTCCCCGCACAACTGAAGACCCGCCTCAAAAACGGATTTTCCTATGGACAGGCTCTCTCCTCTTCCAATGAACAGCTCCTGCCGAACAACATGCTTGGTATTGAATATTTAAAAGCCATAAACAAAATCGGCAGCACGCTGATTCCCCTCACATTACAACGCAAAACTGAGTTTTCCTCTGCCCAAGCACTTCGCAGCGCGTTAAGGAACGGTGCCGATACCGAGCAGATGTATCCCTTTACAGCAAAGCCTTTGTTCTGGGAGCAATTTTTTGAACTTATAAAATACCGGATACTCTCCACCAGTACCGAAGAACTTTCCAATATCTGCGGGGTCAGTGAAGGGTTGGAATATAAAATAAAAAAAGAGTGTTTAGCCGCTCAAAGCCTTGACGAACTAATTCTGCGCATCAAAAGTAAGCGCTATCCGTATTCCCGTATCAGCCGTATTCTTTGCTGTGCGCTGTTAAATATTACCAAGCCGCTGTTCTCTGCCCTGTTGTCCGAACCGCCCAAAGTACGTCTGTTAGGAATAAAAAAAGAAAAGCTTGCACTGCTTTCCCTTTTAACAAATTACTACAGTTCCCCCTCCGCGATTAAAGATCCCATAACAGCGTCCTCTGCAGCGCTCGACCAGTACGCCACGCAGATATATTCTCTCTTTTCTTCGCTTTCAGGAACGGAAGATTTTACTCTGCCGTTTTTAAAAATATAGGAGATATCAAATGATTTATGGAATGAATACGGGTGCTGCCGAGAAATGAAAGCCCCGCTGCAAGCGATTGATTTCAGTCCGGCCGACGTCCTATATATATTATAGGCCATATTATGGACCGGAAACCTGCCTCAGCTACGCTGCTGCAGGATATTATGCAACGCCCTAACGGCATCCCGCTGATCGGCAATCCCGAATATATGGCTGGTCCTGAAGAAAGTATGGGTTGAAATTACCGAAGATATCGTTTAAATGGACCTTTCCCCCTATTATAAATATGCAAAATTATTTGCCAAGCACACGAACGTTGGTCTTTAAACCCTGAAAGAATTTTAAATGTTCTGTTGCCGGAAGCAACAGGAGGCCTTTAAATATTTAGAAGATTTTTCTCTATAGAAAAAAAGTACTGTCGGTTAAAACCATTGCTTTCTGATCCATGCCAAGCTTGAACCTTTTTCCGCAAAAGCCAATGGAATGGTAACGCCTGCAAATAACCGGTTTCACATTCCAATCTCTTCTTTAATCTTATCAACAACGGCAAGCGTAGCCTCCCGTCCCATCATCAAACACTCCTCGGCTTTCTCCAAATTATCCAAAGGAATCGTGCGCAGATCGGGATTAATCAAACAATCGCTTTCCTGATACAGCTGTTCTACCACCTGCCAATCGCACATTTCAAAAGAATTCATAATTACTTCTACCAAATTTTTCGCCTTTTTATGCCCCCATCCCTGATATCCGACATCTACAGCAATCACATATTCTGCCCCCATAGCGCGTACCTCGCGGATCGGAACACGCGTCATGGCCCCGCCGTCTACCAACTGCATTCCATCCAATTCCACCGGTTCAAAAACTCCGGGAATAGCAAAACTTGCATGGCATGCTTTGGAAACTTTTCCTTTGGTAAACGGTACACACCTGCCGGAAATCAAATCACACGCTATTACACAAAAAGGGGGATTGCATTCTTCGATAGTTTTTCCTTTTGTCAGCATATCTACAAGCTGTTCGGCCTTTTCCCCTTTCATAAAGCCCATTTTGGGAATCGTAACGTCCAAAAAAGAAGAAAGATCAATCGATGCACATAATTTGCCGGCCATATACATGTCACTGCCTGTACAGAAAAGTCCACCGGCAATTGCTCCCGCACTGCAGCCGGCGACAAAATCAATGGGAATACCATTCTCCTGCAGCACCTGTAATACCCCAATATGTGCCACTCCATGCGCTGAACCGCCGCCCAAGGCAATGCCCACTTTTTTCATAAATCAGCAAACTCCCTAATATATTGAATTGGTGATAGTATTTGTATTTTTTAATGATTCTTCTAATCATATGCTTATTAGATCCGCAGGTTTCCATAGAAGCAACAAAGCAAACCATCAATTTATGGTTTTCTTCTGTTTTGCCTGTTTTATTTCCTTTTTTCATCATAAGCAAAATCTTATATAATAACGGAGGTACCGCTGTTTTTGCCAAACTGCTCCGGCCATTCATGAAATTTTTAAATTTGCCCGGGGACGCTGCTTTTCCCCTTACAATGAGTCTTTTGTGCGGATATCCCACAGGCAGCCGCATCGTCAGCGATATGCAAAAAAACGGCCTGAAAAACTATGAATACTACGCTAATATCTGCTATTCCTCTGGGCCGCTCTTTATTATCGGCAGCGTAGGCACCCTAATGCTAAAAAGCACACAAAAAGGGTATGCGCTGATGCTCATCCATTTATGTACCCTTATAATCTTTACCGTACTTACGCGTCCTAAACATTTAAATGCTCAAACAACGGAATATCCCACTCCGTCCGGCAGTTTTGGAAGCGCCATTGCAGAAAGTATTACCGCCATTTTGCAGATCTGCGGTTTTATGGTCTTTTTTTCAGTAATCAGCGGCATTTTGTTTCAATATGTGCTGAAAGACCAGCCTCCGCTTGTAAACGGCTTGATTTCCGGCTTTCTGGAATTTACTTCAGGAATAAAAATAATAAGCATGCAAAACATTCTTACCATGCCTATTATCAGCTTCTATCTTTCCTTTGGAGGCTGCTGCGTCATTGCCCAATGTCTTGCGCAGCTTAACGGTATTAACAAAAAAAAGTTTATTGCCAATCGTGTTCTTTGCGGTATTATCGCTTTCCTCTTATGCTATATATACGAAAAAACGGCTCTCTATGTTCCAGTCCTTATTACCATCTGCATTGCCGCAGGAAGCTTTGCTGGCAAACGCATAAAAGGCCGCTATTTATTAAAATCTTCTAAATCCTGAGTGATCTGTCCCTCTAACTCACCCACACGGTTTTTTAGCTCAGTAAGCAGATCCACCGCATAATTTTTAGCTGAAAGCTTGATTTCCTTTGCATTTTGACGTGCCATATCAATAATCTTTTTTCCTTCGATCTCCGCATTACGGGTGATCTCATTTTCTGATATCATCTCCTCGGCAGTTTTTTGTGCTGCAGCGATACACTGTTTAGCTTCTTCCTCGGCGTCAATCAAGATCTGCCGCCGTTCCTTCATAATATTAGCGGCGCGCTCCAACTCATTAGGCAGGCTCTCTCTAAGCTCATCAATAATATCCAAACAGGCATCTGCATCCACAAGACTTTTATCTGAAAACAGGCCTTTTTTGGTTTGGCTCAATTCTTTTTCCAACTCATCCAAAAGATTGGTAATCACGCTATCCATAATCATTC
>ENA-ORNQ01001294-ORNQ01001294.1-human-gut-metagenome-genome-assembly--contig:-NODE-1294-length-19984-cov-4.561142_pt1 | contig 19984 bp, 12 predicted proteins | sample MGYA00242116_ERZ509024 | MGnify/ENA primary metagenome ERZ509024 (study PRJEB26280, sample SAMEA2338697) | human gut metagenome | biome: human gut; feature: human-associated habitat; material: faeces...
CGTCCCCTTCGCTCCATTCCAAAGCGGAACCGGATTGCCGCGTCGGGCCGTTGGCCCTCCTCGCAATGACAGCCCTTAATATGCTCTTATCTTACCCGCGGGAGTAGTTGGGCGCTTCCTTGGTGATGGTGATGTCGTGGGGGTGGCTCTCGACTAGACCCGCGCCGGTGATGCGGATGAACTCGGCATTTTCGTGCAGCGCGGCAATGTTCTTCGCCCCGCAATAGCCCATACCGCTACGCAGGCCGCCCATCAGCTGGAATACGGTTTCGGAGAGCAGGCCTTTGTACGGCACGCGGCCCTCCACGCCTTCGGGCACCAGTTTCTTGGCGTCCTCCTGGAAATAGCGATCCTTGCTGCCGTTTTCCATCGCAGCAATGGAACCCATGCCGCGGTAAACCTTGTATTTACGTCCCTGATACAGCTCGAACTGTCCGGGGCTCTCATCACAGCCTGCAAACATGGAACCCATCATGCAGACGCTTCCGCCTGCCGCGATTGCTTTGGTGATTTCACCGGAATACTTGATACCGCCGTCTGCGATGATCGGGATACCATATTCTCTTGCAACTGCGTAGCAGTCCATGATAGCTGTGATCTGAGGAACACCGATACCTGCAACCACACGGGTTGTACAGATAGAACCGGGTCCGATACCAACCTTAACGGCATCTGCACCTGCTTCGATCAGTGCTCTGGTCGCTTCTCCGGTTGCAACGTTGCCCGCAATTACCTGCAGATCCGGATATGCTTCCTTGATCATGCGCAGGCAGCGCAGTACGTTTTCAGAATGACCATGTGCGGAATCCAGAACAATAACGTCAACCTTGGCTTCTGTCAAAGCTGCCACACGATCCAGAACATTGGCAGTAATACCAACACCTGCACCGCAGAGCAGACGTCCCTGTGCATCCTTTGCTGCAAGAGGATATTTGATCGTCTTCTCAATATCCTTGATCGTGATCAGGCCCTTCAGATTGAAGTCCTTATCAACGATCGGCAGCTTCTCTTTTCTTGCCTTTGCCAGAATCTTCTTTGCTTCTTCCAGTGTGATACCTTCGGGAGCCGTAACCAGACCTTCACTGGTCATGGATTCTTTAATCTTCTTGGTAAAATCTGTCTCGAATTTCAGGTCGCGGTTGGTAATGATGCCGACCAGCTTTTTGCCCTCTGTGATCGGGACACCGGAAATACGGAATTTTGCCATCAGCTCATTGGCATCTGCAAGGGTATGCTCCGGGGATAACGAAAAAGGATCTGTAATGACGCCGTTCTCAGAACGTTTTACCTTGTCCACCTCATCGGCCTGCGCCTCAATGGACATATTCTTATGGATAATACCGATACCGCCCTGTCTGGCCATTGCGATCGCCATTCTATGTTCTGTAACGGTATCCATTCCCGCACTCATCAGCGGAATGTTCAGCTTGATCTTTTTTGTCAACCAGGTAGTCACGTCGACCTGATTGGGAATTACCTGAGAGTATGCCGGCACCAACAGCACATCGTCAAAGGTAATGCCTTCGCCAATAATCTGACCCATCTTCTCTCCTCCTGCGTATTTTAACTGTCAATTCAATGAAAACTGCCAGTAAATACACTACTGACAGTTCGTTTGAGGCAAGTGTAACAGAATTAAAACTCTGTGTCAATCGAAAAATACTTTTCTGGGCGCAACAGACTGAAGTGCTTTTACCATGGCCTCGCTGGGCTCAAAAATGATCTTGCGGTCTCCGCTGTAGATCATCACATAGCGTCTGTCCGGCTGTCCGGCAACGCCGCTGGAATAGTCCGTCACCTTAAGCTGACGATTCTTCATGTTGTCCAGATGCCAGGAGTTGATCGGTGCAAAAATCTCCATACTCTCTGTTTCAAACTTCTCGACTTTTTTCCGTTTGGTTTTGTTTAAAATCTTGTCGACGGAAATCTCCTTATCCACGTACAGATATTCAAACTCCACGCTGGCATTGAGCGAAGTAAAATACGCTCCGATTCCGGCTGCTGCCACTCCGAGCCACATCAGGGCATTCAGCATGCTAAGCAGGAAAAAAATCACCGCCAGGACAATCAGAAAAACCTGCAGTGCTTTCATCGCACTGGACGGTTTTTTCGCCACCAGACATTCTACATAGCTTTCATTCATATTGCTTTACCACCTTCGTATTTATTCCCCATCCCGGGAAGCTCAGGGTTTTGAAAGGTCTGTCCTTTTGACAGTGCTCCCTTTTTCAAACCGATAAAGCTATCATAGTACAGAATTCGCTTTTTTTCAAGGTATCCCAGGGACTTATCCGGTAGTTTAGAAAATTTTCACTTTTCTATCACAATGCTTTCATTGACTTCCCAAAATCAAACGACTATGATAAATATCAGCGCATGAATCTTTCCATACTATCGAAACGATCGAACACAGGATACCGGCACCAGATTTTGCCGCATGCCGCAAAATACAGGATTCAACACCGAACTACAGGGAGGCACTCAATGGCAACAGGCAATTCCGTCCATGACGAAGTTAAGGAACAGCAGCAAAAATTAAAAGGGAAACCCTTCAAGGAAAAATGGGCTTATTTCTGGGAATATTATAAAATCCAAACGATCGTCGTGATCGCGGTTCTCGCCTTTGCGGGAAACCTGATTTACACCTTTGCAACGCGCAAGGATACCGTCATGGAAGCAGCCTTTGTCAACTGCTACATGAATACCGAGGTCGACTCCGACACGATGATCGCCGATTTTGAGCAGTATGCTGACATCGATACCTCCAGCGACTGTGCCGCAATCAACCGGGATATGAATGTTGATTATGAAAATACTGACCAGTATTCCTATGCAAATATGCAGAAAATCATCGCGATGATATCCGGCAAGACCTTAGATGCCCTCATCACAGATGATACCTATATGGATCACAATCTCGAAGCCGGTCTATTCTGCGACCTGCACCAGTATTTTACCGACGAGGAGCTGGCACAGTACGGCGATCAGGTTATATACAAGGATCTTCCTGATGACAATACCGACGGGGAAATCCCCATCGGCATCAGCGTCAGCAGATCCAAATATCTGCTGACAGATCGGGCAAATGCATGGTTTACCATCCCTGCCAACTGCCAGCACCCGGAAAATGCGAAGAAATTTTTAGAGTTTATGCTTGAGCCGTAACACTCGCTGCTGCATACGACATGTAAAAATTCCGCGTAAGCTGCCAGAACGCTGCTCACGGCAAAAATCCCCGCCGCCACAGCCTGAATCGCTGTGACAGCGGGGATTTTGTTACTCAAAGCGCACCATGCGCACTTCTCACTCATTTTTCAGAATCAATTCCATCAACGTGTTCCCTTTTCCCTCCGGGTCATAGCTCTGCCACGCGATCACGCGGCCATGAGGCGACAGATACAGCATCTGTCCGTTCATACCGCCCTTGCAGTGCCCTCCGTTTTCCATCTTTGCAAGCTCATATTCCCGCTCAAAAACAAGCTCGACCCACTCTTTCGAAAGCAGATGCTTTCCTTCAAATGTGCCACCGTTTTGATAGACCTCGCCAAGCTTTGCCATGTCCTCTGTGCGCACATACATGCCGGTCGCTCCAATCGGATACCCCATCGGACACTTTGAAAAAGCCGCCTCCCTTACATGCAGCGGCATCAGCAGGCGCGGGCGCAGAAAGTCGTCCAGCTTTTCTCCGGAAAGCTCCGTCACAACGCGGGACAGCAGATAATATGCACCGTCGCTGTACTGATAGTCCACGCCCGGCCGCGCCGGAACCGGACGTTCAAACGCGAGCTTTAAAAAATCCTCCGAACCAAACTGCGTCATATCATAATTATCGATATCCAGAAAATCCTCCGTCACGCCGATTCGGTGCCGGATCACATGATCCAGCGTCACTTCTTCCCATTGCGGATCATAGCGCTCCGGCAGCTTTTTCCGAAACAGATCGCAGATCTTATCGTCTGGCTTCCAAAGTCCCTGATCGTATAAAAAGCCAAGCGCCGTCACGGTAAACACCTTCGTAACGGAATAGATGTCATTGCACGGATTGTCCGGCACAAAGCTCCATGTCGTGCGCTTTCCATGCTCCGACTCCGTCAGCCAGAACAGCGGAAGATTCAGTCCACGGATTTCCTCCAGAATTGTTTCTATCATGTTATTTTTCCTTTTCTTTAATGTAGTGCGACACGCCGAGCTGCCATATTACATTGTAGGCACCTTGTCCTCGCCTGCGGGCGCAAGGCTCCACTCCACCTGCTTTTCCCCGTTTTCCAGAAGCTCCCAGCTCACCGAAAGGATTCCATCCGGCGTCTGGATACTGCCCTTTGCCCAGGTCAGCTGCCGCTGGCTGCTGAGACGGATTTCGTAAGAAAAATGCTGCGCGGACCCGGGCACGGCTGGCGGCTGCAGTTCGCCGTCGAGCGGCTTCAATGCCTGTGTTGGCTGTGTGGTAACGTCCGACTGCGTAGGGATAACAACGGGCGGCTGCGCCGCTGGCATCATCCGGATCCCAAGGATCTGTGTAAACAGCAGCCGCACACAGGCGCCAAACATCGGATGGTTATGGGATTCTCTGCCATCCCAGCGCTCCCAGAGCGTCGTCGCACCATTTCGTTTCATATGTGCAAAGGACGCTGCTTCGCTGTCATTGGTCAGAAGCCTTACAGCCAGATCCCCTGCACCGATGGAAAACAGTTGTTCCAAAAGCATCGACGTGCCGAAAATTCCGGTATCAAAACGTCCGAGCGCTTCATATTTTTCGACCAGATGCTTTTTCGTCCGCTCATCCCCAAGCCCAAGTGCCAGTCCATAGGCGTTGCCTGCTGCCCTTCCTTCGCAGAAATCTCCGGTTTCCGGATCGAAGTAAGCGTCAAGAAAAGCATTTTTGACATTCTTTTCCCGCTCTGCAAATCGAATTGGCAGTTTATTATTCATTTTTTCTGAAATTTGCATCATTTCCTGCAATCCATGCAAGTAGTAGAACGTATTGATAAATGCCTCCGGCAGCTGCTCCTTTTCCTCTGATGCCGGGAAGCACCAGTCGCCCAGACACCAGCCGCCCTCCTCTTCGCGGACCACAAGTCCCTTTTCACTGTGGGCATCCATATAATCGAACCAGCGCAGGATCGCGTCATAGCCCTGCACAAGCAGGCTGTCGTCCCCATAAATTTTTGCCCATGCGAGCGGAACCTGATACACTGCGCAGCCCCAGCCGCCGGGTCCTCCTCCCCCGCCCAGAAATGGCGCGGTATGCGGAATATGTCCGGTTTCTTTTCCCTGGCTGTCCAAAATATCCTGATACCATTTCCGATACAACTCTTTGGTATCCAGAAGCAGCATCGCTGTTTCCGCCGTCAGCTGACCGTCTCCGGTATAGCCAAGCCGTTCTCGGTGCGGGCAGTCTGACGGAACGCAACCGTGATAATTGTCCAGCTGCGTACGAATATAGGCTTCATAAAGCCAGTTCAACACCGGATCTGAGCAGGAAAAGCTGCTGGTCACCGCCACATCCGTATGGATCACCTCTGCACACAGCACCTCACAGGATCCCTCCGTCTCAAAATAACGAAAGCCATGCCAACAAAACAACGGATGCAGTGTCTGTATCCTTCCGTCGCAGATATAATGATCCTGCTGCAGCTGATCGCTGCCGCCCGCCGATTCGAAATCCAGCGTACCATCTGCTGCCAGCTCCTCTGCATGGCGTACCGTAATGCATTCTCCTTTTTTCCCAAGGCAGGAAAGCACAACGCGCCCGGCAATATTTTCCCGACAGTCATAAATTTTTCTGCCATCGTACTCCCCAATCAGGATCGGATAAAGCTTTCGGATCACACGATCCGGCGGACAGATCTGCTCTTCTAAAAGGGTTTCCGGTGCATGGACCGGCTGTGCTGGCTTCCAACCGGATAAATCAGCGCCCGGATCCTGCCAGCCTTCCGGCTCTTTCCGCAAATCCCGCACCTCTCCCAAAAAGAGGTTGTTTTTCAGCAATCCGCCCGGATGCCACAATGTCTGCCGGTCGCTTTCAATCCATTCCTGTCTTCCGTCTGCATCCGTCAACGTCAGCTCAAACCAAAGCTTCGGCAGACCGAAAACAAATTTTCCTTCGGCAATCCGCTCTGTCTGATGATACCAGCCATTGCCCAGTCGTACTGCAAGTACATTCTCTCCTGCCTTTAAATACGGAAGTAAGTCAAAGCTCAAATACCGGCAGCGATGTGCGCTGCGCTCCTCCCATACCGGATACGTTGTTTCACAGCCGAGCACCGACGCGTAGTCTGTCATCGCCGGCATCAGCTCCTGATCGCTGATCCTTTTTCCATTGATATAGAATAGAAAATACCCCAGTCCGCAGATTTCCAGACGGGCGCTTTGAAAGCGCTCTGTCCTATCCAGCCAGAAGCTTCTTCGAAACAGCGGCGCTTCACAGCCTGCGCCGCCGCAAATCCAGTGTTCTTTTTTCAATCTTGATTCCCTCCCGCAGCCCTTGCCGCCCCAATATCAGAAAACATGCCGCCCTGACATCTGCTTAGATGATAGAACAGCATACAAACTCTTCTAAATATTGGAAGCCTGTTTATTACTGACTTACTGTCATTTTCCCCAGGATTTCTTCTACTTCCTCTACACTCATCAAAAGGTCCTCCGCTATTTTGGATACAGAATCGCCTTTTTGATACTTTTTAGTTACCAACTCAACCGTTTTTTGATTAGATCCTTCCAGGCGTCCCTCTTCACGTCCCTCCTCGCGTCCCTCTAAGCGTCCCTCTAAGCGTCCTTCCTCGCGTCCTTCTTCTTGACCTTTCCTACGTCCTTCTTCCAGCCCCTTCTCCATGGCTTCCCGAAAAATCTCCTTCGACCGATAATTCAACACTTTTCCTCCCATAACTTCCGTAACCTCCTTTTCCACATTGTCATATTTCGACGCCAGTTTTTCCACTACAGTATTCGCCAGTTCACACAACGCGCCGCCGGTAATTGGCTTCATACGTCCGCTTTGGCACTCCTGATCCAGCCGTGCAGCTACGTTCTCATATTCCATCCTCAAACTGCGAAGCCGCTTTTCATCTCCATTAATTATTCGAAATTCTTTTTCATACCGAAAAATATAAAACGGGATCAGCATCCATAGTTGTTTTTCAAAAATTTCGTCCAACGTATAATTCTTTACTTTTAAAATCGGAATTTCGTAAAATATTTCCTTTTTCCCAACGCAAATACAAATCTTCAACTCATCCGGCGTGTTCGAATTGCTCCTCAGATAGATCACTGCAGAATCCGGAAATTTCACATACAGCACGCCGTCCCGGTATTCCTTATTCATCAAAGCAATCTGCGCATCATATTCCCACATCCGAATTTCCATTGTCCCATCCGCTGTGCTCTGACATTCCAGATGATACCGTTTGGAAATTTCCTTTAAAGAAATCAATGTCAGGTTGGAATCCGTAACCCGCTTCTCCTTTTTCCCCTCCGGGTTCCTAAAAAAAATCTCGTTCTCATTCGATACCACTACTTCCCGCCCGGTATAATTCGTGCCGAACAGCTCGTTAATCAGCGGAACCACCAGCTCTGGGCAGTCCTGCAGCAGCGTGCGGAAAGTGTCATCATAAGGTGTATTGATTGTCTCCATCTTTTGCCTTTCTGATACATTCATCATATACCAGGAAGACATCTTTCTGCAAGGTCTTCCCGGTATCTCCATCTGTTCCTTATTCAATTTTTGTCTGATAGAAATCTCTGATCGATCCGACCTTGAAAAAATAAAAAGATTTTAGATTCTACGGCAAGGGCGGCTCTCCCTCTGCAAAAGCCGCCTGCCATAATAGAATATATTTAATATAAACGATATTTCGAAAAAAATCAACAGCAACTGCTGTCTGCGTAATTTCATATTCTTTTTCCCGTGGTCAGGCACTAAATGGCTCTTCAATTTTTAAATGTATTCTGATTACCAATAGTGAAGAGACTGTCCTTGATTGTGAAGGCATTCGTATTGAAGTGATTCCAATCTGGAAATGGCTGTTGATGAATGATTTTATAAAGTAAATGAACCAGCAAGGGGTGAGAAAATCCACTTTTTTTCTCACCCCTTACGACTTCTAGCAATACATCATATTTAAAATCTTAGTATCTGCTCCCGTTTCACGCACCGCAGCATTTTTATCTCTGTACCGCGATTTTCCGATCCGCAAGCTGAATCATACTTTCTTCATGCGAAACATAAATCATCGTCCGATCGAAATTTCGAACAAAATCCATCAACCATTGTTTTGCCGCCTCGTCCAGGTGGTTCGTCGGCTCGTCCAGAATCAACACCTCTGCATTTCGTAAAAGCGCCCGCGCAATCGCGATCTTCTGACATTCGCCGCCGGACAGTTCCGATTTTTCTCCACCAACCCTGCGGTCTGCCAGATGGACGATTCCAACACGTTCCAGGACCTGATCGACTTTTTTCTCAGAAACCTCCTGTCCCAGCTTCACATTTTCCCGTACAGTCCCCTCAAAGAGGAACGGAACCTGTTCCACAAAAGCACATTTTTCCCGCCATTTTGCAGGATTTAATCTGCCAAGCTCCTTTCCGTTGATCAGGATTTCGCCCTGATAGCCCGGGTACAAGCCGAGCAGGAGCTTTAACAGCGTTGATTTTCCGGTTCCGTTTTCGCCGCAGATCACGTTTTTTTCATGCATTGCGATCTGCTCGCTGCAGTTTTTCAGGATGTCGTTTTTTCCGTCATACGAAAACGTCACGTTCCGAAAAGTGATCGACGTAACCTCCCCGACCGTTTCTCCATCCGTTCTTTCCTGAGCCTCATAAAAAACAGAAATCCGCTGCACCAGATTTTTGCAGATCGGAAGCTGCTTGACGATTTCCAGCACATATCCGGCTTCGGTCTGAAACACATAGTAAAAGCCGATCATGGCGGTGACGCTCTCTACGCCCATTTTGCCCGAAGAAATTGCGATTGCTGATGCCGCCAGAAGCACCAGCATGCAGAACGAATCCATTCCGCCCAGAATATTTTTCTGCCAGGTTTCGAGCTTCGCTTTTTTGACAAAAAGCGTTTCCAGATAATCCTTTTGCAGACACTTTAACCGCGCCAGCTCATCACTTTGCAGACCATAAAGGCAAAGTTCCACCGGTTTTTCCAGCATCTCCTGCTCGAGATTCCGCATCTTTGTCCGACTTTCCCGCTCCAGCCTGTCGTATTCTTCTGTTTTTTTCCGGAAAAATACGGGGACGAAAATTCGAACACAACAGACTGCTGCTACGAACAGTGTAAACCATCCCATCACCGGAACCATCTGCCAGAGCAGATAGATCACGACAATCGGCACGGAAACCAGATACATTCCGGTCGTATTCCAGTAAATTCCCAGCTGTGTCTGATCTTCTTCCAGGCGAAACTGTGCATCGCTCCCCCGCAGTCCAACTGCCGCCGCATAGGTTTTATTCAAATATCGGTTAAGCACCGCCCGTTCATGATTTAAGGCCGCCCGAAACATCAGCAGCTCTCCCATCGTCGAGCATGCAAGCGGCAGCGTTACGGAAATCGCCACGCAGATTAAAATCTGCCAAAGGCAGCCAAGCCCTTTTTGAATTTCATTATTTAAAATGTATGCCGAGAACACGCCCAGCATCCTCGCGGAATACGCGACCGCAACCTGGCTGACAATCAGCTGCAGCGCATAAAAAAGAATCGAACTCCAGTACGCTTTTGTGCAGTCAGCGTCGATCTGTCTGTAAATCCTGTTCTTATACATAAGCCAGCCCTCCGTTCTGCAGCTTCCAACAAACCGCATCCACCGCTTCAAATACACTGTCATGGCTGATGACCACGACGCCCCTGCCCCGTTGTGCAATCCACTCTGCCAGAGTTTTGCGTCCGGCGTCGTCTAAATGGTTCGTCGGCTCGTCCAGAATCAGGAGCGTTGCATCGCCGGAAAATGCCAGCGCCAGATAAAACTTCTTCCGCTGCCCTTCCGACATCTCAGCGAGCGGCTTTTCGCAAAACTCGTTGAAATCCTCGTCCAGTTGGGAAAGGCGCTGCGCAAACGCGCGCTCGCGTACAGTCACTGCTAAGAGCATCTGCCCTGCCGTCAAATCAAAGACCGGCGCTTTCTGCGGCAGATAAAAAATTTCCGATGGGAACAGCGTTTTGTCAAGCTGTCCTGTCGCGCTCCCGAGCACGGAAATCTCTCCGGACTGCGGTGTTTCCATGCCGAGCAGCAGTTTGATCAGCGTGGATTTTCCAGCGCCGTTCTCGCCCCGGATGATGTGGTTTTGAGTTAAGTCCATGCGGGCGGTGACATTTTTCAAAACTGGCTTATCGTAAGAAAAGGAAACTCCGCGCCATTCGATTTCCATGCGGGTGGGTAACGCTGCGCTCGGGGCACTTGCATTCTCCCACTCCTCCAGGCGTTTTTGTGCGCGGCTGCTTTCCACAAACCGCGGATAGATTTCGAACGCGCTTTTGACCGCAGCATATATGTTGCCGGACAGCGCAATCGCCTGAATGCCGGTTTCGAGGTTGGTTTTTCCGAACAGGACGAAAACGCCGATCAGGCAGTAGGTTCCGTATTTCAGGACGTGATCCAAAACCGCATACATACCGACTTCCGAACGGTTGGCAAAGATCGAGTTGCTTCCAATTTTTATATACGCCTGAAACAGCCCTTCCAAATGTGAAAGCCACCAGTCCTTCAGCTGATAGAGCTTGATCGTCATAAAGCCCTGAAATGCGGAAACCGTGTAATCCGTAATTTTTCCTTCGATTTCCCGGCAATTGTCGTAATTGACCTGAATATATTTTTTTACCAGAAGCGGCGGAATGACCTGCAGAAGCGAAATCAGAATTAGGCAGATTCCGACCAACGGATTTTTCCAGCAAAGATAGCCGCCGAACAAAACTGCTTCCGCCAGCGAAGCTGCAAACATCGGTCGATGTTCTGTCATCAGCTCCGTCACCGCGTTGAAATCGTCTTTCATATTTTCCAGATTTTTCCCAAGCCCGGAATGATATAGCTTTTCAAAGGAATTGGCAAAAATCGTCCGATACTGCTTCATTTTGCACGCCTGAACCGCCTGTTCCTTTTCTTTTCGGAACGCAATTTCCAGCCTGCCGTAAAAATACGTATAACAAAACACGATTGCCAGAATGCCTGCTGCCGTCGTCAGAACGCTCTTCGTCTTCCCCGCAAGCGCGTTCGTTACCTCCGTTGAAATCAAAATCGGGATGAGGATTCCATACGGAAGATGAAGCAACTTTAAAAACAGCGACTTTCGTGCCGTCTGTTGTAATTCCCTCTTGTACATGACTTTCTCCTTCAAAAATATAGTACTTATATAAACATATTGCCGGGCTGCAATATGACATGCAACCCGGCTTTCTGACGTTTTACGCTGCCCGGCAGTTCAGCGCTGATGCACCGGATTACCTGCCGGAACGATAAACTTCTGAGTTTGATCAGGGACTGAGTTTGATCGGTCTGACCCCGTTTCACGCATATCCCCGCCTCTGCTTCTCCCACATCTGCCAGTAACGCCCCTTTTGCGCCAAAAGCTCCTGATGGCTGCCGCACTCCGTAATCCGTCCATGCTCCATGACGTAGATTCGATCCGTCAGCGCCGTCACGGAAAGCCGATGCGAAATCACGAGCACGCCCTGATCGGGATGCCCCTGCAGCAGCGTTTTGTTAAACGCATCCTCTGCAAACGGATCAAGTGAAGCCGCCGCTTCATCCGCAATCAGAAACTCCGTGTTATAATAGCAGGCGCGCGCCAGCGCAATCTTCTGTTTCTGTCCCTCTGAAAACAGGAAACCGTCCTCGCGAAATTCCCGCAACACCTGTTTTTCGACCGGAACAGAGGTCCCTTTTCGGTACAAACCGCTCTCGCACAACGCATCCTCCGCCCGGCTCTTATCTGCGTTTTCGGAAAGTGCCACATTCTCAGCCAAAGACGCCGCATACAGCAGATTTCCGGCAAACAGCACCGTGAAATGCTTCCGACATTCCTCCCATTCTGCCTTCGTCGAAACGGCTGCTCCATCCACAAAAATCGTCCCACTGTCCGTTTTTCCAAGTCCGAGCAAAACCTTGATGAACGTCGTTTTTCCGGCGCCACTGTCTCCGACCAGAGCGATCTTTTCGCCCTTTTTCACCCGAAAACAGATATCCTGTAAGACTTTCTTCTCCCCGTATCCGAAATCGACATGCTCCATCGAAATCTCTGAAATCATCCTACTGTCCGCTGCCATGGATTCCTGGTTTTTGTCATTCGACACTTCTCCGTTTTGTTCGCAAAAATCAATAAATCCGTCGATGTATCCGGCATACTCCCCGGCTCTTCCCGCCATCTGCTCAAACAGCACGGACAGCGCATACAGGATGATGTGCGTCCCGTTCAAAAGCGCCGCAAAATCGTCCAGTCCGATCGTCTTTTTCCAGAAAAAACAATATCCCAGATACGCGATCATCAAACAGTCGATAAACAGAAAATCGCTCCCGATCTCCCGCCCGAACGCAATTGGAAAAATACGTCGATTCCACTGTTTCGTCTGCTCCGCCTTTTGCGAAAAGCTGTCCTGATCCCGTTTTACGAAAAATGGCAGGCAGCCCAGAATCCGCCCCTCTGCTGCATATTCCTTTCGCAGAAAAATCCGTAAATAGTTCTGGTGCAATGCATCTTTTTTGTTCTGTTCATCCCGCTTTGCGTTCGTTTTTTCCACCAGACTTTTGACACAGAAACGGCTTGCCACAAACGCCAGCAAAACGAACACAACGATCATCTGATCCATGCGGATATAAATGACGACCGCTACCGCACCAGCCAGAAAACTGCCGAACAGCTGCCGGTAAAATTCCAGCGTTTCCTCCATTTTCGTCTGTGTAAACTGCAACGCCCTGCGGTATCCGTGAAAGTATGATTCTTCGTTATATTTTCTGCAATCTGCGTCCAGCATGATCCGGTACAGCCTGCAATTTAGTTTGTATTCCAGCCGTTCCTTCCACTGAGGATAAATGCGTTCAAAGTACCAGTGCCACAAAAAGCTCACCGACAGCTGGTACACCAGAAATCCTCCCAGCACCCACGCTGCCCGTATCAGATCACGCCCCATCAGCGCGCCGATCATCCATTTCAAAACAAGGACATTCGCCAACACATCCGCCAGGTCATATGCGCCCGTCAGCACAATTTCCAGTAAAAACAGCCCCGGTGCATCCAGAAAGCGGAGCTTCTGCAGCCGCAGATGACTTTTCAACCCGTTAAACCGCATCGTTTTCCCCCTCCTGTGCAAAATACTGCCGTCGCTGCGTCGTAAACATCCTGCAGTAGTCGCCGCCCTTTTCCATCAGCTCTTCGTGCGTTCCATGCTCTGCAATCATTCCGTTTTTCAGATATAAAATCTGATCTGCCTGCCGTGCAAAGGATAACCGATGCGTCACGAAAATCAACAGCTTTCCCTTTGTCGCTTCCAGCACTTCCTGCAAAATATCCGCTTCTGTCAGCGGGTCTAAAAATGCTGTCGGTTCATCCAGAATTACCGCATCGAAATCGCCTGCAAACACCCTGCACAGAGCAAGCCGCTGTCCTTCCCCGGCGGAAAACATGGCTTTTTCCCCTTCTTCAAACAGCTCCACTGCAGTATGAATGCCCTGCGGAAGACTTTCGATTTTTTCTTCCAGACCGACTTTCCGCAGCGCTTCCCAGACAAGCGGCTCGTCCTCTTTTCTGCATTCCCGCAGCAAAACATTCTCCGCCACGGTCGCCGGATACAGCCGGTAATCCTGCAGTAGCGCAAACACGTTTTTCCCGATTCCGGTTCGGCTGACTGCCCCATTTCTGTACAGTTTCCCGGTAAAATCCGGATAAAGCCCCAGCAGCACTTTCAGGAAGGTGGACTTTCCTGCGCCATTCTCCCCGACCAGCACAACGCGTTCCCCTTTTTTCGCTAAAAAGCTGATATCATGCAGTCCAGCCGTCCCGTTCGGATAAGTAAACGAAAGCTGTTTCGCCTCAACAGACTGCAGAATTTCTTCCTGCGTTTCGTCCTTTTGTGCCGGTTTTTCTTCGGCAAAAAAGTTCAGAAAATCCTCTACATAAAGCAGATTCTCCGTAAAACGTGCATACTCTGTTCCAAGACGAACCAGTTTCGCATTCAGGTTTGCAATCGATAATACCAGCACGGAATATTCCGAAACCGGAAGTCCCTCCTGCGTCCAGAATTTCCACAGCGCATAAATATTTCCTGCAGTAAATGCGAACGTCGCGCCGAGATTATCCGCCAGAAAACCGAGCAATACCAGCGTTCCGCCCTTTTCCCGAGCAAGCGTACAATTTCCCGTTTCCGCCTCCCGGTTTAAATGATCCAGAATGCTGTAGGCATCCGAAGTGCGCAGCTCCTCCATATTTTCATGGAAGAAAAATTTGCGCCATACATACGCCTTTTTCCGGTCATGGACACTTTTTTCCACTTCATAATCATGCCGCACTTCCCCCTGTCTGCGCAGCACCATCGTCAGCAGAAATGGCGCAATTGCCACGACAAACAGAACCGGATCAAGCGTCGCCAGATAGGTCAAAACTGCCACAAGCGCCGACGCCAGCCGAACCGTATTTCCGATATTTCCCATGATTTTTTCATAAGTCGCAGATGCATGATTGGCAAGATATTCCAACCGGTTCAAAAACGCCGTTTTCTCATAAGAGGCATACGGCACTGCAGTTGCACGTTCCTCGATCCGGTGCACAATCCGCCCTTCCTGCAAAATATCCGCCTGTTCGCTGTAGCATTCCCGATACCATCTGCTCACGCCCCGAAGTGCCAGATTGATCCCACAAAAAAACAGAAGCCCTGCGAAAAAGCGTTTCCCGTCCCCCTCCTGCAGACAGGAAATATAAAAGCTCACTGCGAAAATATTGACCACAAATTCCCGCACACCTTCCAGCACATGAATCAGGATATGCAGAAAAATCCGTCCTTTCCCCAATCCGATGAGCCGGAGATATTGTATGTATTTCTGAATCATTGTCTCCCCCAGTTATATCAAACAATAGAATGCACGCTCTGCGAGCATTCTATTGTCATGAATCAAAACCCCGGCGCGTAGTGAAATATTGTATGGAGCATGTAAGAAAACTGCTTCATGATACCTTTCCCCTCTGTTAAACAACGTAATTCTCCGCCTGTGCTTTCCACATCCGGCTGTAAAGTCCGCCTGCCGCAAGCAGCTCTTCATGCGTTCCAGCTTCGGCAATCCGTCCTTTTTCCATCACCAAAATCCGGTCAGCCAGGCGTGCAGAAGCGAGCCGGTGTGTTACGATCACCGCTGTTTTTCCCTTTACCATCTGTAAAAATTTCTCATACACAGCGCTTTCTTCCACCGGGTCGATCGCCGCAGTCGGTTCGTCCAGCACAATCAGGTCATGCTCCCGGTACTGTCCCCTCGCAATCGCCACCTGCTGCCAGAGCCCTCCGGACAGGTCGATTCCCTCAAACTCCCGCGACAGCATCAGTTCGCTGCACTGCGCAACTGCTTCCGGCTTTAAGCCCGTTCGCTCCAGCAGCGGTTTTACCGGCGCATTCTTTTTCGGGTCGCTGATCGTCACGTTGTCCTGCAGCGTCATCTGGTATCTCATGTAATTCTGGAACACGGCAGAGCGCCCGATACAGCCGTCCTGCGTGGCTTCCTGTTCCGCGCCGCACGGCTGCGTCACTGCTCCATCCTCCACTGTCACAGCCCCTTGTGTCGGCGGGTACAGCCCCAGAATCAGTTTTGCCAACGTCGATTTTCCCGCTCCGTTCTCCCCGACAATCGCCAGGTGCTCTTTTTCCGGAATCGTCAGGTTCAAATGCTCAATCGAAGGCTCCTTTGCACTGGGATAGGTAAAGGAAACATCCGAAAACTGCATCGCCTTCCCCATCCGCGGCACGTCCTTCCAGCTCCTGCCCGGGTCTTTTTCCAGGAATGCCACATAGTTCTCCACCGCCGGCAGACTGCCTACTGCACTTCCAAGAAATCCACAGACCAGTGCAAATACCATGTCAAACAGCGAATTTAACGCATAGTATACCGCTGCAAATGCGCCGACCGAGATGCTTCCCTTTAAAACGCTCACCACTAAAATCAGCACCGCGCCCAGATACCCGATCATCCCGACCGTCTGGTTGATGGCGTCCAGCCCGTTCGCCTTTGTGCGGACTGCAGCCTCTTTTTCACACAGCTGCTGCTGTTCGGTTTTCATCTTCCCAAAGAAAAACGGCACAGCGCGCAGCACCCTCGTCTCCTTGATAAATGCAAGGTCTGTCAGACACTTCCGGTATCCCTGATATTTCCGTCTGACCGGTGCCGCCGTATCCTCATAGCTGTAGAAAATATTCCGCTGCATGTACAGTGTCACGATGGACGGCACAAATGAAATCACGATACACAACAGCAGCACAGGGTTCAGGGATGCCGCATAAATCGCAAAAAATACCAGATACGGCGGAACCATGTCGATGATGCCGATCATATGGAACATGAAAACATTCGCATCGTCCCGCCCAGCCTGCGCCTTCTGGATTTCATCCAGCGACTCGTTCTGCTCAAATGCCAGCGGGAAAAGCTTCGAAATCTTATCGTTAAATTCATAACGATACGTCTCGTCACAGATTTCCAGAAATTCCGTCAGCGCATAGTTAAACAGCGTATTCAACAGCTGGTAGCCGATAATCCCGCATACATAAAAAGCTGTCGCAGCGATCAGCGCTGCCTCAAACCGCCCCTTTCCGACAGAGGCGATCAGCTCGTTCACAAAATTCGAAAGCAGCAAGGTATTTGCGCCCATCACGACCGACTGCGAAATGCCCAGCACATTGATCAGGATAAACCGCAGCGGCGCTGCATGGAACGCCATCGGGAACATGACGCGCACGGTATGGAAAAAGCTTCTTTTTTTCACAGATACCACCTCCTCTGCGTTTCGTACATTTCGTAATAGATGCCGTTTTTCGCCATCAGGTCTTCATGCGGGCCCTGCTCCATCGCCTTTCCGTCCTCAATCGCAATAATCCAGTCGCAAAGGGACGTTGCACCCAGCCGGTGCGTAATCATAATCGTTGTCGTATCCTGGTACAGCTTCAAAAACTTCTGGTAAATCTGCTGCTCCCGTACCGGGTCGATCGCCGCAGTCGGCTCATCCAGGATTTTCAGCTCCGCATCCTGATAATACAGGCGCGCCATCGCGATCCGCTGCCACTCACCGCCGGACACGTCCACGCCGTCCTCTGCGATTTTTCCAAGTACCGTGTCCATGCCCTGCGGCAGCTTTTCCAGCACATTGTCCAGTTCGGAGGTTTCCGCCGCTTTGGCAATTTTTGCCCGCTGCCCTGCATCCGCGCCAGGCGCGATATTGTCCGCTACCGAGACCGGATACTTCGCATAATCCTGGAACAGCACGCCGAACAGCTTCCAGATCTGCTCCCTCGAAAACGTCTCGATCTTTTCCCCATTTAACAAAATCTCACCGGAATCCGGCTCATACAAGCGTAAAATCAACTTTACAATCGTCGATTTGCCGCAGCCGTTGCGCCCGACAAACGCGTAGTGGTGCCCTTTTTCAATTTTAAAGCACATATCCTTTAACACCATCGCTTCCGTGTTCGGATAATGGAACGAAACGTGGGAAAATTCCAGCGACTCAAACGAAAACGCTGCGCCGCTGTCCGGTTTTTCCTCATATTCCGGCAGTTCCAAAATACGTTTCATGTCGCCCAACAGCTGTCTGCCCTGCTCCATCTCTTTGAGCATTCCCGGCAACTGCCAGGTCAGGTTCTGCGCCATTGCCATAAAGGACGTCACCAGCGAAACGAAAACACCGACGGAAGTATTGCCCTGTACAACCGGGAAAATCAGCGCAAAGATCACCAGAATCGACAGCGCGATCGCCAGGAAGCCGCCCATGTTCATACCGATGAACCACCAGCGTCTCGCTTTCCGCTCCCGCAGCCTTGCGATCTGTCTTTCTTTTAAGAAAATCCCGTTGACCCAATCGCCAAACCCGAACAGAACTCGTTCATTTGCCGCGTCGCGGTTCCCCAGAATTTCTTCTGCATAAGCAGCTTTCCGTTTTCCGAGTGTGACCTCTTTTTTCGCCTCATACTGCTTCTGCCCGCCTTTTACCGCAAAGAACCCGAAGCCGACCAGCAGCACCATGATAACCGGAGAAATCCAGACCGGAGCCTGCGTAATCAGCCACACGACCAGACAGCTGTTGGAAATCAGGAAGCAGACCATCGAAAAACCGCTTTCCAGGACGCCGTTTAACACTTCCTCCGGGTCTTTCGACACCCGCTCCAGCGCGTCCTGAATCTCCGTGTTTTCCAGAAACCCATACGGAATCCGCGAAATTTTCCCAATCATCCGCTCGTCCAGATACGGAAAGAGCACCTTCCGCTGGTGAATCCGCATCCAGGTATCCAGATTTCCGCCCAGCCGCTGGCACAGGATCAAAGCTCCCAGCAGGCAGGCGTCGTGGATCGCCTCCTCCATCCGCTGATTTAACACCAGGTCTATAAACCGCGCGCTGACCAGCATTGTCAGAAACGGCAGCAATGCGGATACGATTTTTTCAAGGAATCTTCCAATTACCAGAAGCTTCCCCGGAGCATGCCGAAACGACATGCCAGTTTCCCCTTGTTTCATTTGTGCAGTCCCCCTTACTAAAACAGGCAATTTAGCCCCTCCTGTTTTGTTATCTTATTCTACCAGCTTCATAGACATTTTAGAGTTCTTTTATTGCTTTTTCCCGGGGCATTTTTCCAAAGGTCAGATACCAACACCAATCTGAAATGCCTCTTAAAAAAAGTTTTAATAAACTGTCAATTTAACTGCGCCAGGAACAGCTTCGCATATTTTCCTTGCTTTTCCATCAGCTCCTGATGCGTGCCTTGTTCTGTGATCGAACCGTTTTCCATATAAAAAATTCTATCACAGGCAGTGATCGACGCCAGTCGGTGCGAAATCATCAGGATTGTCTTGTCTTTCAGATAAGAAAAGACAAGATCATAAAATTCTTTTTCGAAACGAATATCCATTGCAGCAGTCGGCTCGTCCATAATCAGGATATCATGGTTTTCATAAAAAACGCGTGCAAGCGCAATCCGCTGCCGCTCTCCGCCGGAAAAATCGATTCCGTCCGCATAGAATTCTTTCGAAATAATTCCATCCAGCTGATCTGCTGCTTTGGGAATCCGCGCACAAATCAGAGCGTCCCGGACTTTTTCCAGATCGGGATTCTGGTTCATCGAAACATTTTCTGCAACCGACGCGGCATACAGGTTGAAATCCTGGAACAGCGTCGAATAAGCGCTTCTGTAAGTGCGGGTATTCATCTTTTCTACAGGCATTCCATTATATAAAATCTCCCCGCTGCTGCAGTCATAGAGCCGGAGCAGCAGCTTTACCAGCGTCGTCTTGCCAGATCCGTTTTCGCCTACAAACGCGACCTTTTCTCCTTTTTTAATTTCAAACCGGACGTTCTTTAATCCAAACTTGTTATTTTCATACTGAAAGCAAATATCCTGCACCCGAAGCGTTTCAAATGGCGCTGCAGATTGTCCCGGTTCTTTCTTTTCAATTTCAGGTTCCATGTTTTCAACTGTCCGGAACCGTTCGATCAGCGTTCCGTTTTCTGCAAATACAGCGATCTGCGCAGAAAGGCTTTCCAGGCTGAACTGAATCTGATTGCAGGCATTGAGCACCGCGACAAAACCGGAAGCTGTCATAGTATTCCAAACGAGTGTTTTGACTGCCAGATACAACGATGCGAAAAAGTCAATCAAAAGGCAGGAACCGCCAATCGTTTCCAGCGCCGTCAGCCGTCCGATTTTTCCGCCCTGTTTTCGGATCAGGACAGCTTTTTCCTCTGTATTTTTACGATATCGTTCCAAAACCGTCTGTTTCATCCCGGATGACCGAATGTCCTTTGCATACTCCGGCA
>ENA-ORNQ01001297-ORNQ01001297.1-human-gut-metagenome-genome-assembly--contig:-NODE-1297-length-19963-cov-19.373468_pt1 | contig 19963 bp, 16 predicted proteins | sample MGYA00242116_ERZ509024 | MGnify/ENA primary metagenome ERZ509024 (study PRJEB26280, sample SAMEA2338697) | human gut metagenome | biome: human gut; feature: human-associated habitat; material: faeces...
AGGAACTGAGGAAAAACAAACGCCGCCCTGCAAAAGCGGAACGGCAGGGATTGTTCTCCGGGCTTCTGTTTTGTGCCGATTGCGGCGGCAAGCTCCACTTTGCCACAAGCAAAAGCTTTGAGGGCAAGCAGGATCACTACGTCTGCAACAACTACAAGAGCAACCGTGGTACTTGTACTGCCCACTATATCCGGGAAGATGTGCTTCGTGAAATCGTTCTGGAACGCATCCGGGCAGTCAATGAGTATATCCGAAGCGATGTGGACGGTTTTCAGGAGGAATGGCTGCAATGCCGCAGGACTGACCAGGAGCGCAGCATCCGGGATGACAAAAAGAAGCTGGAACAGGCAAAGAAACGCCTTGCCGATCTGGATGTCATCATCGCCCGGCTGTACGAGGACTATGTTCTTGGAAATCTCAATCAGGACAGATACAGAAAGATGTCTGCGGACTATGAAGCGGAGCAGGAACGGTTAAAGCTCGAAATTGAAGTTATCGAAGAATGGGTGGAACAGCGGGAAGAAATGAACGACGGTCTGGATGCCTTTATCGCCCTGACACAGAAATATGTGGATGTGGAGGAGCTGACACAGACCATCGTGAACGAGTATATCAAGAAAATCATCGTCTATGCCCCGGACAAATCCAGCGGCAAGCGCAAGCAGAAAGTGAAGATTTTCTTCAACTTCGTGGACGATGTAGATATTCCCGTTATTTCCGAGCCTATCATCACGCAAACAACCTATGAACACAGAAAAACGGCGTGACCTTCGGGTCACACCGTTCTCTGCGACAAAATAGTTACTTGTCACTATTAAGCCTTGTCACAACAGGCTTTTTCGGCATTTTGATATGTGATTGCACAGTAGTGGTCAAATGGTGGTCAAAAAGCAAGTACGGAAAATGTAGAAATTGAAAATATTAGGAATTTAATCGCTTGCGGATTTTTACCATGTGGTTTTTTACTGGTTGGTCGATAGGTTCGTTCACTCCAAATTCACATTGCGCGCGATTTACATAGGTTAAAAAATTTCCTCTACCTGACGTTGCTCCTTTTCGTGAGTATAACATATATAAGTTGCGCAAGGAAGGATTATGCCCAGCTTTTCGCTGAAGGACAATTGATCGGGCTTTCTTTCCCATGCGATAGTAGTACTTTGAAATAGTCTTGCCCCTGATATGAATGTGTGTACCATCAAAGGTAAAGCCAAGAAAGTTAATGTATCGATTTTGACCATTTGAGTTAGAATCAAATACTGTTGCTACATTTTCTACGGAAGTTCCACTGTAATAGAAGTATTGCGTTTTATCTGGCTGTAATGTCAAATGCTTGACACCATGCAAAATACTCTTTATGTGGCTAAAAGCATCCGTTGCAATTTGCTTTTCTTCACACGGAATGATGATACAAAAGTCATCGCTATAACGCATATAGAATCCATTTAAAGCGGACACATAATCAACAATAGCTTTATCACAGTCAAGCATATAGACATTGGCCAATAATGCACTTATCGGCGAGCCCTGTGGAATCCCATAAGCATTAGGGTTCTTTTGCAAAAATGCATGCTTGTATTTGCGAAAATCATAGGGGGATAGTACTCGATCTTTCTTGTTTAGTTCTTCGTGTGACTTGAGGTGATTTAAAGTCAGTAAATCATTTAAATCCCATTTGCAATATTTTGTAACACTCTTATAGACTGCATAATAGTCATCAGGCAGTTGGCATACCCCAAGTAATTGACAAAGTTGTTGCTTGAGATAGAGGTGATCCAAATTATCGAAGAAGTTTGTGAAATCGCCAATCATGATATAGCACGGCGCATTTTTTTGATGAAAGAAAAAGCGTCGTGAGAAAAATGGATGTTATTCTTTTTCAAATCAGATCTGTAAGCTACAACTGAATCAGAAATATCAATCTCATGAACCCTTTTGATGTACATTTCATCAAGTAGATGATTATAATATTGATAGATGCATCGGTCTATATGTGATGCATAACATATCTCTCGCTTCTTTATTTTCTTGCCTTTATCTTTTGAATATTTCTCAAATTCAATTGTATAGTGAATAAAGGGATAAAAGGCGTGAGTGGCTACTTTCTCTGGGGAAGTAATATAATCGCTGCATTTGCTTAAATCAGTTCGAAAATCGAAATGCGCATATGAGCGTTTACTTTTTCTAATAGCAAAATCGCTGTGAACCCATTCGGATGGCGACATTGTATTCTCCTCCCATAAAGGCGAAATACCCACCAACACAGAGGATAGCATTCCTAAGTTGGCGGGTATACGTGAAAACTCTGTATTTGGTTTTGCTCACTGAATACTCAATGCTTGTGAACCTGAAACACAGGCTATCCAAATGCACTCAATCATCAGTTATGGTATAATTGATGAAGAAAGAGGTGCTATCAAGATGTTCTTGTTCTTCGCACTGGTCGCAGCCGCGCGGCTGTGGTCAGGGTCAAAGATTCTCGATGAAATTCTTTCAAATCTCATAGTCGAACAGTTGACAACAATTCTTTTCCTATATGCCTACACATATAGCATATTCAATATAAAGCAAATCTCATTCCGATGCAAGTACATAAGGGTTAATATTTTATGAATTTTGCAATGTCTAAGTAAAAATCACTTACAGCAGCGTTATTTTAGCACAGTTTTATATCCCTGAAATTTGTGCAGCAGCCTGTTGCACAAATTCGGATTTGTTAGACAACCATCTCATCAAACAGAACCTTCAAAAAATCATCCACGCCGCCTGCAGCCTGAATTGTGGCAATCATTAAATCATCCGGGTCAACACGGGCAAAATCAATGACATATCCCGCATGGCGGGCAAGCTGCGAAAGAAAAACACGCTGGGTTCTGCCGTTGCCCTCTCGGAATAGGTGAAGCTCATTCGTTCGCTCGTAAAAGTCTACTATGGCAGAAATGAAGTGCGCTCTGTCTAAGCCTACAAGAAAATTCTGCTTTTTTAATCTGGCAAAGATGGCTTTCGCTGTGCTTTCAATTTGCGCAGCGGGGCAAAACTGTGTGCCTTTCTTCGAAATATCCACCGTTCGCGGCTTGCCCGCCCATTCGTATAAATCTTCAAACAAAAAGCGATGAATCGCACAGTAATGTGCAAAATCGAAACTTTCTGCTAAAGGTTTTTCTTCCCATAAAGCAGCCTTAGCTGGAACGATCGTACCTTCCACGGCATCCAAGTCGGACTGATTTTGAATGCCAAGTATATTTATTAACACCACGGTGCCCGGATAGCACCCATCCTGCAAAGAATCCACTGCATAGTTTGCCATAGCATTTTACCCTCGCTGCGCCCTGCGGCGTGCCAGAATTTCAGCAGCTAAGGTGCGGGCATCTACTTTGCCGTCCATCAGGCGGCGGCAGTCGGCACGGGTCTGTTCGGTGACTTCATACCCCTCGATGCGCGAAGAAGCCAAAGCATTTTCCAATGCCTGTTCACGAGTAATTGGTGCCATATACAAAACCGCCTTTCGTTTTTTCATCAATTATATACGATAAGGCAACCAAATGCAATTTTTCTTGCAAAACTTCTTACCGCTTATTCCATAACCACCTGCATCAGCTTATCGTAGCTGTCCACCACATCGTAGACGACGCTGTCGTTGCTGATGGCGGCAAAGTGGGCTTTGGCGCATTGAATCTTTAGGTCCTCAACGCCGCGCAGTTCATTGCGGTCAAGCAGGGTCGTGCCTTTGGTTTCGGCAATAAAATAGATATGCTTGACCGTTCCCTCGTGGAAGGCAATCGCCCAGTCCGGGTTGTACTTACCTACCGGCGTGCTGATGAAAAAACTGCCGGGCAGCTTGACATACACGGCAATTTTGTCGCAAACATCCAGCTCGTGGGCAAAGCGGCGCTCGTTGTCGGAATCGTAAATCACATAATTGTACAGGCTGCGGTCGGCGGGCATGGCGTTTACGCCCTGTCTGCCGTGCAGGTTTGCCAGCATAAAGATGTCGGCGCTGTACGATTCCTCCAGCCTGTTGTAGGTGATATGCTCAATGATCATATCCGCCTTTTGGTTGTTGATGATTTTTCCCGCCTTGATGATAAAGTCCTCCGGGTTCAGTTTATATTGGGCAAACACAAGCGGGGCAATGCCCTGCAAAATGGCGGCAATCGTGACGCAGGTCAAGCCGGTTTTCTCCACCAGCTTGCCCACAAGGTCGTAGCGCACATTGCCCAGTGCCACGCGGTCAGCGGCGTCCTGATCGTTGTGTCTTTTGACAAACGCCTGCCCCTGCTCCAGCTGTTCGCGGGAGGTCAGCCTGGCGGTCAGCTCGCCGTATTCGGTTTTGACATACACCTTGGAAATATTCAGGTGGGCGTCCAGCGCCCGCACCGAACGGTCGATCAGCTCCTGCGTGTCAAAGGAAACGGTGTAAAAGGTTTTGCGGTTGATGCGCTGCCACAGCTTGGCAAATGCAGAAAATGACGCCAAGACCAAGCTGAACGAGAGCGCCCAACTTGTCACCGGCATCCATTGCAGGGTAATACTGAAAATCAATGCTCTCCCAGCCGATAAGAAAACAAATTTCTTACCAGACGAAATTCGTCTTATGCGTACTACTGTAAATCAACTGAGAAATGAACAGCTGGCAAAAGGTCAGTACATGGATGCGGCAGATGATATGCGGCTAAAATGATTCTAAAACCAGAATAACATTAAAGAAAAAACCTCATTGTAAAAACACATTGCAATGAGGTTTTTGAGTGCGCCCGAAGGAATTCGCCGAGCCGCGCCCTAGAAACGCCCCATCGGGGTGTTTCTGCCCCGCGGGACGCAAAGCGCGGGGCACGGGCTGTTCGAAGCCCCCTCTTTTACTGCTCCATAAAATTCGCGCATAACAAAAAGAGCAGCACCCCATAAGGTGCTGCTCTTGGTGCGACCGGCAGAATTCGAACCTCTGGCCTTCCGGGTCGGAGAACTGTGACATTCGGTGATATGCAATGATACAGCGCGGGAATTTGTGCATACTGCACAAATTCCCGCGCTGTCTGTTTTGCAAAGAAAAGAATGTTTGAACGTGAAAATCGGTGCGATCGGACGCTCCGAAAAGCAAAGTGGTCAAATGGTGGTCAACCTGCGGATTTCGCAGCCTGGGAGTCGGCCGGCATTATCTCTGCCGCGCCAAATATCGCCAGGCATGGGTGAGTAGGCATAGGGCGAATGAGGACGGAGGCAAGGTTAGCACAGCTGCTGCGCGGGCGGCGGGCCTGCCCGCCCATTCCCGGGCCAGTACAACGCTGGTTGTTTACGCCCATGCGTTCGACAAGAAAACGGGAAGCCCAGGAGAAGCCGGGTGAGGTGATAGGGCTGTAAGAGAATGAAAAACGACAAACTCCGATACAGCCTGACTCTGCCAGGGCGTCCCCGGGGAAATTTACGGTTTGCGCCTAAAACACCACGATCGTCGGAACAGGTTCCAACGACCACCCGCAGGGTTATTTCCCCTGGATAAAATGCGTCTGGCGGTATTCTCTGGGCGAAACGCCGTGTACATTCTTGAAGGCGCGGGAAAAATGCAGCTGGTTGGGATAGCTGACCTGGGCTGCGATCTCCCCGATGGACATCCGCGTTTCTTTAAGCAATTGGGCTGCACGGGCCATGCGATAGTGCAGCAGATAGGCCTGCGGGCTTTCCCCTACAGAATCCCGGAATACCTTGCCGAAGTAGCTGCGGTTGAGCCCGCAGACGGCGGCGATCTCCTCAATGGAAATATCCCGCTGATAATTCCGGTCGATAAAGGCCAGGGCTTCCTTGATATAGAAATCCCGCAGACGCCTCTCTCTGCCTTCCTGCCGGTTGGCAGAGGACTGCACCAGCTGATCCAAAAACAGGTAACCGTGGGCGATCAGATGGGTTGGGCTGGCTTCGCTATGGTTGACGATGTACAGCATTTCATCCTGAAGCAGCTGGCCATCCCGCTTGCTGCGCGCAGTATAAACGGGTTCCTTCCCGCTGATGCCCGCAAGGTTCAGGCTTTCATGGGCACGCAGGCCGTCAAACTCCAGCCAGGTATATTCCCAGGGATCGTTTTCATCTGAGCGATAGGTGGTGATCTGGCCGGGTACGACCAGGAAGCCGTGTCCTGCCGTAATGGGATACTCCTGCTCATTGGCCAGTAATACGCCTTTTCCGGCGATGATATAGTGAAACAGGTAGTGATTGCGCGCATGCGGCCCATAAGAGTGCGCCGGTGTGGTGCGTTCCCATCCGAATTGGTAGAGGTTCAGGTCAACGAACCGCTCGTCACGGAAAACATGAAATTTCAACTTGCTTACGTCATCGGAGCTGTTGGACATGATACTCCCTCCTTTTCTTGATTATATACCAAAATGCGTCCTGACTTCAACAAAATTTGGTAAATTCCTTGAAATTGGTATATAAAAAGCGGTATATTGGTATTTCAATGTGTGACGTCAAATCGTATAATAACTATACCAAATGCGGGGAAGAATTGTGCAATGTGCACTATGCACAATTCCGGATGCTGTGTGTTGGCAGATTTGCCGAATCACACCATACCCCGCGCGACCGGTCAAGGCATTCGCGTCATTCATATCTAAAAGGAGATGGATCATGAAAATAACACATCGCTTTGCCGCCGGCGCCCTTGCGGCGCTGATGGCGGCCAGCCTGGCCGGATGCGCTGCTGACGACGGCACCGTAAACCTGACCTTTCAGATCTGGGATGTGGCCCAGCGCGACGGTATGCAGGCCATGTGCGACGCCTACACGGCCCAGCATCCTGATGTACATATTGAAGTGCAGGTCATCAACTGGGACGAATACTGGACCAAGCTGGAAGCTGCCACCATGTCCAACAAGATGCCGGATATTTTCTGGATGCATACCAACGAGATCCTGAAATATGCCGACAACGGCAAACTGGCCGATTGCTCCGACATTGTGGAGACCGAGCATTTCTCGGACATTTCGCTGTCCAATGCAAGCGGTTCCGACGGCGTGCTGTACGGCGTGCCAAAGGACAAGGACACCGTGGGGCTGGTATATAACAAGGAAATGTTCGATGCTGCCGGCGTTGCTTACCCGGACGAGACCTGGACCTGGGATGACCTTGTGGAAGCTTCTGAAAAAATCCACGATGCCACCGGCAACTACGGCTACATGGCCTATGCCGATGACCAGCTTGGCTACTGGAATTTTGTGTATCAGGCGGGCGGCAGCATCCTGACCGAGGACAAGACCCACGGCAACTTCCTGGACCCGGGCACCCGCAAGGGCATGGAATTCTACATCGGCCTGCAGCAGAATGACTGGTGTCCCGACCAGAACTACTTCGCTGAAACTTCACCCGGTACGGCATTCTTTTCTGAAAAAGGTGCAATGTTCCTGGAAGGGAACTGGAATATCCTGGCTGAGCTGCAAAACTATCCCGATATGGTAGGGAAATGGGACGTTGCCGTACTGCCGGCCTGCCCCGATCCTGTCAGCGGGGAAGGCCGGGCCACCATTTCCAACGGTCTGAGTTACGCCACCGGCGCCAACAACCCGCATCTGGACATTGTCAAGGATGTCCTGAAATTCTTCGGCAGTGAAGAAGGCCAGCGCATCCAGGGCGAAAGCGGCGCTGCCATCCCGGCCTATGAAGGGTTGGAGGATACCTGGGTCGGTGTGTTCGACGAATATCCCATTGATGTGCAGTGCTTCATCGACATGTTTGATTACTGCATCCAAAGCGTGAACAACGCTGCCCGCCCCGAGTGGAAGACCGATGTGAGCGACACGCTGCTGAAAATCTACACCGGCGAACTGGACCTGGACACCGGCCTTGCACAGATGCAGGAGGCTGTGGACACGGCCAGTGCCGAATACTATGAGGAGGATGCGTGATGCAGAAAACGTCCAAGCTGTCCCGCGACGGCGCTGTATGGGGCCTGCTCATGGTGGCGCCCACCATTATTGGTCTGCTGGTTCTGAACATCTGGCCGTTTATCGAGACCATTTACATGAGCTTTTCCAAATCGCTGCCTTTTGGTGAATTTGAGTTTGAGGGCCTGGATAATTATATCGAGATGTTCCAGAACCCCGAATTCTGGAAAGCCACCGGCAACACGATCCTGTTCTGTATTCTGACTGTACCGGTCGGCATTTTCCTGGCGCTGCTGGTGGCGGTGCTGCTCAACTCAAAGATCCGCGGGCGTACCACGTTCCGCGCCATCTTCTTCCTGCCCATGGTCGTGGCGCCGGCCGCTGTCGCCATGGTCTGGAAGTGGATCTTCAATACCCAGTATGGCATTCTTAATACGGCTTTCGGCCAAGACGTAGGTTGGCTGACCGACCCGCACCTGGTCCTTTTGACCTGTGCGGTGGTGCAGATCTGGTCCAACATCGGTTACGATGCTGTGCTGCTGTTGGCAGGCCTGCAGAATGTGAGCCAGACGCTGTACGAGGCGGCCGATCTGGACGGCGCGTCCAAGGTCCGCCAGTTCTTCAGCATCACATTGCCGATGGTGAGCCCCACACTGTTCGTCGTTCTGATCATGCGCCTGATGTCTTCTCTGAAGGTGTTCGACCTGGTCTACATGATGGTGGACGACGCCAACCCGGCGCTGAATGATGCGCAGACCCTGATGTCGCTGTTCTACCGTGAAAGCTTTATTGCCGGTGATAAGGGATATGCATCCGCCATTGTTGTCTGGACGGTGCTGCTGATCGGTATCGTCACGGTCATTCAGTTCGTCGGTCAGAAAAAGTGGGTCAATTACGAGGTGTAAAACTATGGAAACCAGTATGAAAACCAACCGGCGGCTGGGCAAGGGCCTGACCTATGCGGTCCTGATCCTGGGCAGCATCGTGATGATCTTTCCCTTTGTGTGGATGGTATTGACCTGCTTCAAAACGCAGGCCGAGTCGATGGCGATCCCCCCGCAGATCCTTCCCTCCCACTGGGGGCTGGAAAACTTTGTCACCGCACTGCAAAGTCTGCCCTTCGTAAACCTGTATATCAATACGGCGCTGCTGATCGTGCTGCGCGTGATCTGCGCGGTCGTATTCAGCTCCATGGCCGGGTATGCCTTTGCCAAACTGAATTTCCCCTGCAAAAATCTGCTGTTCAGTATCGTGCTGGTGCAGATGATGCTGCCCAGCCAGATCTTTATCACGCCCCAGTACCTGATGCTGGCCCATATGGGGCAGACCAACACCATCTTTGCCCTGGTGTTTCCCGGCATCGTGTCGGCCTTTGGCACCTTCTTCCTGCGGCAGACCTACCTGGGCATCCCCAATGAGATCGCCGAGGCCGCCTATCTGGATGGCTGCACCAAATGGCAGACCTTTACCAAGGTCATGTTCCCGCTCACCGGCTCCAGCTGCGCTGCGCTGGCCATTTTCACGGCCGTGTTTGCTTACTCTGACCTGATGTGGCCGCTGATCTGCAACACCGACCTGAACATGATGACGCTGTCCGCGGGTCTTTCCACGCTGAACGGGCAGTACAGCACCAACTTCCCGGTATTGATGGCCGGCAGCCTGCTGGCCATGATCCCGATGGTGGTCTTGTATCTGTTGTTCCAGAAACAGTTTATTCAGGGTATTGCCATGACCGGCGGCAAGTGATCGAACCTTCCGTCCCGATCATTCCAAATGTTTACGGCAAGGCGGGCGGAGAACTGTCCGCCCGCCTTGCTGTTTTTTATTCCATACCATGAAAACCGGCCGCCCGCCGCAGGAAAAGGCGGCCCCAAGGAGGAACCATGAGCATTGTCTTTCAAAACCCGAGTCGGATCTTTCGGCTGGAAACACACAACACAAGCTACTGTATGCAGATCGACAGCCGGGGGCATCTGCTGCACCTGTATTATGGCAGCAGGATCGGGGAGGGAGATCTTGCCGCCCTGTACCCGCCGGCGGATGTGAGTTTCTCGCCCAATTATTACTCCCATCGCTTTGACCGGCTGGCGTCGCCGGACATCCTGCCGCAGGAGTATACCGGCTGCAATGTGGGGGACTTCCGCCTCAGCACGATTTCCGTCACCGATGCCGCCGGGGTGCGCGGCGCGGACTTCCTTTATGTTTCGCACGAGATATCCCCCGGCAAATATGCACTGAACGGCCTGCCCGCCGCCCACGACGAAGACAATGAGGCCGAAACGCTGACCGTGCGCCTGCAGGACCCGGTTACAGGGCTGGGCCTGGAACTCTTGTACGGCGTGTTTGAAAGGCAGGATGTCATTACCCGTGCGGTCCGGCTTGCAAATCACGGCAATGGCGCCCTGCAGCTGCACAAGGTGGCCTCTGCCTGCCTGGACCTGCCCTTTGGGCAGTGGGATCTGATCCACTTCCATGGCCGTCATGCCATGGAACGCCAGGTACAGCGCGTGCACCTGGCGGATGCCATCCAGACGGTGTCCTCCACCCGAGGTGCGTCCAGCCATCACCACAATCCGTTTGTGATCCTCTGCGACCGGCAAGCCACGGAGGAAGCCGGCGCCTGCTGCGGCGTGATGCCGGTCTATTCCGGCAGTTTCCGCACCGATGTGGAACTGACCCAGAACGGCCTGGTCCGCCTGGTCACCGGCATCCATGACGATGGCTTCTGCTGGCTTTTGCAGCCCGGCGAGCAATTTGCCGCCCCGGAGGTCATCTTTGCATACAGCGATCAGGGGCTGGGCAGGCTTTCCCAAATCTATCACCGCTTCCTGCGTCACAATATCTGCCGCGGGCCCTGGCGTTTTGCACGCCGCCCGGTATTGATCAACAACTGGGAAGCAACTTACTTCGATTTCGACACAGAGAAGATCGTGCGGATCGCCGAGAAGGCGGCGGGCCTGGGCGTTGAACTGATGGTCCTGGATGACGGCTGGTTCGGCAAGCGCAACGATGACAACAGCGGCCTTGGCGACTGGCAGGTGAACACCCGGAAACTTCCGGGTGGGCTGGACCCGCTGATCCGGCGCATCCACGCCCTGGGCATGAAATTCGGGATCTGGGTGGAGCCGGAAATGGTGAGCGTGGATTCCGACCTGTACCGCGCCCACCCGGACTGGGCGCTGACGCTGCCCGGCCGCGACCCGGCCATGGGCCGCGACCAGCTGGTGCTGGATCTGGCCCGCCCGGAAGTTGTGGAGTATCTGGCGGATTGTATGACGGCTCTGCTTCAGGAGCATGCCATCGACTATGTCAAATGGGATATGAACCGCAACATGAGCGACGTGTACAGCCGTGCGCTGCCGCCGGAGCGCCAGGGCGAAGTGACGCACCGCTATATGCTGGGGGTGTATTCTCTTCTGGAGCGGTTGACACAGCAGTTCCCGCAGGTCCTGTTTGAAGGCTGCGCAGGCGGCGGCGGCCGGTTTGACGCCGGGATGCTTGCGTATTGCCCGCAGATCTGGTGCAGCGATGATACCGACGCCATTGAAAGGCTGACGATCCAGAACGGCACCTCGTATGGTTACCCGGTGTCTGCTGTGGGGGCGCATGTTTCCGCCTGCCCGAATCACCAGACCGGGCGTATGACCCCGCTGGAGACCCGCGCCGTTGTCGCCATGTCCGGCACCTTTGGATATGAACTGGACCTGAACCGACTGACAGAAGCAGAGTGCGGCGAAGTGCGTGCGCAAATCGAGCGGTTCAAACGGTGGGCCGATCTGATCGGCAGCGGGGCCTATTTCCGGCTGGTGCCGCCCGACGGGGAAAGCGATTTCACCGCCTGGCAATTTGCTTCCGAAGACCGGCGTGAGGCACTGCTGAGCCTGGTCGTGACGCATCCGCGTGCCAATCCGCGTTCTGCGCATGTCTGCCTGCGGGGCCTGGATCCGAATGCCTGCTACCGGGTGGACGAACTGGTCTTTGCCGCCAGAAGCGATGTGGCCGATGCCCGGCACGAGGGCGGCACGGCTGTACTGACACGGGGAAATTTCAGCGGCAGTTTCCTGATGCATGCCGGCGTTGCGCTGCCGCATCTGTTCGGGGACTATCCGGCTGTGCAGCTCCATTTTGTGCAAGTAGAGGGGGAAAAGGCGTGAAAGAAAGTGGTTCCGGCCGCAGCAGGGCTGCAGCGGCCAAGCGTTACCAGTCCAGGCTGAACAAACTTTGGGATGAACTGAAATGGCTGTACTGTGAATTGTATGGCCAGAGAGCGGACACAGAACAACGGCTGCAGAAACTTGCCGAAGCGATGCGGCAATTTTATGATACACGCAGCAAGTCGCTGAAAGAAACCGATTGCAAACGGGAGGCAGACCCTGACTGGTATCGCCGCAATGATTTGATGGGGATGATGCTCTATGCCAACAACTTTGGCGGTACGCTGCAGGGAACGGCTGAACATATAGCGTACTTGAAGGAATGCGGGGTCAACTATCTGCATCTGATGCCGCTGCTTGCCAGCCCCAAAGGAAAAAGTGACGGCGGGTACGCTGTAGCGGATTTCCGGACCGTACAGCCGGAACTGGGTACGATGAAGGATTTTGCGGCGCTGACGGACGCCTGCCATGAAAACGGCATCAACGTCTGTCTGGATTTTGTAATGAACCACACCTCTGACGAGCATGAGTGGGCGCGCCGGGCCCGGGCAGGGGAGAAAGCCTACCAGGACCGCTATTTTTTCTTTGACGATTATACGATCCCGGATCAATATGAAAAAACCTGCCCCCAGGTTTTTCCCACTACAGCGCCGGGAAACTTTACCTGGCTGCCCGATTGCAGGAAGGTGGTCATGACCACCTTTTATCCTTATCAGTGGGATCTGAACTACAGCAACCCGGTCGTGTTCAACGAGATGGTGTGCAACATGCTCTATCTCGTCAACCAGGGGGTGGATGTGGTCCGCCTGGATGCGGTTCCCTATATCTGGAAGCAGCTCGGCACCAACTGCCGCAACCTGCCGCAGGTGCATACCATCGTGCGCATGATGCGGATCATCAGCGAAATCGTTTGCCCGGGCGTATTGCTTTTGGGGGAAGTCGTGATGGAGCCGGATAAGGTGGCGCCTTACTTCGGCACGCCTGACAAGCCGGAGTGCCATGTTTTGTACAATGTGACGACCATGGCCAGCACCTGGCATACCGTGGCGACCGGCGATACGGCGCTGCTGCGCCGCCAGCTTGACATTCTGGCCGGTTTGCCCCGCAACTGTGTGTTCCAGAATTATCTGCGCTGCCATGATGATATCGGCTGGGGATTGGATTATGGTTTCCTGGCGCAGTTCGGGCTCCGGGAAATACCGCACAAAAAATATCTGAACGATTTCTTTACGGGTAAAACGGCAAATTCCTTTGCCATCGGGGAATTGTACAACGACGATCCCCGCCTGGGCGACGCCCGGCTGTGCGGCACGACCGCATCCCTGTGCGGAATCGAGCGCGCCGGTTTTGCCGGCGACAAGGCCGCACAGGAGCGAGCCATCCGTTATGACCTGACGCTGCACGCTTTCATGCTGTCCCAGTCCGGCATTCCGGTGCTGTACAGCGGCGACGAGATCGGCCAGCTGAACGATTACAGCTACAAGGATGATCCGGAGAAAGCCGCAGACTCCCGCTATCTGCACCGGGGCAGGTTCCCATGGGAACTTGCCGCCAACCGGAAAGTCCCCGGGACCCTGCAAAACCGGCTGTTCCCGGCCCTGATGCATCTGGAACGCCTGCGCCGCAGCCACAGTGTTTTTGATGCGCGGGTGCCGTTCTGGACGATCGACACCCATACCCCTTCTGTTTTGGGGCTGGTGCGCGAGAACGAGCGGGAACGGCTGGTCTGCCTGTACAATTTCAGCGGGGAAGAGCGCACCGCCTGGATACAGGAAGGAAGCGAGGAATACCGTGATCTGATCACAGGAGAATTGCTGCCGCCAACAGACGTTCGTCTGCCGGCCTTCGGCTGCTGCTGGCTGTGCAAAGCGAAACCATGATGTTTTTCGATGACTCGGGGAGGTTTTGAATTGGATGTTGTTGCTTTGGGCGAATTGCTCATCGACTTTGCCCCGGTTTCCACCAACGCCGCCGGGTATCCCACCCTGGCCGCCCAGGCGGGCGGCGCACCGGGCAATTTCCTGGCCGCGCTGCAAACCTACGGCTGCACCACCGCCCTGATTGGCAAGGTGGGCGCCGACCGCTTTGGCGACCTGCTGAAAGCCACGTTGGCTGAAAAAGGCATCGAGACCCGCGGCATCGTGTCCGACCCGGCCGTGTTCACAACGCTGGCTTTTGTGACGCTGGACGCCACCGGCAATCGGGAGTTCAGCTTTGCCCGCAAGCCCGGCGCCGACACCTGCCTGCGGACCGATGAGGTGGACCTGGCCCTGATCGACGGGGCAAAGGCGTTCCACTTCGGCACTTTGAGCCTGACCGACGAGCCGGCCCGCGCCGCCACCCAAAAGGCGGTCGCTTACGCCAAAGAGAAGGGCAGGCTGATCAGCTTTGACCCCAACCTGCGCAAACCGCTGTGGCCGAGCGAAACCGCCGCCAAAGAGCAGATCGAGTGGGGTCTGCACCAGGCCGACATCGTCAAGATCAGCGACGAGGAGATCGCCTTTTTGTGGGGGATTTCGCCCGAAGAAGGCGCGCAAAAGCTGCTGAGGGAGTACGGCGTCCAGCTGGTCTACGCCACGCTGGGCCCCAGGGGCTGCCGTTTTGCCAACCGGCAGGGCAGCGGCGAGGTGTCCAGCCCCGCCGGCATCCATGTGGTGGACACCACCGGCGCCGGGGACATCTTTGGCGGCAGCGCCATGAGCCAGTTCCTCAAGACCGGCAAGGCCCCCGCCGACCTGACGGTGGAGGAAATGCGCGCCATCACCCGCTTTGCCTGCTGTGCCGCCAGCCTGTCCACCCAGACCCACGGCGGCATCGACAGCGTGCCGGACGCCGCATCGGTGCAGGCGATCCTGTGACCTTCCCGCTTTGCACCGCGCCTGCTTTTTTGGCCCCGGTCCCTGTTCGGACCGGGGCTTTCCGCTTTCTCCCGCCGCCGGCCGATAAAAGGCAAAAAGCAGGCCGGTTTGAACCGAACCAGTAAAAACGGACAATATTCGTCTAATTGTGGTAGTGTGAAGGCAGGATAACAAACTTCTGCATAAACGGGAGGTAACCATGAGTCGTATTCGCAGGCTGCACCGGCATTTTGGTTACGGGGTGTTCCTTTCCCGATAAGCGCGCCATTGATTCTCAAAAAAGTAATCCAGCTGTGGGATGGGACGCACTTCCCGCCAAATACAGCGCACTTCACCTGTTGGGCTGAACTGAACCTCCTGAACCTCATTGCCGTGCTTGCCGTTGTCCAACTGGCAGCGGAAGCTGTCGGGCAACCCCTCTGTGGGTAAGTTTCCTGCGGGGGCGGTGTACAGCGCCGAGCCGCGGCTGCCTGCCCCCAAATCCGTATAGTCCAGCATGGCGCTGGTATAGACGTATTGGGAAATCAGCATGTCCCGCAGCCGATAATAGATACCCAGCTGTTTGGGAGATGGTGGCGCCAACAGATTTTCCCAGTTGGCAAGGGCCTGTCCGGCCAGATTGGCCGTCTCTATTAATCCGCTCCGCTCACGGATCATAGCGGCATGACGGCTCATGCTCTGGGCGGCTTGCCGCCAGACATCGGCCGGCGCACGGTTCCCAGTGCACACGGTGACCGATTCTATAAACGCCTGCGCCTGTTCCCGCAACCTGGCGAAATCCGGCGAGGGGGCAGGTGTTTCACGCCGGGCGCGGCAGGCAATGTCCTCGGCGGCGCGGCTGGCGCCGACCTGACCGGCATTGAGCGCCGTGCCGCCAGGGCGCGTAACGCCGTGGCTGCCGCAGAGTTCGCCCACCGCATAGACTCCGCCGACATTCGTCTGCCAGTGGCTATCGGTAGCCAGGCCGCCATTGTTGTGCTGGGCGCAAATAGCGATCTCCAACATTTGGGCGTGCAGGTCTACACCGTGTTCTTTGTAAAAATCCACGGCAGGCTGGTTCATGTGTTCCAGCCGCTGGATGGGTGTGCCAAAGCAGGCGTGGGCGCTGTGCAGATACTCGAAAGCTTCACGGCAAAGTCCGGAAAAATCTATGCCGCGCCCTTGACTGTTGGTGCGATAATCCAGAAACACCCGTCGGCCAAGCAGGCAGCGTTCCCGGTAAACCAGCAGATCAATGACAGAAGAACCGCCGAAGATCTTGTTGACGTCAAAGGGCCACTGATAGCCTTTCAAAAACAGCATCGACTGCATGTGCCCGGCGTCCCCGAAAAAATCCAGCAGGAATTCCCGCTCATCACTGCCGTCTTCGGCGGTGGAGACAACACGCGGCAGCACCTGCATGTACGTTCCGCTGACATTCCACCGCGGCGACAGAGAGGCCATGCCGTACTGCCATTCGGTCAGATTTTTCCCGCGGATGCCGGCTTCAAAGGCGAGCCCGCTGCTGCCCAGCTGGCTTTGCGGGTAAACGCTGTCCTGGTAAATACCGGCTGGCCCACCGGTGGCCAAAATGCAATTTTCGCAGAAAAGCAACTGGTAACAGGGAATGCCGTCGTCACGGGTCTTGTGCAGGTCAAGGCAGAGTACGGCGCGGATGTGCTCCTGCTGAACAAGCAAGCGGATCGCCTGCAAGCCGTCCAGGATTTCGACGCCACGGCTGCGGACGTCGGCCTCCAGCTTTTCAGTCATCACTTTGGAGGTGTACGGCCCTGCGCTGGTGGCCCGGCGGCCGCGGTCATGATCGGTTTTGTAGCCTACAAATTCACCATATTCGTTGCAGGGAAAGGGCACGCCCAATTCCACAAGGCGATAAAAGCATTGCGCGGACAGGGCCGCTTCACACAACGCCAGGTCACCGTCTACACACTGGCCGGCAAACAGATCCTGCGCCATGTTCAAAATCGAATCGGCGTCTGCACCGGCCAGGGAGAGCTTGTAATAGGTCTGTTTGTCCGAGCCGGTGTTGCGCGAAGTTCCGGCGCTGATGTTTTCAGTGACGATAGCCAGATCCCGCTCCCCAAGCTGGTGAAGGCGGGCTGCCGCACCGAAGCCGGCGGCCCCCGATCCGATTATGATATGCCGAATGCTGCGTTCGGTCATCCGATAACTTTTCATGGAGATTGCTCCTGTATCACAAGCGTTTGATGTGGAAACCACCGTCCACATCCACATAGTTGCCCGTGGTGTACAGCACCCGGTCAGAGCAGAACAATGACACCATATCCGCTACATCCTCCGGCCTGCCCCAGCGGGCGATGGGAAATGCGCCGTCCGCAATGAGCGTATCATATTTTTCGGTGACGACACTGGTCATATCGGTGGCAATGACGCCCGGCCGAACCTCGTTGACAACGATACCCTCTGCGGCAAGACGATCCGCAAACAGCGTGGTCAACATCCAGACCGCCGCCTTGGAAACGCAGTATTCCCCGCGGGAAGTGGAGGAAACTTCCGCCGAGCAGGATCCCACATTGACAATATGCCCTTTGTTGGCAAAGACTTGTTTCTGGACGATCATCTGCCTGGCCACAAGCTGCGTCAGGAACAGGTTTGCCTTGGCGTTGATATTCATGACACGGTCAAAACTCTCCTCGGTCATTTCCAGCAGGTCGCGGCGCTCCTTGGGGGCGACACCTGCGTTGTTGACAAGAATATCGATTCGGCCGTATTGGCTCACCGTCTCGCAAACCAGCTTTTCCCGGCTCTGCGCCGAGTCTACGCTGCCTTGTACATACAGCCAGTCAATGCCCTGGTCTGTCAGGCGGTCCAGGGCTTCCTGGTAGCGGGCCTGCTCTCCGGTAGCCAGGATCACCACGTTGCAGCCGTCTCGGCCCAGACGCTCTGCGATGGCGTAACCGATTCCCCGACTGGCACCTGTAATAATTGCAGTCTTTTTCATACGTGTACTCCCTTATCCGCGGAAATTCGCAGGAAGATCTTTTTTGCTTTCCAAAAACTCACGATAAAACGGCATGAATGTTTTGCTGTCCCGAATCACACAGCCGGTGGGTTTGTGCGCACGGATCAGGTCGCCGCACTTGCCGCAGGTCAGGCAGACCCGTGCCGGGTCGATACGCCCGGTGTGCAGGATCTCATTGGCAAAATCCGGGTCGGCAAAGGCCATGCGGCCGAACAGCATCCCATCACACAGGCCCTGCTCCACTGCGCCGGCGGCATACAGGTCGGCAAACTGGCGCAGATACGTCGGGGCGGAGCCCAGCACGGCTATGCCGGGCACTGCCTTTTTGACCGCGCCGATACCGTGGATCATCCGGGCCAGTCCCTCAAAGGGGTGCTCGTCCGGCGGATATTTACCGGCGTCAAAGGGGCGGGTGACGTGGGTGGTGGCGTAGGGATTCCCCATCGTCAGGCCAATCAGGTCCAGGCCGTAATCCCGATGCAGTTCCGCTACAAGCCGGATCGGCTCTGTCAGATCGGGCGTCAGACCGGAACCCTCGCTGACGCCAAAGCCATAGGGGTACGCGTAGCCGTCGTAGATGCCCAGCCGCGCGGTAACCATAAAACTGTCATCTTCATAGGGCTTGGCGGCAAGGATGGCATTCTTCAGCAGGCGGGTACGGTTTTCGTAGCTGCCGCCGTATGGGCCGGGCCGGGTATAGGCAGAGGACAGCTCTGCCAACAAATACCCGCGGCAGGATTTGATGTCCACCGCATCGAATCCCGCCTGTTTGGCAAGGGCGGCGGCTTCCCCAAACTTTTCTTCCAGACCTTTCAGATAGTCATCGCTGACGATACAGCTGTCATCCGCAATACGGTATTGCTCCAGTTCCGGATGCCGGTAGGCGATCATTGGCGCGGGCTTGTTGTCCGGGTTGGAGTAGCGGCCGCTGTGGTTTGCCTGAAGAATCAGGTAGGGCGCGTATCCGTTGGCCTTCATGCCGGCTTCCTTGACGGCAGCGGTCAGCTTTTGGTAGGCAGCCAGGTTGTCCTTCGTCAGTAACAGCTGCGTCTGGGACGACCGGCCCTCCTCCACGATGGAGATGGCCTCAAACCAGATGATCGCCGCACCGCCCACGGCTTCCTTTACATAGCGCCGAGTGGTGTAATCGCTGGGCGAGCCGTCGGGCAGCGAATCCGCCCCCTCCATGGGGGCGATTCCCATGCGATTGGGAAAGGGGATATTGCGCACAGTCAGCGGAGTTGCCAATGCATGGGTATCTTCGGCAAAAGGCAAGGTCAGCCCCAGCTCAGCGGCTTTGGCCTTGACATCCTCCAGCGTCTTATAGTGAAAACGTTCGTGTGTCATTGTTCGATTCCCTCATTTGCAGGATTGCATGGCACCAATCAGGATCCCGCGCTTTCGTTGGCATATTTTTTGCGGTATGCGGTTGGTGTAAGGCCGGTTGCCTTCTTGAACTGCCGGGAAAAGTAAGCAAAATCATCGTACCCGCAGCCGACAGCGATCTCCGTAATGCTCCTGTCCGACTTGGACAAAAACAATTTGGCGCGATTGATCCGCAGAGCGATCACATACCCCATCAGGCTGTACCCGGTTTCCTCCTTAAAGACATGGGCAATGTGATTTTTGTTGAGAAATAAAGCATCGGCGATCTGATCCACGGTGAGCGGTTCGGTAGCGCAGGCCAACGACCGCCATGAAGAAGGTCAGACCCATCTGGTACAGGATGCCGAGCGATTTCTGATCCATACGGAAGTTGAGCGGTCCGATTTTCCCTATCGCAGCGTGCATTGTCACAAAGTGGACCGACAAGCACGAACTATGACAAAACAAAAAGGTCGCTGTACGGCAATACAGCGACCTTTTTTGGTGCGGCTGACAGGATTCGAACCTGCGGCCTTACGGGTCGGAGAACTGGGACATCCGGCGATATGCAATGATCCGGCGCGGAAATTTGTGCATGCCGCACAAATTCCCGCGCTGGTTGTTGTGAGAAGAAAAGAATGTGAGAGTGTGAAAATGATACGGCGGAACAACCCAAAAAGATAAGTGGTCAAATGGTGGTCAACCTGCGGATTTCGCAGCCTGGGAGTCGGCCGGCA
>ENA-ORNQ01001309-ORNQ01001309.1-human-gut-metagenome-genome-assembly--contig:-NODE-1309-length-19829-cov-2.938960_pt1 | contig 19829 bp, 27 predicted proteins | sample MGYA00242116_ERZ509024 | MGnify/ENA primary metagenome ERZ509024 (study PRJEB26280, sample SAMEA2338697) | human gut metagenome | biome: human gut; feature: human-associated habitat; material: faeces...
CTGCCTGTGCACCGTCTACTAAAAAGAGCAGACCGTATTTTTTGCATATTTCACTGATTCCCCGGATATTTTGTACTTGCCCGGTAACGTTGGAAACATAATTTACAATTACAGCTTTTGTATTTTCCTTTATGGCATTCTCTATTTGCAGGGGGGAAATATTCCCGTTTTCTTCCGGAAAGAGTATGGAATATTCGATATCCATTGTATTTTTTAAATATTCAAGCGGCCGCAGTACGGAATTATGCTCATAGGCCGTGGTTATGATATGATCGCCCGGATAAAAAAGCCCTTTGATGGCGATATTTAAAGCATCGGTGCAGCCAAAGGTAAAAACGATGTTTTCGATATTTTTTATCCCTAAAAATTCAGCTGCTGCGGCGCGTGTCTGCATGACGATTTCGGCGGCTTTTAGGGCAGCCTTATGTCCGCTTCTTCCGGAATTGGCCGAAAAAAGACGGAATACTTCATTGCTGCGCAGGTACACTTCGTTGGGTTTGTATAGTGTAGTGGCAGCATTGTCAAGATATATCATAGCGTTTCTCCATTCACTTTTATTTGCTGCACATAATATATTATATTACCGAACCTAATTGGAGGATACAGCTATGGAAGAGTTTGTTTTGGCCTCGTTTCGTTCGCGGACGCAGGTCATGTATTTTAACCGCATTCTAAACGGTGCGGGAATCAAAAGTGAAGTCATCAATACACCAAGAGAAATCGCGATAGGCTGCGGCCTTTCGGTAAAACTGGCAAAGGCGGACCTTGCTGCAGCACAGCAGTTATACACGGTATATCATCCTACAAGTTTTGTTGGCTTTTATACGGTAGGACCTGATGCACAGGGCAGAAAAATTACAGCTGTGCGGCAAAGCTGGACTGGTATGTAAGCAGGATTGACAGATGAGGTATCTTGTGATAGCATGTTAGAAAAACATAAAGGAGAATATATGATATACGCAGATTATGCTTCTACTACGCCGTTGGATCCGGAAGTGCTTAAGCGGATGGAGCCGTATTTTTCCGGTTATTTTGGGAATGGAAGCAGTGTGCATACTTTTGGCCGGGAGGCGGCTGCGGCAGTAGAGAGAGCAAGAAGCCAGATTGCGCAGGTGCTGGGAGCAGAGAAAAATGAAATATATTTTACTTCCGGCGGTACCGAAAGCGATAATTGGGCTATTTGGGGAACCGCACAAAAAAACAAACAAAAAGGACGGCATATTATAACTTCGCAGATCGAGCATCCCGCGGTTTTAAATACTTGTAAAGCTCTTGAGGAAGATGGGTTTTCCGTTACGTATCTGCCGGTGGATATCTTTGGACGCGTTCATGTGGAGCAGGTGGAAAAGGCAATTACGCCCCAAACCATTTTGATCTCGATTATGGCGGCAAATAATGAAATCGGTACACTGCAGCCGATTGCGGAAATCGGAGCTTTGGCTGCAGAATATGGAATTCCTTTTCATACCGATGCCGTGCAGGCAGCTGGAAGTATGGCGATTGCGGTAAAAACACAAGCGATTACCATGCTTTCGCTTTCCGCGCATAAGTTTTTCGGTCCTAAAGGAGCAGGAGCACTGTATATTAGGGAGGGGCACGCAATACAAAACCTGATGCAGGGCGGTGCACAGGAGCGAGACAGGCGTCCTGGAACACTGAACGTTCCCGGTATTGTGGGAATGGGATATGCACTTGAAAAGCAATATGCCGAAAGAGAAAAACGCGGTGCTGCGGCGCTTTCTGCAGCAGAACATATAAAAAGACAAGTGTTTCGGGGACTGGAAGACGTGCTTTTGAATGGCCATCCTGAGGAACGACTGCCGGGAAATCTGAATTTCAGCTTTCGGGGAGTGCAGGCAGAGAGTCTGCTTTTGCTGCTGGATCTTTGCGGTATTGCCTGTTCTGCGGGTGCCGCCTGTTCCGCCGGTGCTGTAAAAGCCTCCCATGTGCTTATGGCTTTAAAAAAAGATGAAGCTTATGCCAAAAGCGCGCTGCGTATTACAGTAAGCCATCAAACTACAATACAGGAGGCGGAACAAATCGGAAAAGCTATTGTTGAAAATGTAAAAAAAATTCGAGGATTATCCCTTTAAAAAGAAAAGCTGCTGAAAATTTCCAGCAGCTTTTTTGTTTTTTGGAGCCATAAAAAACAGATTTAAGGAGATAATAGAGTTATAAATTTGAAAAAGGTGAAAGTATGGAAAGAGCCAGCAGTTATATTGGAACGGACATCTATTGCGGCGGAAAGATCATTGGTCAGATAACGGACTTTTTGATAGATGTACCTAAAAAATGTATCAGCGGTATTACTTGTATCAGTAATACCGGAATTATAAGAAGCCGATTTTTTGTTACGAAAGAAGGAATTCGCCATCTTGACCGCAACGGCGTTGTGATCGATAAAAAACACATAAAATACAGGAGGGAATTTCATGAAGAATATGCTAAAAGCGGGTTTGGCATTTCTCGGGATGCTGATTTTTTTACCGGCAGCGTTGGCGATATTTATTTTGACCCTTCTACACTTGATATTTCCAGTGTAAGCGTAAAACGTGGTTTTTTGGATGATTTGATCTTTGGGCGTGATATTGTTGATATTCATGACATTTCCATGACCGACAGGGGTCTTATTATAATTAACAGAGAATAGGAGGTAGAAGGATGAAAGCAATCGGAACAGGTGTAATGGTAGCGGCCGGAATGGCGGCTGGTGTAGTTGCAGGAGCATATTTAGCAATGAATAAACCTTGTGTTCGCAAAATTTACCGCTATGGTAAAAGAGCTGCCAAACAGATGCTGAATATGTAAAACAGACAGGGGCATAGCCCCTTACATAGGGAGGTGCTTTTATGAGTATTGGGAAACGTATTGTGCTTTTTCTTCTTACGGCCGTTTTGATAACGGTTTTTATTCTGTATTTTGGCCAAACCCTTTTGGAAGTACTGACTCCCATTTTACTTGCGGCCATTCAGGCATATTTATTTTTACCGTTTATAAAACCTCTTGAAAAACGAACCAATCGCAGCGCGGCGATTATTCTGGGATTTGCCATTCTTACGGTGGTAAATATTGCTGCGCTTGTTATTTTGGTTCCTGTATTCGTAGAACAGATCAAAGCATTTTCTATCGTGGTGCCGCAGTATATAGAAAATATCAGTGTTTTAATAGAACAATATACGCAGCCGGTCTCATCATTGGGAATCAATTTGGAAAATTTTACTTTAACCGGTGGTATTGCCAAGGGAATTGAGGATACGCTGGCATCCTTTTCACCGGCTATGATTATTTCGATTGTAACTACGTCTTTTTTAATTCCCGTTATTATGTATTATATGTTGAAGGACCGTGAAAAAATTAAACGCATTATGTTATTTTTAATGCCGGAAAATATTCGTACGCCTGCGTTTTTTATGTTTAAAAATATCAATCGTCAGCTGCGCGATTATATTATGGGAGAATTTATGATTATTCTTCTTGTCAGCGCACTGATGGCACTGGCACTGGCCTTGTTTGGATTTGAGTATTGGTTGATTTTAGGCATTATTATGGGAATTTTAAATATCATACCGTATATCGGGCCGGTACTGGGGAGTGTACCAATTCTGTTGATCGCTGCAATTTCCGGATGGGATCGTTTTTGGCTGGCGCTTATTTTGATTGTTGTGGTGCAGCAGATCGATAATTTAGTAATTCAGCCGCATATTATTGCCAACAGTGTAAAAATCCATCCGGTGATTGTTTTAGTGTGTGTGATTGCGGGAAACAGCATAGGAAATTTGATCGGAATGGTTCTGGCAATACCGGCATATATCATTCTGCGCATTATGTTTAAGGAATTTTACAAATATTTCACCGAACGTAAACGAAAATTTCCTCAGTTGACCCGAATATGAGCTTGCTTTGTATGGAAAAATATACTATAATTATACTGAGTAGTTGATAAGGAGGCTTTATATGGCAAATATCAATGATACAATGAAGTATAGCCGCCCTTCGGAAAATGCGCAGATCAAAGACATTCTTTTGAATGTATATGCCGCGCTGCAGGAAAAAGGCTATGACCCTGTGAATCAGATTGTGGGTTATATTCTTTCGGGAGATCCCACTTATATAACCGGATATAATAATGCGCGGAATCTGATTCGTCGGGTGGAGCGGGATGAGATCTTGGAGGAGCTTGTAAAAAGCTATATTGAAAACTGCTGATGACCTATTTGGGGCTTGATATCGGTGATAGGCGTATAGGCATAGCGGTGAGCACCGGCGGCATTTTGGCCGGCGGCTTAGAAACTTATACCCGAACGTCACTGAAAAACGATGTGCTACATATTATAACGCTTGTAAAAATGTATCAAGCAGACAGAATCATTGTCGGTCTGCCGAAGCATTTAAATGGACAGGAACATGTGCAGGCGGAAAAAAACGAGGAGCTTTGCTGTGCTCTTCGCGCTGAGGGTTGCCGGATTGAATATATGGATGAGCGGCTGACATCCGCCGCGGCGGAAAGAGTAATGCTGGAAGCGGATCTTTCAAGAAAAAAAAGAAAACAGAATATTGATAAATTGGCAGCGGTTATTATTTTGCAGGATTATTTGGATCGTAAAAATAACAGAGAAGGAATTTTATAAAGATGAGTGAAATAGAAGAGAATATTGTTGTAACTTTAGTAGACGAAAATGATGAGAGCTTTGATGCGGAGCTGCTTGATAGTATTCAATACGACGGGCGTATTTATAATTTATTTATTCCTGTGGAAGAAAAAGACAAGGAAGAACCCCAGGTGATTATTTTAGAGTATAAAGAAGAGGGCGAAGATATTATTTTGCTGCCGGTAGAAAATGAAGTTCTTCTTGAGGAAATTTGGCAGGCGTATTATGAACTTGATGCGGAGGATGAATGATTTTTTTCTGTCAGTTTTATTAAAAATAAAGGATTTTTTCGTCTTTTGCAGAATTACTTAAAAGAAAGCGGGTAAAAGACGTTTTTTTGTAAAGGCGGTCTTATGAGAATAGAAACTGAAATATATGAACAGCAGTATTTGTCTCCTTACGCGGCAAAAGCGAAGGAAAGCAAAGGCAGAGAAAGACCGGAGGAGGAGTGTGCCCTTCGTACTGTATATCAGCGGGATCGCGATAGAATCATATATTGTAAATCTTTCCGGAGGCTGAAGCATAAAACCCAGGTGTTTCTTTCTCCTGAGGGGGATCATTATCGCACCAGGCTTACCCATACCCTTGAAGTGAGCCAGATTGCGCGTACGGCGGCAAGGGCCCTCAAATTGAATGAGGACCTTACCGAAGCGATTGCCATGGGGCACGATATCGGACATACACCGTTCGGACATGCGGGAGAAAGAGTATTAAATGAGATTTGTTCTATGGGCTTTCAACATAATGTGCAAAGCCGCCGGGTGGTAGAAAAGTTAGAAAACGGGACAGGCCTTAACCTGACTTGGGAAGTGCGTGACGGGATTGAGAACCATACAAGCCGCTCAAAACCGGCAACGCTTGAAGGGCAGATTGTATCGTATGCAGATAGAATTGCTTACATAAATCATGATATTGATGATGCGGTTCGTGCTGGTATACTGACCGAGGCGGATCTGCCGTTCCGGTCGAATATGATATTGGGAACGACGCACTCGGCCAGAATTAATACGCTGATTACGGATTTGGTAAAAAACAGTATGGATCAGCCGGTTATTTCTATGTCTCCGCAGATCTATGAAGTAATGAATGAATTGCGGGATTATATGTTTCAGAATATTTATCATATTAAAAGCTCGGCAAAAACAGAAGAATTAAAAGCCGAGGGCATTATCAGAAACCTATTTGCAGCTTATTGCCGTGACCCTTTGCTTTTGCCCCAGAATATGCAGCCAGCGCTGAAAGAATATGGCGTAGAGCAGGCGGTGTGTGATTATATTGCCGGCATGAGCGATCGGTATGCGCTGAAGGAATATCAAAAGCTTTTTATTCCTCGTTCCTGGCAGGAAAATTGAGAGCTGCGGCGAAAAGGAAGAAAATCGATGGCAAGAATCCCCGAAGAATTTATTGACAGCTTAATAGATAAAGTAGATATTGTAGATGTAGTATCCGATTATGTTTCTTTAAAAAAATCCGGAAACAAATATGTGGGACTGTGTCCGTTTCATAATGAAAAAACTGCATCGTTTACTGTTGATGGTCAAAAACAGATGTTTTATTGCTTTGGCTGTCATGTGGGCGGAAATATTATTGGCTTTTTGGAAAAGAAAGAAAATCTTACTTTTTATGAAACGATTGAAGAGCTTGCTAAGCGTGCGAATGTTCCAATGCCGGCAGGTGTCAGCACAGAGCCGACATTTTCCCGGGATTTAAAAAACCGAATTTATGAGGCAAACCGAGAAGCTGCAAGATTTTATTTTAATACGTTGTTTGAACCTGAGGGAGCAGAGGGGTTTGCTTATTTGCAGGGGCGCGGCGTAACGGAAACGATTATTCGTCGTTTTGGCCTGGGATATGCGCCCGATTCGCGGGATCTTTTGATCAAGCATTTAAAGAGCAAGGGGTTTGAAGAGGAAATTCTTGTTACGGCTGGGCTTGCCAGAAAAAATGAGTTCGGTCTGCGGGATAATTTCCGTACACGGGTGATGTTTCCGATTATAGCGCCTTCTGGTGAGATATTAGGCTTCGGCGGCAGAGTGCTGGATCATTCTTTGCCCAAATATTTAAATACCGGAGATACACCGGTATTTAATAAGCGAAAAAACCTTTATGCTTTGAATATTTTAAAAAAGAACAACCGGGGGCGGGCTATTATCGGCGAAGGCTATATGGATGTTATTGCATTGAATATGGCTGGTTTTGATTACGGAGTAGCATCGTTGGGCACAGCGGTTACACCCGAACAAGTAAAATTGCTGAAACGGTACGCACAGGAAATTTATATATGCTATGACGGTGATTCTGCCGGTATCAGTGCAACGCATAAGGTAATCGATCTTATGAAGGCAGAGGGCCTGAAGCCGCGAATCATTTCCCTTCCTTTAGGGGTGGATCCCGATGAATATATTAAGGCCCATGGTGCGGAAAGTTTTACAGATATGATGAAAAAAGCACAAACTTCCATTGAATACTTAATGGCTGAAATCATGGAAAAATGTGATATGGCTTCGGAGGAAGGCAGGGCGGAGTTTGCGCAAAAGGCTACGGCCGTGGTGGAAAAATATGCTTTTGACAGTATAGAGGCGGAAATGTATTTAAAACGGATTCATACTGCCAGCGGTTTTTCTATGGAGGCACTTTACAGTAATATAGATAAAATCCCCGAGCAGACGCTGAAAAATGACAGCGTTGCTTACGGAATTAAAAATAAATTTGAATCGGCGACGGAAAGAGCCGTTGTTGCAGTTATCATGGAGCATCCGGAATTGACGGATTATGCAAAGGACAAGCTGCGGGAGGAGTATTTTACTAACGCGGCGTATCAGAAGATCTTTCAATATTTATGCCAGAATCAAAAAAAAACATCCCCCATGGAACTGTTGCGTATTTTTGAAGGAGATGAACCGTGCTGTACGGCGATTTCTGCCGTGGCAATAGAGAATAATGTTTTTGGAGATGCGTCAGCCTTTTTAAAAGATTGCTGCTTGAAAATGCGGATGGATTCTTTACATTTAAAACGCAGCACACTCAAAGCAAGGCTGGAAGAACCTGCAGGAGAGCCGGAAAAGAAGATTGCTTTGGCCGGGGAGATCGCTGCATTGGATGCGGAGATCAAAAAACTGCGCAGTGAATTTTAGGAGGGATTTCTAATGAGTGAGAAGATAACGGAATTTAGTGATCAGCTGATCGAAAAGATGGGGGAGATCCAGAAAAAGATCAAAGATGGGATTATAAAAAATACGATGACTTATACGGAAGTCATCGACATATTGGACGGAATTGAATATGATGTGGATCAGATAGAAAAGATCTTTGATATGATTGAGGGAATGGGGGTAAAAATTCAAAGCGATGTAGACCCGAACCTCGAAAATATTATTGATGCTATTCCTGAAGCGGAAGCGCATATGGTGGTGCTGAATGACAGCGTTAGCGTGGATGATCCGGTAAGAATGTATTTGAAGGAAATGGGCAAGGTTCCGCTGCTTTCGGCTGATGAGGAAATTGAAATTGCCCGCCAGGTGGAAGCGGGCAATGAGCAGGCGCGGGAAAAGCTTGCCGAGGCCAATTTAAGGTTGGTAGTCAGTATTGCCAAACGCTATGTCGGACGCGGCATGTTGTTTTTGGACTTGATCCAGGAGGGCAATTTAGGACTGATTAAAGCTGTTGAGAAATTCGATTATACCAAAGGTTATAAATTTTCTACTTATGCAACCTGGTGGATTCGTCAGGCAATTACCAGGGCAATCGCCGATCAGGCGCGTACGATTCGTATTCCGGTGCATATGGTAGAAACGATTCATAAGCTTTCCAGAGTAAAACGTCAGCTGGTACAGACGCTGGGGCGGGATCCTTCTCCGGATGAAATTGCCGAGGCTATGGATGTTTCAGTTGAGCGTGTGCGGGAGATCATTAAAATTGCCCAGGATCCTGTTTCACTGGAAACGCCGATTGGGGAAGAAGAGGACAGCCATTTGGGAGATTTTATTCCGGATGACGATATTCCCTTGCCTTCCGATGCTGCGGCGGCTACGCTGCTGAAAGAACAGCTGATGCAGGTGCTGAGTACACTTACGCCGCGGGAGGAAAAAGTTCTGCGGCTCCGGTTTGGGATTGATGACGGCCGTCAGCGTACACTGGAAGAAGTAGGAAAAGAATTTAATGTTACGCGTGAGAGGATTCGGCAGATTGAGGCAAAGGCGCTTCGGAAGCTTCGGCATCCAAGCCGCAGCCGAAAATTAAGGGATTACCTTGAGTGATTTTCGGCTTACGCCGCGACAAAAGGCAATAACAGAGTTGCTGGGCAAAAATGAAACGGTAGCGGATATTGGCTGTGACCATGGAATTTTAAGCGTGTACCTTGCTGAGAATGGATATGCGCGGCACGTATTTGCTACGGATATTTCAGCAGCTTCTTTGCAAAAAGCAAGGAATTTGGCACAAAAGAGAAAAATAGAGCTTGAATTTTTTGTTTGTGATGGCTTTTCCGGAATCCCTGTTATACCTTCGGCAGCAGTGATCTCCGGAATAGGCGGAGATGGCATTGCGCGGATTATTGCTCATCCGCGGGCAAAAACAAAGTTAATCCTGCAGCCGATGAAAGATTCCGCTGCAGTATTTCAGGCTTTGCAGGAAAATGGTTTTTGTATCGATAAAGAAATTATCGTAAGGGAAAATGACCGTTTTTATGAAGTACTCCGAGCCTTGCCGGGGAAAATGGCTTCGTTTGATTTCTTTTTGCCTAGGCCGGGTACACTGGTTATGGATGCAAATGCATATGCTTTTTTTCAGCATCGTCTTAAAGTGCTGCAAAATGCCGCATGTGCTGCGGGACGATCTGACGGCGCAACGGCCCGGCGGCGGCTTTATGAGCTGAATACACAAATACAAAGGATACAGGAGGTTCTAAAAGATGCCCCAGATTTCTGATATTGTGAGAATTATAGAGCAGATGGCTAAACCGGCGTATGCTTATGAATGGGATAACTGCGGTTTTGCAGCCGGAAGTCTTCAGGATGCAACGGCACGTATTTTAGTAACCTTGGATGTGACGGAAGATGTGATTCTTGAAGCAAAGACCAAAGGTTGCGGAATGATTGTTTCTCACCATCCACTTATTTTTAAACCCATTCGTACTGCGGCAGCAGATACGTATGAGGGGCGGATGCTTTCCCTTCTGTATCAAAATAAAATTGCGCTTTATTGTGCACATACATCTTTGGATATTGCACCGGGGGGTGTAAATGATGCGCTTTGCGGTGTATTGGAATTGCGAAACGTTGGGTTACTCGCTCCGCGTGAGGTTTGCGGTGAGCTGATAGCTTGTGCAAGAATCGGAGAGCTGCCTGAAAAAATGCAAGCGAGCCAATTGCTTAGGTATATTAAAAAGGCAATCGGAGCGCCAAGTCTTTTATACGGTGGATTGGGCGATAACGTATTTGAAAAAATGGCACTTTGCACCGGCGCAGGAGAGGAATTTGCTTTTGACGCTATGCAGGCAGGTGCAGATGTTTTTCTTACCGGAGAAATAAAATATCATACGGCATTGGAGTTGAAGCGTCGGAACCTTCCTTTTATTGCTGCCGGCCATTTTTATACGGAATGGCCTGTGGTAGGTGCTTTTGTGCGGTATTTACAAAAGCAGTTGGATGTGTTACAATATAAAAGTATGGTTTTTGCATCAGAGATCCATACCGATCCGTTTGACGTTGAAGGAGGATTTGATAAATGACGGAACAGATAAAAAATCTTTTAGCATATCAACAGGCAGATTTGGCCGTGGATTCGGCAGAAAAAGCAGTAAAAGGAAGTGCTGAACGAAAAAAAGCTACGGTTATGAAGCAGCGCTATGAATTAGCGGTTGAAGAGAGAAAGAAGCTGCTTGGCAGAAAAGAAAAGATTGAAAAAGAGCTTACAGCTATTACAAGCGATGTAGAAAAGCTGACCGGGCTTGCTGCAATTGACAGAGCACAGGACGTGCCGGAAGATAGCGAGGCGATCCAAAAACTGCTGACGGATATCGATAAGCTGTTAAATTCTCTTCGGAAATTGGAGAATCAATTAAAGGATATCCATGTTGCCGTAGAGACGGATGAAAAAAAGATCAATGAATATGCGGCAGTAGCTAACAAGGCCAGAGAAGAGTTTAATATTAATAAAGAGGCTTATGAAAAGCTGCTTGACGCTGCAAAACCGGAGATTGATGCGTGTAAAGCTGAACGCGAAAAGTTAAAGGGGGCAGTGGAACCGACACTTTTACATAAATACATGGCCTTAAAGAAAAATAAAATTGTGCCTACCGCGCCAATCCAGGACAGCCGCTGCGGTGGATGTCATATGGAAATGCCGTCCTTTACGGTTTCCAATGCGGTGAAAAACGGTTATTGCGAGTGTGAAAACTGCGGCCGTATTGTATATATCGAATAATTTGTTTGTTTTGAGCAGGCCGGATGACCGCGGTGAAAATACGAGGAAAGTCCGAGCTCCGCAGGACAGGATGCCGGATAACGTCCGGTGGAGGCGACTCCAAGGAAAGTGCAACAGAGATATACCGCCGGCGGATTTCTGCCGGTAAGGGTGGAAAGGCGAGGTAAGAGCTCACCGGCTGCTATGGCGACACTGCAGCCCTGTAAACCCCGTCCGGAGCAAGATTGATAGCGGAACACCTAAAACGGCTGCTCGCCGGTTCCCATGTAATCGCTTAAATTTTTCGGTAACGGAAAAGATAGATAGATGGTCATCTAAGACAGAACTCGGCTTATAGACCTGTCTCAATAACATAAATTTTAGGGAGAAATGAAAAATCATTTCTCCTTATTCTTTTTTGGAATTTTTGTGCATATGCTTTTGTTGTAAGGAGGGACAACTTATGGATAAGCTGAAACAGATCCTTCCGCCGTATGTGAAAAATGCTTTAGAACGGCTCAGCGATAGTCAGCTATCGCAGCTTACGGAGATTCGCCTGCGGATCGGAAAACCGGTTTACTTATATATTGCCGGAAGTGAATATGCCGTCAGTGATTTCGGAATTGGAAAAAACGATGGAATTGTTTTTTCTAAAACGGATGCTGCGGTGATGTGGCGGCGTTTATGTGAGGGTGCACCGTACAGCTGTACGGAAAAACAACGGCAGGGCTATATTACCGTAGAAGGAAACCGGGGAGGGTTTTGCGGTGAATTTGCATTTGTTGAAGGAGAGATCAAACATATTGATGCAGTTTCTTCTTTCTGTGTGCGTATTTCACATCAGATCAAAGGCTGCGGAAATAAAGTATACAAATATTTGTTTGAAAATAACCGACCGGTGAATACACTGATCATATCACCCCCAGGATGCGGAAAAACAACGCTGCTTCGGGATATTGCGCGCCTTCTTTCCGGTGATGGCTTTAATGTGGCAATTGCGGATGAACGTGAAGAAATTGCTGCAGTGATCGATGGCGTTCCTACCCTGGATGTGGGAAAACGTACAGACGTATTCAGCGGATGCCCTAAAGCAGCGGCAATTCAGAATATGGTGCGCTCGATCCGTCCGGATGTCATTATTGCTGATGAGTTGGGTACTGCCGGCGATGCACAGGCAATAAAAAAGGCTATGACGGAAGGGGTAGCAGTCATTTCTACCGCACATGGAAATGCACCGGAACGCACCGTTCGGCGCTTGGGTGTATCGTTTGAACGGTATATTCTGCTGGATAATTCTTTTGGTATCGGCACGGTAAGCGGAGTATATGAAGAAAATATGAAACGTACGGGGAGTTTTCCGTTATGCTGCTAAGAATCATAAGCGCAGGGATCCTTTGCTTGGGTGCATGGTATTTAGGAATGGAATATTCGTTTATTATCAAACACAGAATCCGCGTGGTGAAGGATTATATTACGCTGACAGCGGGGCTGAAGAGCGCTGTAAAATATTCGGGAAAAAATATTTATGCCTATCTGAAAACCGTGAATACCGGGGCAGCGAAGAACTTTTGTTCCTTTGCCTGTGAAAACCGGGAGAAAGGGCTGGCTTATATTTTTGAGCAGTATGAAAGTATTAATTTAGTAGAGAGCAATTGCATCGATATGCTGAAAGAAAATTTTTTGTTTGCGGAAAACAGCAGCGATGTTGAAGGGATTGCGCTTTTGCTGGCAGAAACCTGTGAAACACTGGAAGCATACAGAAAATCATTGGAGGAGGAATACCGCGGAAAAATAAAAACTGCGCCGTCAATTGCGCTGATCTTAGGTTTGTTTGCCGCGGTACTGGTTATATGAGCATCGATATTATCTTTAAAATTGCGGCCATAGGGATTTTAGTAACTGTATTAAACCAGCTTTTAACGCGTTGGGGCCGGGAAGATATCGCTATGGTAACCACGATTGCCGGGCTGATTGTAGTGCTTTTGATGGCAGTGGATATGGTGGGCGATTTTTTCTCAACGATTAAAAGTGTTTTTCAATTTTAAAAATGGATAACATTCTGCTTATTCTGCTGTTTTGTATCGCTTGTGCGTTTATTCTGGCCATGATCCGTAAACAAATGCCGGATTTTGCTTTAATAGCTTCTTTGTGCGCGGGCTGTATTCTGTTCTTTTATCTGATGGGAGATGTTACGGCAGTTATCAGCCATATTACCGCATGGGGACAAAAGGCTAATTTGAACGGTCAGTGGCTTACGTCCATTATTAAGATCTGCGGAATTGCTTTTATCGGGCAGTGGGGAATACAGTTTTGCCGGGATGCCGGAGAGAATTCCTTGGCAGACAAGCTGGAAACAGCTGTAAAAATTTCGGTTTTTATCTTATGCATTCCCTATGTAGACCAGCTGTTTGAGTTGGCGTTGAGGATAGAATGAAAAAAATACTTTTTATCGTAATTGTTTTTCTTGTTGTCAGCGTTCCGGTTTTTGCCGTATATGATGCGGAAAGTATCGATACGCAGGCACTGGAAGAGAGCCTTAAGGAAACGGAATATTATAATCCCTATGGCAGTGTTGGCGATTTGCTGCGGGCAATCTTGGAAAACCGGCTGGAACTGGATGGGAGTAATATTTTAGAAAATATTCTGCAAATTCTTTTTTCCGGAATCCGTCAGGCAATACCAACACTGGCCTCTCTTTTGTGTATTGCAATTCTGCTTTCCGTAATTGAAAATTTAAAGATATTAAGTGGAAAAACGGAAGAGATGGCGCTGCTTGGAGGGAAAATTATTTTCTGTATTGTTCTCTTTACCTCCTTTTTCAGCACGGTACAGGAGGCAAAGGAGAGCCTGAACGGTATATCTGTTTTTTCTCAAACACTGATGCCGATCATTATTACTTTGCTGGCGGCCTGTGGTGCCCAGGGAAGTGCTACTTCTATGGCACCATCCATGGCGATGCTGTCTTCAACACTGATTGGGATTGTTTCCTATATTATTTTTCCGATGATTCTTGCTGCATGCGCGGTTTCGGCAGTAAACAGCGTACTTCCGGGCAGCAAACTCAGCGGCGTGGCAGATATGTTTAAAAGTATTGCCTCCTGGTTGATGGGGGGGATCTTTACTGTGTTTTCAGCAGTAATCGCCATACAAGGGATGGTGGCCGGTGCAAGTGATGGTATTTCAATAAAAAGTATTAAATATGCTATTAATTCCTCGGTACCGATTATCGGAGGATCGGTAAGTGAAAGCCTTACCATGGTGCTGGCGAGCGGAATTTTTTTAAAAAGTGCAGCGGGAATCAGCGGCATCATTATTATTGCGGGAATTCTTTTATTGCCGGTGATCAATATTTGCGGGTATATTCTTTTACTTCGGTGTTTTAATGCTTGTGTTTCGCCTTTTAGCGATAATTTTGTTACCGGATGCGTGAGAAATGTTTGTGACTGTCTTAAATTAGTGATGGCTGCGATCTTCGGTGTAGGCGTGCTCTATTTTATTTATTTGGGAATTTTGGCCGGAGCAGGGAGTAGTTTGCTATGATAGAGTGGGTAAAAGAATATATTACTTCGGTTACAGGTGTAGCGATCCTTTCTTTGATTGTTGACTGTGTTCTTCCTGAGGGAAACATCCGTAAATATGCACGGTTTGCTTGTGCTTTGATTCTAAGTATTTGTATTATTTCGCCTATCTTTGATTTAAAGCCGGATACTGCGTTTTCGCTTGAAAAAAATGAACAGGTTTATATTGATTACACTCAGGCGATAGAAAAAACAGTTCAGGGAATCTACGGCTTTGAAAATGCAAGTGTCAGGGTTACCCAGAATGGCGGAAAAGTACAGGAGATATTTATCACGCTTTCGGACAGCAAACTGTTGGAAAAGGCTCAGCAAACTGCTATGAAAGAATATCTGTGCAATACATTGAGTGCTATATACGGTATTGAAAAAGAAAATATATGGATTAAGGAGTAGAAGAAAATGAAAGAGTTGCTAGCAAAAATTAAGGAATCCAAAAAGTTTAAGATGATTATTGTAATTATGCTTTGTGCGCTGACGGCAATTATATATTTTTTACCAGATGGAAGCGATGATAGGAATAAAAACGATCAAACGGTCATATCTAATAATAGCGAAGATCATTCATCCAAGGAAAAAAAGCTGGAAGAGGTTTTAAGCAACATTAAGGGTGCGGGGCGAGTAAGTGTTATGATTACTTACCAAAGCAGCAGTGAGGTGGTAACGGCAAGCAGCACGGAAACACAGACCAGTACGGTGATAGAGAAATCGGAAAACGGAGGAACCAGGGAATCAGAAACAATTGTTGAAAATAAAGCGCCGGTGACGGTTGGCTCAGGCAGCGGCGAAAATGCGCTTGTGGTGGTGGAAAAGGAGCCGGAGATTAAGGGGGTGATTGTGGTTGCCGAAGGCGCAGACAATATAACGGTGAAGCTCAGTTTGCAAAAAGCAGTGGAAACGGTGCTTCAAGTATCACCTTCACAGGTAGAAATATTTGCAATGAATTAAGGAGAGAGAAATTATGTTTAAAATCAGCAGAAAAACAATCGTAATATCCGCAATGGTCGTTCTTCTTTTGGTCACAGGACTTTTAAACTGGAAATATGTAATTGCTAATAAGGAAGATGGTGAACAAACCTCCGTTCCGGGGCAGGCCGATGGAGGAGAAGTGGAAACTTCAAATTTCTTTACAACATATAAGAGTGAGCGGCTTGCTAACCGGGAAGATGAAATTACCTATTTAGAGAGTGTAATCAATAATACCAATACCGACCAGACCACATTAAATGAGGCACAACAGATGAAAATGGAGATTGTTGCCAATATGGAGCTGGAGACTACTCTGGAAGGATTGCTGGTAGCGAAAGGGTTTGAGGACGCCATTGTAACCTTTGGGACGACTTCGGTCAATATCGTTGTGAAAGATACAGAACTTACACAGGCAAAGGTAGCGCAAATTCTGGATGTAGTTACCACGGAAACACAATACACTGCTGGTGAGGTAAAGATCATCCAGGCGAGCTGATAGAAATTCGGTCTGCTCTTTGAGGGCGACCGAATTTTTGTTTTTTACTTATAAAACATAAAACACAAGAAAAAAGCTGCTATCTATACAGATAGCAGCTTTTATTTCTGTTCACTTTAGCTTTTTACAGTGCGCGGGTAACCTTACCCGAACGCAGACAACGGGTGCAAACGCAAATCTGCTTGGGAGCACCGTCGACGATAGCTCTTACTTTTTGAACGTTAGGTGCCCAGTATGTTCTTGAACGACGGTTTGAATGGCTTACCTTGTTGCCCGACATAACACCTTTTTGACAAATCTCGCAATACTTTGCCATAATGCGACACCTCCTTTAGGGAATCTATAAATTTTTAAAGTGTTGCTCTTTGGTGTGCGCGAAGGGACTCGAACCCCCGATCTACTGGTTCGTAGCCAGTTACTCTATCCAGCTGAGCTACGCGCACATATGCTTTTTTTAGCAACGTTGATAGTATATATCAACCAAGATTTTTTGTCAAACATTTTCTGTAAAAAAGTTTTTATTTATTTTCTGCTGAATTTATGATAACATATAATAGATAAAAAATTACGGTAACTTACAGAATAGCTTTCGTTTTTTATCACCGGTCTTTCACAAAGAAGGTGTATTATGATAAAGAACATAGGAGGGAGATTTTATGGCAAGAGTTCTTATTGTTGACGATGAAGAAAATATCCGAGAAGGGCTGCGCGAATATGCTGAGTTTGAGGGGCATACCGTTACAGAGGCCGTTGATGGTATGGATGCGGTAAATAAATGCCGCAACAATGATTTTGATGTGATTATTATGGACATCATGATGCCGCGGCTGGATGGCTTTTCGGCGTGTAAGGAAATCCGTAAATTGAAAGATATTCCAGTACTCATGCTTTCCGCCAGAGGTGAGGAATATGACAAGCTTTTTGGTTTTGAGCTGGGAATCGATGATTACGTGGTCAAGCCGTTTTCGCCTAAGGAAGTAATGGCAAGGATTAATGTGATTATCTCTCGGCGTGAAAACAGCAGCAAAGTCGGCGAAAATAAACATATCGTTATTAAGGGCATCGATATTGATGTTTCTGCCCGAAAGGTCTATATTGATGGAAAACGTATCGATCTTACGCCTAAGGAATACGATCTTTTAATGTTTATGATAAAAAATAAAAATATTGCGTTATCACGGAATCAGTTGCTCTCTGAGGTATGGGGGTATGAATTTTTCGGTGATGACCGTACAGTAGATACGCATATTAAGATGCTTCGCAACAGCATCGGTCCGTATCGGGATCTGATTTCAACAGTTCGGGGAGTAGGGTATATTTTTGAAACAGAAAGCTAAGTTAAAAGGCGTAAAGCTGAAAATGTGGGAATACTTTTGCATGTTTGCCATACAGCTACTGGTAGTAATATGGCTGCTGCAAGTGGTATTTTTGCAGTATTATTATATAGGCGCTATGGCAAAAGAAACGCTGGGGAACGCGCGGCAACTGGTACGGCTATATAAAGAAAATAAGCTCGATGAAGAAACCGTGCGTAATAATGCGTATAAGAATAATCTTTCTATTGTTATTACGGATAAAAACGGAAATGTAATCAGTGCCAGTGATGCGATGGGGGTAATGGATCCCAGCAGCGTAATCCGTTTAAATATGTATGGACAAAGTATCGGTAATTTGAAGGAAGCTATTGCAAAAAGTGCGCAGGGCGAGGTTTATTATCGGTTGGAGAATGATGATACGAAGAGCAAAGTCCTGTTTTATGCCGCTTTTACCCAGGAAGGGGTGGAACCGGGAGGTTCGTATATTTATGTCATGTCTCAGATAGAACCGATTGATTCGGTCATATCTGTTATGCAGGGGCAATTTATCATTATTACGATCATATCTTTGGTAGTGGCTCTAACGTTTGCATATCTGATCGCGCTAAAATTTTCGCGTCCGGTAGAAAAGTTAACGGAATCTGCGCGGGAACTTGCTTTGGGCAATACAGATGTAACCTTTAAAACCGATGAAGCATTTGGTGAAATCGCAGAACTTTCCAGCGCTTTGAATTATGCGGCAAGCGAAATTATAAAATCCAATCAGCTCCGGCGGGAACTGATGGCGAATGTATCTCATGATCTTCGTACACCGCTGACGATGATTAAAATGTATGCCGAAATGATACGGGATATTTCGGGGGATAATAAAGAAAAACGTGAAAAAAATCTGAAAATTATTATTGATGAGACTGATCGGTTATCATTACTGGTAAATGATATATTGGATCTTTCTAAAATTGAATCGTCACAGGATTTAGAGCTTGAGAATTTTAATATTTGCCAAATGATTCAAAGTATTTTAGAACGTTTTTCGGTAATGACGCAGCAAGGATATACCTTTTCAGTGGAAGCACCGGAAGCCTTGACGGTACGGGGAGATGTAAGCAGAATTCAGCAGGTAATTTATAATTTGTTGGGCAACGCTATTAATTATACCGGGGAAGATAAAAAGGTAACGATCCGGGTAACACGGAAAGAGAAAACCGCCAAAGTAGAAATTATTGATACAGGAAACGGTATTCCCAAAGAAGAACTTGCCAATGTTTGGGATCGGTATTACCGTGCCAAAACACATGTGCGCTCGAAAATCGGTACTGGTTTGGGACTTTCAATCGTAAAATCAATTTTGATTGCGCATAATGCTGATTTTGGCATTGAAAGTACGTTGGGAGTCGGGTCTAATTTTTGGTTCGAATTAAAAATTCCTGAATTTTCCGATCATAAAAAAATGCTTTTGGCAAACAATAATACCGTGACTGAGAAAGAAAGCGATTCGCTTTCAAAGAATCAGGACACATAAATCAAACAACGGAAATATCCGTTTAAAATAGATTGTTGGAGGGCATTATGGCTAAAATGTCAGAAGCTTTAAAGCAAGAGATTGCCAGAGAACTTGGTGTATATGACACGGTTAAAAATTCAGGCTGGGGCGAAGTATCGTCTCGTGACTGCGGTCATATGGTAACAAAGGCGATTGAAATTGCTAACAGAAACTTTAAGTAAATGATAAATTATAAAGGGAGATTTCAAATCTCCCTTTTATGTATATATTGTTTCTCTGCCGCATATTTTTTATCGGGAGGGATACCTATGTACAGTAAAGGTAATTATATTTTTTATAAGGAACCAATGAATTTACGTGAAAAGCCAAATGCTGCATCTAAACTTCTGGCAGTGGTTCCGCAGGGAATGTGTGTGACGGTAGAAGAGACAAAAGATAATTGGGGGAAAATACAGTATGAGGGAAAGGCAGGCTGGTGCTGCATTAGCGAATGTTTTGCACAAAAAGTATGTGCTTGTGAAAACCATGACTGCTGTTATTATGAAAAGTATCGCCAAATAGAACAAAAATATGAGAACTTGATAAAAAGCTTTCATAAGATCGAAGAGATATTGAGAGAATAAATATTGCGAAAATATTACATATGTGTTATAATACCATACGAAACTTAATTTTGGAGTTAGGACTATGGGAGATCGCAGAATAAAAAATTATCATTTACGGTATGTACGATCATATCTTTCTATTCTGCTGTCTGCGGCCATTCTTGTTTTTATATGTGTTTATGCGGTAATTCTTTTTGTGCCTCAAACGCCTGCAAATGAAGTGCGGCAGACACCCGTGCCTACCGAAACACCTGTGGAGGTCACCAATCGTGTTAAAATCCAATTGGCGGGAGATATTGTATTAAATAATACG
>ENA-ORNQ01001319-ORNQ01001319.1-human-gut-metagenome-genome-assembly--contig:-NODE-1319-length-19766-cov-7.868195_pt1 | contig 19766 bp, 10 predicted proteins | sample MGYA00242116_ERZ509024 | MGnify/ENA primary metagenome ERZ509024 (study PRJEB26280, sample SAMEA2338697) | human gut metagenome | biome: human gut; feature: human-associated habitat; material: faeces...
CCGTCGGCGCTGAGCGATGCGCCCGTCTGCTGGAATCCGTCGGGCAGGTTCACGCTCCATTTCGGGGTCTTCTTCGACGATGCGGTGAGGTTCGTGCAGTCGAAGCTCGCGAGGTTCCAAGTGCCCGATCCTTCGGCGATGCCGGGAAGGTAGACGCAGTTGTCGGCATCGACACAGGGCTGGCAGCGGCCGGCCGAGAGAATCTTGTTGGGAGCGAACGTGTCGGAGGTCGGAACCGGCGACCAGACGAACGATGCGTCGGGAACCATGATGCCGTAGCCGTACTGGGCGGTGTTGGTGAAGATCACCACGCCGTTCTTGAGCGCGATCGTGCCGGAGGTGCCGCCGCCGTTGGCCGGGGTGGCCGTTGCGGTGTTCTTGCCGGTGGCCTTCTCGAATCCGCGGATCGCGCCGTTGGTGCCGCGGCTGCCGACGATGACCATGCTCGGACTGATGCAGGGCGTCGAGAAGGCGATGCGCGCCGCCGGGGCGTAGGCCGTCGTGTTCTTCCAGAGCACCGAACCCGTCGCGCCGTCGAACGCATAGACGAGCGATGCCGACGAGGAGCCGCCGTAACCGTGCGCCACCCAGTAAACCGTGCCGTCGGTGTCCACCGAAGGATAGGAGATTTCGCTCTTGAGGTATACGCCGTCTTTTGCCATGGCGTCGTATTCCCATACCTTGGCGCCGTCGGTGTTGAGCGCGACCATTTTGCCGTCGCCCGATACCGAATAGATATAGCCCATGTCGCTCGCTGCCACGACGCTCGCCGTGCAGAGCGCATCGGCGGAGGCTACCGCAGTGGACCAGAGCAGCGTGAAGGCGTTGACGTCGCCTGCGCGGACGTTGATGGCCTTGGAGGTGCTGTTCGAGCCGCCGCGGTCGTCGGTCACGGTCAGCTGGACGTTGAACATGCCCATTTGTTCGAACGTGTAGGTCGCGTTGATGTCCGTCGAGGTCGTGCCGTCGGGGAAGAGCCATTCGCGCGATACGATTTCGCCGTCGGAATCGGTCGATTTGTCCGTAAAGGTCACGGTCGTGCCGATGCTGATCATCTGGGGCGAGTAGCTGAAGTCGGCCGTCGGCAGCACGTTGTCCGCAAGGACGGTGATCGTTCTGGTCGTCGTGGCGCGGTTGCCGTCGGCGCCCCATGCCGTGAGGGTGACCGTGTAGTCGCCCGGACGGTTGTAGACGATCGGGTCGGGAGCGGCCTCCTCGGACCAGTTGCCCTCTCCGGCGAAGCCGAAGTGCCAGAAGTATTCGGAAACGGTCGTCCCTTCCGCCGTGGTCGTATTGGTGAAGGTGACCGGAGTGATGCCCGCGATGATCTCCTCCCCGCCGAACGTGAAGCCGGGGGTGATGACCGAGTTGTAGGCCTTGTCCATCTCGCTGCTGTCCGAACATGCGACCGATGCGGAGAGCAACACGATACTCAGATATGATAGTATTCTTTTCATTGAAATTGATTTTTTGAAATTTTAAGGTTTAGCGTTTCCCTTTGCCTCTCAGGTATTCGTCCATCAGGGCGGGGTAGTCGCACTGAATCATGCGCAGGCCCGCGGCGACGAAGCCGTCCATTGTGACGGTATTGCCGTTGCGGAAGGCCGCGCCCTCGTCGTCGAGCAGGTTCGAGACCGAAAGCCCTTTGGCATTGAGCGACGAAATCCATGCGTTGTTGACATAGCCCGTCGAGGTCTGGATCATGTAGACGGGGGCGAATGCCGACATGGCGGCCAGCGCCGAGGCGTTGTTGGCGTGCGGGGCGATGATTCCCGGCTGCTCCTGACGGGCCAGCCAAGCGGCCCTGTCGCTGTTGGTTCCGACATAGAACTGCACCCGGTCCAGACAGCCGCAGCGTTTGACGACCTCGTAGACCTTGGCGATGTCCACGTCGTCGCTGCCGCATTTGTCGAGGTTGAACCAGACCTTGCCGCGCAGCTCCGTGAGAACCTCCTCCAGCGTCGGAATCTGTTCGCCGGTCACCTTGCCGTCGGTGGTTTTCAGCCGGAATTTCCGCAGCTCTTCGCGCGTGAAGTTGATGACGTAACCTTCGTCGCCGGCATAGGAGCTGTAGTCGGTGAACCGCTTGAGGTAGTTGTCGTGCAGACAGATGACCTGCCCGTCCTTGGTGATCTGGACGTCGGTTTCGATGAAGTCCACGCATCCCAGTTCGACGCACTTGCGGAACGCCGCCATGGAGTTGGGGGCCAGATCGTAGCCGTTGTTGAAGTTGCCGCGGTGGGCCATGATCCACATTTTGCCGGTGTCGAAATTCAGACACGAGCGGCTCAGGGAGGGGCCTTCGACCGTGACGGTCTGCGTCAGGGTCTGCGTCGTGCCGTCCGTGTAGGAGATGGCGGCGCCGGCCCTGTACTGTCCGTCGGCTTCATACCGGTGTTCCACCCGCTGCGTCGGGTCGGTCACGCGCTGCGCCGCGCTGCCGTCGCCGAAATTCCAGACGACGGCCGACACGCCGGGGATGCGGCTGAGCGCGAAGGCGACCTGCTCCATACGGGCCGGATGGTCGTTGCTGACCATGATCGCGGCCTCCGTATCGGCGACGGCGACCGTGGCCGAGAGTTCGGTCATCGGGCCATGCAGCCGGGTGACGGTCGCCCTGACCGTGTAGGTGCCGGCCGTCCGGTAGGAGTGTTCGGCCGATTCGCCTGCGCCCGAAGTCGCGGTCGCGCCGTCGCCGAACATCCACAATACGCTGCGGACGTTATCCGGACTGCCTTCGAGCGAGAAGACGACTGCGGCGTCCCTGACCGGAACTGCGGGCGTCCAGACGATGGTCTGCGTCCCGTTTTCCGGTCCGGGGGCCTCCGTGCCGCTGTCGGAGCAGGCAGCGAACTGCCCGGTTCCGATCGCCCAGAGGATCAATATGATTCTGTTTGTGAATCGCATGACGTCGTCGGTTTATTTTACGCCGTAGCCCGGATTCTGGTAAAGTCCCTCGGTGTTGAGGATGCGTTCGTTGTAGGGGATCGGAAGCAGCAGGTCCTTCAGCCCGAAGTTGGGGTTGATCGCGTTGAAATGTTCGATCATCTCCTGCTTGGAGTACATGCGCAGCAGGTCCTGCCAGCGGAGTCCCTCTTGGATGAACTCGTTGCGGCGCTCGTCGTAGATGCCCTGACGCAGGTCGGTGCCCGACCAGTCGCCCAGTCCGGCGCGTTTGCGGACCATGTTCAGGAAACTCTTGGCCGTCGGCTCCGTGCCCTGCCAGTAGTAGGCTTCGGCCAGCATCAGCGCCACGTCGGCGTAACGCATGACGATCCAGTTGTTGCCGCCGTAGCCGTTCGCACCGCACTCCAGATCGGCGTACTTCATGGTGTGGTAGTAGGTCACGCCCGCAACGGTCGTCTCGCGCAGGTAGTTCTTGCGCACGTCCTCCTTGGCGAAGGCGTCGTAGACGCTTTTGGTGGTCATGTTTTGCATCAGGCCCACCTTGTTCGAGGTGATGCCGGTTTTGCTGGGACCGAAGAGGTAGTTCCAAGTGGAGCCGAGGTCGGCGTTGTTCTGGATGTAGTTGATCTGGAAAATGTTCTCGGCGCAGGACTTCTGCGTGGAGAGGTCCCAGATCGCGTTGTAGGGGATGTCGGACAGTTCGCCGAACGACCGCAGGTTCCATGCGGCGGTGAGCTTTTCGATGGCCGAAGTGAGCGACGCCGACTTCTCGGAGGCGAAATCCTCGTCGCAGGCGTATTGCAGTTTGGCCTTGCCGTAGAGCGTCCATGCGGCAGCCTTGCTTGCACGGCCGCACTCCGATGCGGGCTGCATGTCGGCCAGCGGGCTGCCGAGTACGTAGTCGAGGTCGGCGAAGACCGCCTTGTAGACCTCGCTCTTCGGACGGCGGTAGTTGTTGGCCTGCACCTCGTCCTTGGTCTTGAGTTCGGTCAGGATCAGGGGCACGTCGCCCCACTCGGTCACCAGATGGAAATAGGTCAGCGCGCGCAGGAAGCGGATTTCGGCTTCGTAGGTGTTGCGCGCGTCGCCGTTGGAATAGCTCACGTCGTCCAGATGCGCGAGCAGCGTGTTGGCCCGCGAAATGGTCTTGAAGAGCTGCGTGTAGCGGTTGTATACGTAGGAGTTCTCCTCGGTAAGCGTATAGTTGTAGAATTGGTAGGGAATGCCGCTGTTGGCGCCGCTGTCCGTCACGGCCGTGTCATGCGAGCGGACGTCGGTGAAGTAGTGGTTGTTCGTGTAGTAGTAGCTCTGCGTGAGCGACGCATAGACGCCGTTGAGCGAGGTGACGATGTCGGCTTCGGACTTGTAGAAGTTGCCGACCGTCGTGGCGTTGGGGTCGTATTCGTCGAGGAATCCGCAGGACGCCGTCGAGACCGAGGCGGCGAGCAGGATGAACATATGTTTGATCTTCATATTCGTACAAGATTTAGAAAGTTAAGTTTAAACCGACCGAATAGATGCGCGAGAGGGGGTAGCATCCCCAGTCGAAGCCCGGCATCATGTTGCTGCTTTTATACGACACCTCAGGGTTGTAACCGCGGTAGGGGGTAATGGTGAAGAGGTTGTCGCCGCTGACGTAGACGCGGCACGAGGTGATGTGCAGCTTGCTGGTCCAGCGTTTGGGCAGCGTGTAGCCGAGCGTGATGTTCGCGCAGCGGAAGAACGAAGCGTCCTCCACGTAATACGAAGAGAGTTTGAGCGAGGTGTTGGTCGTCGAGATGCGCGACGCGATGGGCACGTTGTTGCGGCCCGGCTGTGCGTCCGAGATGTAGCGGTCGGCGACGATCGAATACTGGTTGCCCGATCCCTCCATGTTGTAGAGGTAGTAGTCTTGGAAGTTGATGACCTCGCCGCCGTACGAATAGGCGAAGCTGGCGCTGAAATCGAGTCCGTTCCACGACAGGCTGGTCGAGAAGCCGCCCGTGAAGTCGGGGTAGGCGTCGCCGATGATCGTCTTGTCGTCGGTGGTGATGACGCCGTCGCCGTTGGCGTCCTTCCAGATGGCATTGCCGTAGGAGAGGTTGTCGAGGGCGTACGAAGCCACGGCCGGACCCTTGAGCTGGTAGCCTTCAGGGAATTTGTTGCCGTTCTTGATGTAGACGTCGCGGTCGAGCAGGGCGTTGGCATAGTCGGCCTTCGACATGATGCCTACGGCCTGATAGCCGTAGAACGAGCCGATGGGCTTGCCCTCTTTGGTGATGTGGGAGCCTACGGAGCGTTCGGTGGTGGAGATGATGTCGTCCAGACCGCCCATGCTGACGACCTTGTTGCGGTTGACCGAAATGTTGGTGCTGAAGTTCCAGTTTACCTTGCCTGTCAAGAGGCGTGCGTCGAGCTGGACGTCGAAACCGCGGTTGCGGATCTTGGCGCCGCTCATGTTGGTCGTCGTCGAGGTCGCGCCTGAGATCGAGGAGATCGGGTATTTGTAGAGGATGTCCGTCGAAATGGAGTTGTACCAGTTGCCGATCACGTTCAGGCGGCCGTTGAAGAAGCCCAGATCTATACCGACGTTAGTCTGGCGGGTGGTTTCCCAGCCCAGCGCGGCGTCGGTGAAGGAGCCTTCGTAAGTCGTCGATACGGGAGTCTGGCCGAAGGCGTAGCTGCCCGACGAGATGCCGGCGAGGCTGGCGTAGTTGCCGATGTCGTTGTTGCCGCTCTTACCCCAGCTGGCGCGCAGACGGATCGAAGCCACGTCCTTGAGCGCATCCTTGAGGAAGGGTTCGTTCGAGAGCGTCCAGCCGGCCGATACCGAGGGGAAGTAACCCCAGCGGCTGTCGATGCCGAAACGCGAGGAACCGTCGGCGCGGAACGAGCCGGTCAGCGTGTAGCGGTCGTCGAACGAGTAGTTGACGCGGGTCAGGAACGACATCATGGCCCATGCGGCCTTGCGGGTGCTGTAGAGCGAAATGTCCGAGGCGTTCGAGCCGTGGCCCGTAACCTCGTGGATGCGGTCGTCGGCGAAGCCCGTGGCTTCGACGCCCAGACGGTCGTAGGTCTTCTTCTGGAGGGTGTAGCCGGCCAGCGCGTCGATGTGGTGGCGGCCGATCTTCTTCTTATAGCTGAGCGTGAACTCGCCCAGACGGTCCACGTCGTAGGTCGAGGTCGTGCGGGCGATGTTCGACGAGCGCAGCTCCTCGCTGTAGGCGGGGGCGGCATCGCGGCCGATGCTCATCGGGCGGTAATAGAAATAGCGGTAGTTGTACCACTGCTGGCCGAGCCGGGCCGAGAGCTTGAGGTCGGGGAGAAACTCGTAAACCAGATTGAGATTGAGGTTGTGGCGCGACATCTTCTCGTTGATGTCCAGCTCGTTGGCGATCGCCAGCGGGTTTTCGGGGAAGTTCATGCCCCAGTCCGTCTTCATGCGGATCATGGCGCTGCGGGCGTAATCGCCGTTTTCCTCGTAGGCCGGCAGGTTGGGCAGGTACATCAGCGCGCTCTGGATCACGCCGTCGTTGATCATGCGGCCCTCGGCCTGTACGACGGTGTTCTTGGCGTCGTACATCGAGTAGCTGATGCTCGCCGTCAGGCGCTTGGTGATCTGGGCGTCGAGGTTGATGCGGGCGTTGATGCGGTTGTGGTTCGACGGTGCGATGATACCGTCCTGATCCATGTAACCGACGCTGGCCATGTACTTGATGGCCTTCGTGCCGCCGATGACCGATACGTTGTGGCGCATGATGCCGGCGTTGGAGAAGAGTTCGTCCTGCCAGTCGGTGTCGTACTGCGGCGTTACGGGGGTGCGGGTCGTGAAGTCGTAGAACATCGGGTGGATGCCCACTTCGGCCAGCGAGAAGCCTTTGGCGGCGCGGATCGTGTTGTCGTCGTAGGGACTCCACGACACGCCGGCGGCCGTGGCGCGCAGGCGGTAGGAGTTGTTGCGGGCGTCGATCAGCAGGTCGCGGAACTGCGTCGAGTTCAGCAGGTCCACCTTGTGGTCGAGCTGCTGGATACCGTACGAGAAGTCGTAGCTGACTTTGGCGGCTTCGCCGTCCTTGCCGCGCTTGGTGGTGATGAGCACGACGCCCGACGCACCGCGCGAACCGTAGATGGCGGCCGAAGCGGCGTCCTTCAGGATGTCGATGCTTTCGATGTCGTTGGGGTTGATGAATACGTCCTCCGAAGCGGGATAGCCGTCGATGACGTAAAGGGGCGCGCTGCTCGCCGAGAGCGAATTGACGCCGCGCACACGGATGGTTACGCCGTCGCCCGGCGCACCGCTGGTCTGGTGGACTTCGACGCCGGCGACCTTACCGACTAACGACTGGCCCACGGTGGGCGTGGTAGCGGAGAGTTCGCTGGCTTTGACGCTGGCGATCGATCCCGTAAAGTCGCTCTTGCGCATCGGAGTGTAGCCGACGACCAGCACTTCGGAGATCTGCTTGCTGTCCTCGGTCAGCGTGATGTCGAACGACGTCTGGCTGCCGACCTTTATCTGCTGCGTGTTGTAGCCGAGGAAAGAGACGGAGAGCGTCTGGCCCGGTGTGGCCTCGACCGAGAAGTCGCCCTCAAGACCGGTGACGTTGCCCCGGTTGGTCTCCAAGACGATTACGCTGGCGCCGATGACGGGCTCGCCCGAAATCGTTTTGACCGTTCCGGTCACTACCCCCCCCCTTACGGGTTGCGCCGTCTGTACGCATGCGGCGGCCGGTTTGCGGCTGACGACGATGCGGCTGCCCTCCATGCGGGCGGTCAGGTTCTGGGCGCTGAGTGCGCGGATGACGACGTCCACGACGTTTTCGTCGGCCGCCTTGACGCTCACGCGGCGCGTGAGGTCGATTTCGGAGTTGTTATACGCGAATGTATAACCGCTCTGCGATTCCACGGTTTTGATAAATTCCCGGACCGGGACGTTGTCCAGATCGACGGTGATTTTCTTGTTCTGCGCCGCTGCCGGCAGGACGGCCAGCAGCATCAGGACAAGCGACACGACAAGTCTCCGCACGGAGGGTGTCCGGTCGGAAAAATTCAGGCGTTCATCTTTTTTCATGACTGAGTTTTAAGTTTTGATTGATAGTTTCTTGAGTTTCTTTGAAAGAAGATCCGGGGAGGTCTCCCGGCGTTCATGTGTTGCGTTCCATGGTCGGTTTTCTTGGTTATTTGTGTATTATTACGTAGTGTTTGTCTATCTGCCGGCAGCGGAGGTGCGTCAGCGTTTCGATGATCTTGAGCGTCTCTTCGAGGGTTTCGGGCCGCAGGGTGAACGAAATGCGTATGGAGGTGTCGATGCGTTCGTCGATCCGGAAGCGGATGTTGTACCAGTGCTCCAGATTGACGGCGATGTCGGCCAGCGTCATGTTGTCGAAGATGATCGAGTTGCCCGTCCAACTGCAATAGTTGCTGGCCGCGACGTTGCGCACGGCGACCGCGCCCGAACCGGCGTCGTAGGAGCAGCTCTGGTCCGGGGTGAGGACGACCGACTGGTCGGCGCGGTAGCCCGACACCTCGACTTTGCCCGAAAGGAGCGTCACCTCCTCCGTGTTGAACGCCGGCATATGGCTGGCCGTGAAGCGCGTGCCGAGAACCTTGACCCGGAGTTTGCCCATCTCCACCTCGAAGGGGCGCAGCGTGTCGCGTTTTACGTCGAAGAAGGCTTCGCCTTCGAGCCGGACCGCGCGGCTGCCCGAAGCCGTGAAGCGGTCGGAGTAGGCCAGCCGGGAGTCGGCGTTGAGCCATACCACCGAGCCGTCGGGCAGCGTGAAGCGGCCTTTGCTGTTTTCGGCGGTCACCAGCCATGTCGTGGTGTCGGCCGAGAGACGTTTTACGACGAAGAATTCGACGGACATCGCCAGCAGGACGATTGCGGCCGCAGCGGCGGCCGTGCGGCGGGTGATGCTGAACAGTCCCCGTTTCGGGGCGGCCGGAGGCGTCATTTCGCGGTGCAGCCGGTCGAGCTTGCGGCGGTAGGCCTTTTCGTCCGCCGGAAGGACGGACGCCGGGTCGAGCCGCTCCCATTCCTTCCATAAGGCGTCGGTCTTTTCGCCTGCGCGCTCCTTGTTCAGGCACCATGTCCGAAACTGCTGCTGTACCTGTTCCGGCATCGGATTGTGCAGGAACGTGTGTATTATCTTTTTTATCATGTCCGTTCTTTCTGTGCGTTTGTAATAGTATGACGGGAAAAAGAGGGGCGTCCCTAGTCGGGATCTGAATTTTTTTGCAAATAAAAAAAGACAACAATTTTCGTGTCGTCTTTGTCTGCCGGGAGGCGTGAGGCGGAAGAATCAGAAGAAGAAGGCGATGACGCCGATGATTTTTTTCAGTTCGGCGAGCGCCGTGCGGATGTGATACTCGACGGTTTTGGGGGTTACGCCCAGTTTTTGTGCGATTTGCTGATGGGAAAGCCCTTCGTAGCGGCTCAGGCGGAAGACCCGCTGACGCTGCTCAGGCATCTGCTCCACGGCCATGTCGATAATCATCAGCAGGTCCTCGGTGGCGACCTTCGTCGAAATGTCGTCCGTCAGAAGGTCCTCGACGTGCAGGAGCCGCTGTTCGTAACGGGTTTGCACGCTCTTGTGTTCGAAGATGTCGAAAACGGCGTTCTTGGTCATCCGGAACAGATAGCTGCGGAACGATTTGATGCGGCCGATCGACTCGCGGGTTTCCCAGATTTTCAGAAAGATATCGTGCGCCAGATCCTCGGCTTCGCTCCGGTTTTTCAGCATGCAGAAGGCAAACGCCTCCACATGCGGGGCGTAACGCATGTACAACGCATCGAATGCATCGTAACTGCCCTGCCGGAGGCTCTGCAAGATCAATTCGTCCGGTTGCTTGTCCATTCTTTCGTCGTGTGGTCGAAAATCCGGGTGTTATCCGGGTGTGTAAATTGCAAACAGGGGCTAAAGTACATAAATTTTTCAGGAAACGGGATTGCGATACGTTAAATTTTTAATATCGGATGTTTTCCGGGACCGACGTCCGTGTCCGGAAAGTCTTGGCTTCTAATGAAATGATTCGATTCTTGCAAAACTTTGCGGCACGGTGTTCTGTTTGCGGTTCGTCGTTCAAATTCTGTGCCTTTCGGCTGCCGCAGGGCGGCGGTGCGGTGCGTATTTCCTATTTCGGGCGTCCGGAGCGTCGTGATTTTTCGCACCGGAATGGTACGGCTTCCGGCTGCGCGCATGCCCGGTTTTGCGGAATGCCGGCGGCGTTTCACCCCCGATTTTTGCCGTTTGGCCCTCTGCGATGTCTGCCGGATGGCCGGAAGCTGCGGATTTTATCCGCAGGGAGCGCAATCGGGCCGGTCGGGAATAGCAGTTGCATGCGCTTTTTTCGTATCTTTGCCCTGACTCCGAAATCAAACCTTACTCGCTGCAATGAATAAAAGAAAGAAATGGATCGTTACGGCCGTTATCCTCGTCGTATTTTGTGCCGTGCTGGGCGTTTACAGACACTTCGGCCCCGGCTCCTCCGCTTCGGACGCCGATCCGGCCGCGGGGAGCGCCCCGGAAGAAGAGCTTCCTGAACGTGAACGGACTCGTCGTGCGTCCGCAGTCCCTCGCCGACGGCATTACGATGGTCGGCAACCTGCTGCCGGACGAAGAGGTGGACCTCTCGTTCGAGACTTCAGGCAAGATCGTCGAGATCAATTTCAAGGAAGGGTCGATCGTCCGCAAGGGCGAACTGCTGGCCAAGGTCAATGACAAACCGCTGCTGGCGCAGCTGTCGCGCTACGAAGCGCAGCTCAAGCTGGCCGAGGACCGGGTTTACCGCCAGAGCGCGCTGCTCGAAAAGGACGCCGTCAGTCAGGAGGCCTATGAGCAGGCCAGTACGGAGCTGGCGATGCTCAACGCCGATATCGACATCGTCAAGGCCAATATCGCGCTGACGGAGCTGCGTGCGCCGTTCGACGGAATTATCGGTCTGCGAAACGTCAGCGAGGGCGCCTACGCCTCGCCCAGCGTGGTGGTGGCCAAGCTGACGAAGATTTCGCCGCTCAAGATCGACCTCTTCGTGCCGGAGCGTTATGCCAGCCAGATCAGGCCGGGAACGCCGCTTTCGTTTACGGTCGAAGGCCGGAACGAGACCTTCCGGGCGGAGGTCTACGCGCAGGAATCGAAGGTGGATATCGCCACGCGCACGCTGGCCGTGCGGGCGCTCTATCCCAATACGCGGGGAACGCTGCTGCCGGGACGTTTCGTGACCGTTAAAATCCGCCTGCACGACATTCCCGACGCTATAGCCGTGCCGACCGAAGCCATCGTGCCGGAGATGGGCGTGGACAAGGTATATCTCTACAAAGGCGGAAAGGCGCAGGCCGTCGAGGTGAAGACCGGCCTGCGGACCGAGTCCAGCATTCAGATTATCGAGGGGCTGAACGTGGGCGACACGCTGATTACCTCCGGCACGCTGCAGCTGAGGACCGATCTGCCCGTCAAACTCGACGTCGTCGAATAATCCCGTCGCCGTATGAATATTTCCGAACTCAGCATCCGGCGTCCCGTATTGTCCACGGTACTGACGATCATCATCCTGCTATTCGGCTTTATCGGATACAGCTATCTGGGCGTGCGGGAGTTTCCGAGCGTGGACAATCCGATCATCTCGGTGACGTGCTCCTATCCGGGCGCCAACGCCGATGTGATCGAGAACCAGATCACCGAACCCCTCGAACAGAATATCAACGGCATTCCCGGCATCCGGTCGATGTCGAGCGTCAGCAGTCAGGGCCAGAGCCGCATCACGGTCGAATTCGAACTTTCGGTAGACCTCGAAACGGCTGCCAACGACGTGCGCGACAAGGTGTCGCGCGCGCAGCGTTACCTGCCCCGCGACTGCGACCCGCCGACGGTGACCAAGGCCGACGCCGACGCTACGCCGATCCTGATGGTGACTATTCAGAGCGACAAGCGTTCGCTGCTGGAGTTGAGCGAGATCGCCGACCTGACGGTCAAGGAGCAGTTGCAGACGATCAGCGACGTGAGCGGCGTGCAGATATGGGGCGAGAAGCGTTATTCGATGCGACTGTGGCTCGACCCGGCCAAGATGGCCGGATACGGCATTACGCCGGCGGACGTCAAGAGCGCGCTCGACCGGGAGAACGTCGAGCTGCCGTCGGGAAGCATCGAGGGCAACACCACCGAGCTGACCATCCGCACGCTGGGACTGATGCACACCTCGCAGGAGTTCAACGATCTGGTGGTGCGCGAGGACGCCGACCGCATCATCCGTCTGAGCGACGTGGGCCGCGCGGAGCTGGGACCGCAGGATACGCGCAGCTATATGAAAATGAACGGCATTCCGATGGTCGGCATCGTGGTGATTCCGCAGCCGGGAGCCAACCACATCGAGATCGCGGACGAGGTCTACAGACGCATGGAGTCGATGAAAAAGGACCTGCCGGAAGATGTGGTGACCGATTACGGATTCGACAATACGCGCTTCATACGCGCTTCGATCGACGAGGTGAAACAGACCGTCTACGAGGCGTTCCTGCTGGTGATCATCATTATTTTCCTGTTCCTGCGCAACTGGCGCGTGACGCTGATCCCGTGTATCGTGATTCCGGTGTCGCTGATCGGCACCTTCTTCCTGATGTATGTGGCCGGATTCTCGATCAACGTGCTGTCGATGCTGGCCGTGGTGTTCTCGGTGGGACTGGTGGTGGACGACGCCATCGTGATGACCGAGAACATCTACATCCGCATCGAGCGCGGCATGTCGCCCAAGGAAGCGGGTATCGAGGGGGCGAAGGAGATCTTCTTCGCGGTCATTTCGACCTCCATCACGCTGATCGCGGTCTTCTTCCCGATCGTCTTCATGGAGGGCATGACCGGGCGTCTGTTCCGCGAGTTCAGTCTGGTGATTTCGGGCGCCGTGGTCATCTCGACCTTCGCGGCGCTGACCATCACTCCGATGCTGGCTACCAAACTGCTCGTGCGGCAGGAGAAGCAGAGCTGGTTCTACAACAAGACCGAGCCGTTTTTCGTCTGGCTCAATAATTTCTACAGCCGCACGCTGGCCGGGTTCCTGCGGCGGCGCTGGATAGCCCTGCCGCTCGTGGCGCTGATGATCGGCCTGATCGGGTGGCTGTGGGGGAGCATCCCGGCCGAGATGGCGCCGCTGGAGGACCGTTCGCAGATTACGATCAACACCCGCGGATCGGAGGGCGCGACCTACGAATACCTGCGCGACTATACCGAGGGCATCAACCGGCTCGTCGATTCGCTCGTGCCCGAAGCCCGTGCCGTGACGGCGCGCGTCTCCAGCGGCCGCGGCAACGTGCAGATCGCCCTGAAGGACATCGCGACCCGCGAGCGTACGCAGATGGAGATCGCCGAGGAGGTGTCGGCCGCCGTGCGCACGAGGACCAAGGCGCGCGCGTTCGTGCAGCAGCAGAGCACCTTCGGCGGACGGCGCGGCAGCATGCCGGTGCAGTACGTGCTGCAGGCGACCAATATCGAACGGCTGCAGGAGGTGCTGCCGGAATTCATGCGGAAAGTCTACGAAAGCCCCGTATTCCAGATGGCCGACGTGGACCTGAAATTCAGCAAGCCCGAAGCCCGCATCGCGATCAACCGCGACAAGGCCAACCTGCTGGGCGTCAGCACGCGCAATATCGCGCAGACGCTCCAGTACGGACTCAGCGGCCAGCGTCTGGGCTACTTCTACATGAACGGCAAGCAGTACGAGATACTGGCCGAGATCAACCGCCAGCAGCGCAACAAGCCCGCCGACCTGAAGTCGATCTATGTGCGCAGCGACAAGGGCGAGATGATCCAGCTCGACAACCTCATCACGCTCGAAGAGAACGTCGCGCCGCCCCAGCTCTATCACTACAACCGTTTTCTGTCGGCTACGGTTTCGGCCGGACTGGCGAAGGGGAAGACCATCGGGCAGGGGCTTGACGAAATGGACCGTATCGCCGAGCAGACGCTCGGCGACGACTTCCGTACGGCGCTGGCCGGCGATTCGAAGGAGTTCCGCGAGAGTTCTTCGAGCCTGATATTCGCCTTCCTGCTGGCTATCGTGCTGATATATCTGATTCTGGCGGCGCAGTTCGAGAGTTTCAAGGACCCGCTGGTCATCATGCTGACCGTGCCGCTGGCCATTGCCGGCGCGCTGGTGTTCATGGCGGCCAACGGGCAGACGATGAACATATTCAGCCAGATCGGCATCATCATGCTGATCGGTCTGGTCGCCAAGAACGGTATCCTGATCGTCGAATTCGCCAACCAGAAGCAGGATGCGGGGCTGAACAAGCGGGAGGCCATCGAGCAGGCTTCGCTGCAGCGCCTGCGCCCGATTCTGATGACCAGCGCTTCGACCATTCTGGGCCTGCTGCCGCTGACGATGGCTTCGGGCGAGGGGGCGCAGGGACGTATCGCCATGGGTGTCGCCGTGGTGGGCGGCATGGTGGTTTCGACGCTGCTGACCCTTTATATCGTGCCGGCGATTTACAGTTACGTATCGACCGACCGGATCCGAAAAACGAAAAAGAACGCGAAATGAAACGACTGATTTTAACGGTTCTGGCCGCGGGGGCTGTCGGAGCGGCCGCGGCGCAGGAGTGCGGCGAGCCGATGACCCTGCAGCGGTGTCTGGAGCTCGGACTGGAGCAGAATTACGACGTCCGCATCATACGCAACGAGCAGCGCATTAGCGACAACGACGCGACGGCGGCCAACGCCGGGATGCTGCCGAGCGTCGATCTGACGGCCGGCTACAGCGGGGCGCTGGACAACGAGCGCACGACCCCGCGCGAGGGGGACGCCGTGACCGAAAACGGCATTTACGATCAGACCTTCGACGCCGGCGTTGCGGTGAACTGGACGCTTTTCGACGGATTCCGCATCCGCACCAACTACAAGCGGCTGCAGGAGTTGCAGCAGATGGGGGCGCTCAGAACCCGCATCACGATCGAGGATTTTGTCGCCACGCTTACGGCCGAGTATTACAATTATGTGCAGCAGACCCTGCGTCTGAGCAATTTCCGTTATGCGGTGCAGCTCTCGCGCGAGCGGCTGCGAATTACCGAAGAGCGGTTCAAGATCGGCAGCTTCTCGCGTCTCGACCTGTTGCAGGCGCGTGTGGATTTCAATGCCGACAGTTCGAAATACATGTCCCAGCACGAGCTGGTGACCGCATCGCGCATCCGCATCAACGAACTGCTGGCCAACGACGATCTCAACGGCAGGCTTTCGATCTGCGATTCGCTGATCGAGGTGAACAGCACACTCGAATGGGATCGTCTGGAGGCTGAAACGCGCGCTGCGAACGCTTCGCTGCTGCTGGCCGGGCACGACAACACGCTGGCCGAACTGGACCTGAAAAGCATCCGTTCGCGCTTCTACCCTTATCTGAACCTGACCGCCGGGTACGGATATACCTACAACCGGTTCGGCAACGGCGCCACTCAGTCGCGCGGTACGCTGGGGCTGAACGCCGGGGTGAAGCTGGGATTCACGATCTTCGACGGCAACCGCCGCCGCGAGCAGCGCAACGCCCGGATCACGATCGAAAACACCGAATTGACCCGTCAGCAGCTGGAGCAGTCGCTCATGGCGAATCTGTCTAATTTCTGGCAGGCCTACCGCAACAACCTCGAAGTGATCCAGCTCGAAACCGAGAACCTGATCGCCGCCCGCGAGAACTACGAAATCGCCATGGAGCGTTACCTGCTGGGCGATCTGCCCGGCATCGAGATGCGCGAGGCGCAGAAGAGCCTGCTCGACGCCGAGGAGCGCATCCTCACGGCGCAGTACAATACCAAGCTCTGCGAAATATCGCTGCAGCAGATCAGCGGAAACATCGGGGTCTATCTGCAGTGACCGGAAGCGGTCGTCCTTCCGATTTGAAAAAACCACTCCCTGTCTGGGAGTGGTTTTTTCGTCCTGTGTGAGCCGGAGCCTCGGTTGCGTCGTATCGGAATCCGGTCTTACGGTCGTTACCGGCTGAAAATTTTCGTCAGCCTGTTGCCCGTCATGTACATGCGCAGGCGCCCCATGACATCGCTGCCGTGCTCCTTGTGTTCGGGAGCGTGCAGCCATTCGTGAAATTCCAGATAAATCCCCCGGTCGATCATGAATTCGAAAGCCGCGTTCTTCAGTCGTTTTTCTTCGTTGTATCCCGCTTGGATATTGGATACCAGATCCTCGAACGCGGCGATGTTGTAGGGATTGGAAACTGGAATTTCGGCTGTGTAATGTTGCTTTCTCATAACTTTTTATTTTTATATAAATCGACTGGTGAGACATTTTCGGCCAGAGACCTCCGAAAGCATATGGAACCGACCGGAGGACAGCGTGTGTCGTGCGCTGCAATTTCACCGGTTTGTCCGGTTCGGAATGTGGTCTGTCTGGTGTTGTGTCGAAAAACCGGTACACCCTCCGAAAAGAACGGGGCTGCACGGCGCGGCAGTGACGGGCACTGTCGTAATGGTTTTGCAAAGGTAAAAGATAATATGCTGAAATACAAGCTTTTTGTAAAATTTTTCAAGGTGTTTTTCCGGCGGAAAAAGTTGCAGGCGATTTTATTATTATATATAAATATAATAATACGTTTTGCGGAGCGGCCAAGAAAACCGCCGATTTTTTTCTTGGCTGCGGTTTGTTCGCTTATCGAATTAATAATGTTCGAAACATCCGGTTGGTAAAAACGGCTTTTTTATTGGAGCGAGCGCCGGGCGGAACCGGTCCGCGGAGTCTTCGCGGACCGGCCGGGGAATTTGCCGGGCGAAGCCGCTGGAAAACCGGAACGGTTTTGTACTTTTTTTGTACTTTTGCCATATGATGTCTCTCGGATTACGAATCATATGTGCCTTCGCTGCCCTGCTTGCCTGCACGCGGGCGGCGGCCGGAACGCCGGAGAGCGGCTATCCCGTAAACGGCCGCGTCATCGACCGTCTGACGCGGCGCCCCGTGGCCTATGCGGCGGTCGTGCCGGTCGGGCAGGAGCAGCAGGGCGTCTCGACCGACTCCGCCGGACGCTTTACGCTCCGGCGCGTACGGCCCGGCATTCACCGCCTGTCGGCTTCGTCGGTGGGCTACAAAAGCGTCGTTACGCCGGAATACATCGTGTCGGCGGCCACGCCCTTTATCGAGATCGAGCTGGAGGAGGACGCCACGCAGCTCGAAGCCGTGACCGTCGTGCCCTCGCCGTTCCGGGCCACGGCCGAAAGTCCCGTCGGATTGCAGGTGATCGGCCTGCGGGAGATCGAGAAGAGTCCCGGCGCCAACCGCGACGTCTCGCGCATCGTGCGCTCCTATCCCGGCGTGTCGTTCTCGCCCGTGGGCTATCGCAACGACCTGATCGTGCGCGGCGGAGGTCCCTCGGAGAACAAATTCTACATGGACGGCATCGAGATCCCCAATATCAACCATTTCGCCACGCAGGGAGCCACGGGCGGTCCGGTGAGCATCGTCAATGCCGACCTGATCCGCGAAATCAGCTTCTACACCGGCGCTTTCCCGGCCGACCGTTCCGGGGCGCTGAGTTCGGTGCTGGATTTCCGGCTGCGGGACGGGAATCCCGAAAAGCAGACCTTCAAGGCGACGCTGGGTGCGTCGGAGGTCGGGCTGAGCGGCAGCGGACATATCGGCGGGAAAACCTCCTACCTCTTTTCGCTGCGGCAGTCCTACCTGCAATTGCTCTTCAAGATGATCGGCCTGCCGTTCCTGCCCAACTATATCGACGGCCAGTTCAAGGTCAAGACGCGTTTTTCGGAGCGCGACGAACTGACGGTGCTGGGGCTGGCGGGCTTCGACAACATGAAACTCAACCTCGACGAGGAGGGCGAGGATGCCGAATACCTGCTGAGCTACCTGCCCCGGATTCGGCAGGAGACCTTTACCGTCGGCGCGTCGTGGCGGCACTATGCGGGCCGTCACGTGCAGACCGTCACGCTGAGCCACACTTACCTGAACAACCGCAACCTCAAATACCGCGACAACGACGACTCTTCGGAGGAGAATCTCACCCTGCGGCTGCGTTCCGTGGAGCAGAAAACCACGCTGCGGGCTGAAAACCGCAGCTGTCTGGGCCGCTGGACGGTGCGCGAAGGCGCGGAGCTGAGTTATTCGAGTTATACGAACCGCACGTTCCAGCGGCTTTTCACCGACGAGACGCTGCTGTCCGATTACCGGACCCGGCTGGGAATCGTCGGCTGGGGGCTTTTCGCCGGGGCGGATTACGCTTCGGAGGACAAGCGTTTCACGGCTTCGCTCGGCCTGCGCGCCGACGGGAACGACTACTCGCCGCGCATGGCCCGGCTCTGGCACCAGCTTTCGCCGCGGGCTTCGGTCGGCTATCGGCTCGGCAGGGGCTGGTCGCTGAGCGGAAGCGCGGGGCTTTATTACCAGCTGCCGCCCTATACGGCGCTCGGATTCAAGGAGGCGGATGCGTGGGTGAACAAATCCCTGCACTATATGCGCGTCGGGGCTTTCAGCGCAGGTGTCGGATGGCGGCTGCGCGATCGGCTGATCGTGTCGGTCGAAGGCTTTTACAAATTGTACGGGGATATTCCGCTTTCGGTCGCGGACGGGATTCCGCTCTCCTGCAAGGGCAACGATTACGGCGTGGTGGGCAACGAAGAGCTGCGCTCGTCGGCCGAGGGACGCTCCTACGGCGTCGAGGCGATGGCCCGCTGGCAGATTCCCGGCAAGGTCAATCTCGTGGGTTCGGTCACGCTGTTCCGCAGCGAATACCGCCGCGATTCAGCGGCTCCTTATATCGTTTCGGCGTGGGACAGCCGTTTCGTCGTGAACCTCAGCGGCACCTACGACCTGCCGCGCAGCTGGAGCGTCGGGGCGCGCCTGAGCGCCGTGGGCGGAACGCCCTATACGCCTTACGATGTCGGAAAATCGTCGCTGGTCGAGGCATGGGACGCGCAGGGGCGGCCTTATTACGACTATACGCGCTATAACGACGGGCGGCTGGACGCCTTCGCCCAGTTGGACCTGCGCATCGACAAGACCTTCTATTTCCGGCACTGCATGTTGGGGCTTTATATCGACCTGCAGAACGTAACGGGCAGCAAACTGCGCCAGCCCGACGTGCTGATGTCCACGGGCGTGGTGGAGAATCCCGAAGCGCCCGCCGCCGAACAGCGTTACCGAATGAAATACATCAGGCAGGACAGCGGGACGCTGATCCCGACGCTGGGAATCACCGTCGAATTTTAGGCGCGGGGTGCGAACAGCGTCGTGCCGGCCGTTTTCGGCCGCCCTTGACCGGAATTGCGGCCGGTTGGCCGGTTAGTCGGTCGGCTGGTTGGCTGGAACGGCGGGCGGCGGATTATCCTGTGTGCGTGCGTGTTTGCGGCGCGGCGATATTGGACGGAGCGGCCCAATTTTCTTCGGGCGTCGTCCGGAATGAAAAACCGCAGAAACCGGATAAAACGGTTTCTGCGGTTTTTGTCGTGTATACACTGCCGCCCGGTCAGAAGCGGAACGTGCAGACGATCGGGTAGTGGTCCGAGAGGTACTGCACGCCGTATCCCGTGCTGTCGAGCAGCTGGTAGCGCAGCGGTTCGGCGCAGCGGTAGAAGATGTGGTCGATGTGGAGCGGTTTGGCCTTGCCGAAGCCGTGGTAGGTCGGCCGGGGATCGGTCTGGGGAGCCTCTTCGCAGGCCGATTTCAGCCATTTGAAATAGGGTTCGAGACATACGCCGCCCGGCGTGCCCGCCGTGGCGTTCATGTCGCCGACGATGAACTGCGGCGTGCGTTTGCCGGCGATGCTTCGCATCCGTTCGACGTTGAGCCGGGCGCCTTCGAGCCGGGCCGTTTTGCCGATGTGGTCGAGGTGCGTATCGAAAAGGCAGAATTCGCGCCCCGTGGCGCGGTCGCGCAGGCGCGCCCACACCGTCA
>ENA-ORNQ01001329-ORNQ01001329.1-human-gut-metagenome-genome-assembly--contig:-NODE-1329-length-19694-cov-5.034269_pt1 | contig 19694 bp, 19 predicted proteins | sample MGYA00242116_ERZ509024 | MGnify/ENA primary metagenome ERZ509024 (study PRJEB26280, sample SAMEA2338697) | human gut metagenome | biome: human gut; feature: human-associated habitat; material: faeces...
CCCTGCATCCGGACAACATGGCCGCCGGTCCCGCCAGCTACGGCATGACCGACACCATGGGCCGTATGCATTCCGACGCTCAGTTCGCCGGCTCCAGCTCCGTGCCCGCGCACGTGGAGATGATGGGCTTCCTCGGCATGGGCAACAACCCGATGGTCGGCGCGACCGTCGCTGTCGCCGTCGCCGTCGAAGAGGCCATGAAGAAGTAATTCTTCGGATCTGAATAACGCAGAAGCACCACCCCGCGGGGTGGTGCTTCTTTGCGTATATGGGTTTTAGAGATCGTTTGTTTCGTCAGGAATATATTGCATGATTTCGCCAACATCGCAGTTCAGAATCTTGCAGAACATCTCGATGGTGTGCGTGCTGACGCTCTCGTTTCGTTTCAATCGCGTAATCTGTCCGGGGCTGACGCCGTATTTTTTAATGAGTGTATATTGCGTAACGCCGCGCTCTTTCATCGCTTTCCAGAGCTTTTCATAGGAGATCATGCCCGTTCACATCCTTTATCCCTTGACATGATAACCAAATTCGGTGTATAACAATATTAACCAATATCGGTTATTATAAGGAGAGATGCGAAACGAAAAGACTTGTTTTTCCTCTTCTGATCCTTGCGTGCTGTTTTTCTCTAGGGGGCTGCGGTCACAATCACGAGTTCAGCGAATGGGTCGTGACAAAGGAAGTGTCCTGCACTACCGATGGGGAAAGGACCCGTACCTGCGCCTGCGGTGAAACCGAAACGGAAGTCATTCCTTCTGCCGGTCACACCTATGGCGAGCCGACGGTGATCCGGGAGGTGTCCTGTGAGGAAAATGGAGAAGAGATGAGAACGTGTACGGTTTGCGGAAACGTTGCAACAGAAATTATTCCTGCCACAGGACATAAATACACAGCGGCAACCAAATTCGCGCCAAAAACCTGTGTGCGCTGCGGAGCGACGGACGGAGAGGCTCTAGCAAAGATTGTTGCCGTAGGTGATTCGGTAGAATACAAAAGCCATTGCTTTACGGTAGAGAGTATAGGGTTTACGGCGTCTTTACGGGAAAAACGCGGTTATGTGACGTATAGTCATAATAGTCAGTATGCTCTTGCTATAAAACTGGATTTCACCAACATGGATAAAGAAGCGCTGGAACATTGGCATTCTCCCCGTATTTCTGACATGACGATGGAATATAAAGGCAAGTACCATTACGAAGGAGAATACTGGATTCCCTTTGGCGATATTGTTCCGCTTGGTGACGACTCTGTATATATCGTATATGAAGTACCAAGTTCCATGGGAGATGACGTCACTGGAGAGATTCTGGCTTCCTTTACAATCGACGGCGAAAGTTATGCGATTGTTGTTCAGAAAGGAATAAAGGAGGAGAGTGTGGAACAACCCATAGAGGCATTGGATGCCTCCGGCGATCTTGCCATCGGTACAGAGGTGACAAATAATTCCACATTCCGTCTGACGCTTAACGAATTGTACTACACGGCAAAGCCAAGCTATAAAACAGGGAACGTCACACACTCTTACGGTATCGGCGACTATCACTTGGTCTGTAAGCTGGATTATACCAATTTGGATACGCAGGCGTTGCGAACTTGGGATACCAGCCGCATCAAAGATCTGAAACTGACCTTTGCGGGTGAGTACACATACGATGGCGTCCTTTGGATCCCTGAGAGCAAAATAGTTCCTTTGGCAAGCGGATATGCTTTCCTTATATTCGAGGTTCCGCGTAACATAGAAGACAGCACGGATCCCCTGATGCTGACGTTTTCCGTGGATGGAAGTGTCTTTACGGTGAATTGTCGGTAATATACAAAGCAGCATCACCCCGCGGGGTGATGCTGCTTTGCGCATTATTGGATCAAAACGGCGCGCTGTACGGTGGCAGCTCATCTTCTCATTTTCCCAGAAGCTGCCGCGCGGTCTCTGCCTCCGGCGCGAGAACACGGACGTATTCTTCCAGTCGGTCGAGCACGGCGGATATCTCCGCCTCCGGCTGTCCGGCCACGCCGAACACGGGGTAGAACACATGCCGGCTCGTCTCCTTGACACAGGTGCGCGCGTCCGCTCCGGCGATCATGCTGAAAATGATGCCCTCGTCGTCCCGCGCGCAGAAGTCGCCGGGGTAGGTATGTACCTCCTCACCCCGCATGCCGGGAAACGGCGCTTTTCCCGTTCCGGCAAACAGGCGGACAGCCCCGCGGACAAAGTCCACGTCGTGCGTGCCGGAGAGGCTCTGCGTTTCGAGCTCCGCGAGAAACGGGATGGCGGTCACACTGTTGTCGATCGGGAACGGGCGGCCTTTCAGGAGAAAGGATTCAAGCTGCATCATGACCGGGTACGTCTTTTTGAATTTCCTGAAAAACCGGAAATAGACGTTTTCGCCAAAAAGCGCCTTGCGGTCATAGTCGGCGTATTTCTCCCGCAGCAGACGCAGATGCTCCTCGACCATTATGCGGAAGTCCTCCGTGCGCCGGAGCGGCTTGTCCGGATAAACGACCTCCAGCACGCCGAACGGGATGCCGCCGAGCGCGGCGTCCTTCTGAAACTGTACCATACAAGAACCTCCCAGCGGCTCCATACCGATATCCTTCACGGGCTTGAGACAGCCGCTATTCTTTTCTGACTTGTGTTGTATAATACCATATCGTTTCAGAAATTGCAAAAACCGGCAGATCATCTGCCGGTTTTTGGATGGACGTATTGGCTCCCTCTCAGAGGGAGCTGTCAGCGTCAGATGACTGAGGGAGTGAACTCCTTCCGTCTTGGCTAACGCCGAGCCACCTCCCTCAAAGGGGGAGGTAATTAAAATGCGAGCCGTTCTTTAACTGTTCGGTCGATCTGCTCACAGACAAAATGAAACTTGCAATTGATCTCGGCATTGGAAAAACGCAGGACAAAAAGCCCTTGCTGCATCAAATACGTCGTTCGTTCTGCATCTCTGGCGATGCCTTGCTCCACATAATGCTGGCTGCCGTCTAACTCTACGACAAGATGTGCTCTGTGGCAATAGAAGTCAACAATATATCGGCCTACGGTTTTTTGCCGCTGAAACCGCACCGGATAACGGGAAAGAAAGTCATACCATAAATGCCGTTCCTGCGGGGTCGCAGTTTTTCGCAGCTCTTTTGCTCTAAGAATCAAATCGCCGGAATAATTGAGGGACATAGAAAAAGCCACTCCTTCCGTCTCGCCTCCGGCGAGCCACCTCCCTCAAAGAGGGAGGCATTTTAGAACGCCCAGGTGCCGTTGCGGAAGATGGGATGCACGTTGCCGTGCTCGTCCACGCCGTCGATGGAGAGATCGTCGCTGCCGATCATAAAGTCGGTGTGGTTGCCGGCGTCGTTCACGCCGATCTCGTAGAGCTCTTCCTTGGTCATATTCTCAAAGCCCTTCACGCACTCGTCAAAGCCGAAGCCGAGCGCCAGATGGCAGGCGGCATTTTCATCGAAGAGCGTATTGTAGAAGAGCAGGCCGGACTGATGGATCGGAGATTCCTTCGGCACGAGCGCGCACTCGCCAAGATAGTGGCAGCCCTCGTCCATGCTGATGATCTGCTCGAGAACATCCTGTCCCTTTTCGGCCTTGACCTCCACGGCGCGGCCCTTTTCAAAGCGGACGGAGAAATTCTCGATGAGCTGGCCCTGATAGGAGAGCGGCTTCGTGGCGTAAACGATGCCCTCGGCGGTGCGGCGGTCGGGAGAGGTGAAGACCTCCTCGGTCGGCATGTTGGGATCGTAGACAACGCCTTGCATCGTCTTGTCGCGTCCGGCGTGGAACTCGGCCGTCGGGATGAGGCCGACCTTGAAATCCGTGCCGTTCGCGGAATGGTAGCGCAGCTCGCGGAGATGGAGATCGTTCAGATATTTGCTGCGCGCCTTGAGATCGCGGTTGTGCTCTTCCCAGTCAGCGATGGGGTCCTCACCGTCGGCGCGGGCGGTGTAGAGAATGTCCTTCCAGAGCTGCTCCACGGCGGCGCGCTTGCTGAGCTCGGGGTGAACCTTCTTCGCCCACGCCTCACCCGGCACAGCCGCGATGCACCACTGGTGCTTGTTGTCGATGGCGTCGCGGTAGGGCTTGGAGATTTTGATCCGCGCGGCAAACGCCTTGAAATACTTCGGGTTGATGCCGCGCAGTCCGTCCGGGTCCTCGGACTCGATGAAGATGCGCACCGGCAGATGGTCCACCATATCCTGCATACGCGCTTTTTCCCACTCGCGGGTCTCGGAGAGGTCGCGCAGTTTCATGTAGCGCGCGGAGAGCTTCGTAAGCTCGGGGTAATTCCAGTCAACGGTCACGCGGCTTGCGCCGGCCTTGTAGCACTCTTCGGCGAGCATCTTGATGAACTCCGGCTGGTCGAGAGAGGCGAATACGCGCACCTCCTGGCCCTTCTGGACGTTCGCGCCCACGCGCACGATGAGCTTCGCGTAGGAGCGCATAACGGTCTTTTTCATAGGTAGAAACCTCTTTTCGTGAAATGATGAACATACGTATTATACCTTGCAACCGCCGGGAATTCAAGGTATAATCGCCGTATGAAAGAAACAATGGACAGCATAGCCGCGAGAGCGGACGACTGCATGGGCCGCGGCGACTGGGACGGCGCGGAGCGCATATTCCTTGCCGCGCTCACCGAAGCGGAGGAGACCGGCGACAGGCGCGCCGCGCTCTCCCTTTGCAGCGAGCTGATGGGCTTTTACCGCCAGCGCGCTGATGCGGAGAAATTTTACCCGGTGCTCGGCCGGTGCACGGAGCTGCTCGGCGAGGTACGCCCCGGCGCTGCCGCGCGCGGGACGATCCTTATAAACGCGGCCACGGCGCTCGCCGCCTTCGGCGAGGCACAGCGCGCTCTGCCGCTCTTCCGGGAGGCGGAGAGCCTGTATGCCGTTTCGCTCGGCGCAGATCATCCGCGCCTTGCGGCGCTTTATAACAACATGGCCGCGGCGCTCGATGCGCTGCATCGCCCGGACGAGGCGGAGCGGTACATGCTCCGCGCGCTGGAAAACCAGAAAAAGCGTCCCGGCGATCTCGATCTCGCAGTGACGTATGTGAATCTTGCGCAGCATTATGCCGCGCAGGATGAGAACGATGCGCGCATCGCCGCGTGTCTCGATAAGGCGATGGAGCGCATGGACAGCCCGGACGCCGTCTGGGAATACTACTACGCGCACACGGCGCGGAAGATCGCCCCGGCGCTCGAAGCGCTTGGGCGCGCGGACGCGGCGCGCGATCTCCGGGAAAGGGCGGATATCATCTATGAAGGGACTTGAGCTCTCCCGCGCCTTCTGGGAGGACGCCGTGCGCCCGGCGATCCGGGAAACCTGCCCTGTGCTGCTGCCGCGGCTTGCTGCGGGGCTCTGCGGCGGTGGTTCGGACTGCTTAGGGTACGACGACGAGCTCTCCCACGACCACGGCTACGCCGCGGGGTGCATGCTCTTTCTCGCGCCGGAGGACGCCGAAACGCACGGCTTCCTTCTCTCCTCGCTCTACGACCGCCTGCCGCGGGAGTTTCTGGGCGTGAAGACCGAGCACCGCAGCCGTCAGGGAAACGGGCGATACGGCGTTAAGACGACCGAGCAGTTCCTTCTGGAACAGACGGGCCTTTTCCATACGCCGGAAACGTGGCGCGAGTGGATGGCGATCCCGTCCTATGCTCTCGCCGCCGCGTGCGCCGGGGAGATATTCCATGACGGCTCCGGCGACATGACGGGCATCCGCGAAACGCTGCGCACCGGCATGCCGGAGGACGTGCGAGTCAAAAAGATCGCGGGACACGCCGTGCTCATGGCGCAGTCCGGGCAGTACAACGTCTCCCGCTGCCGCCGCCACGGGGAAGAGGCCGCGGCGCGGCTCGCGTGCTGTGAGTTTGTAAACCATACGCTCGCCATGCTTTTCCTGCTGAATGAGCGGCATATGCCGTTTTATAAATGGGCGTTTCGCGCCGCGAAAGAGCTGCCAAAGCTCTCGGAACTCATCCCGACGCTCGAAGCGCTGCTGCGCGAGCCGGACGAGGACACGATCGAGCGCGTGAGCGCCGCAGTGATCGAAGAGCTGCGCGCGCAGGGCCTGACGGACGGCGGCTGGGATTTCCTCGAGCCCCACGCTTACGCCGTCATGCGGCGCATCCAAGACCCGGAGATCGCCGCGCTGCATATCATGGAGGTCTGACATGGAAGAATACCGCGCACCGGCGGAGCTGCTGAACGAAAAGGGAAAGCTTGCCCGTCCCGGCTGGTCGGCACAGGACGATTTTATCTATAACAAGGAAGCCGCCGGCGGCGGTCTCTCGGAATGGGAACGCTATTTTGTCACCGGGGCGTCCTTCGCACTGGAGATCAGCTACGGGCATACGCGCTCCGGCGGCATTGCCGAGGTGCGCCTCACCGATCTCGAAACGGACGAGCGGTATGCCTCCGGCACCGTGCAGGCGTTTCCGGGCGATGCGTTCGATCTGGATTTCTCCTGCGGCGAGGAACACACCGTCAAGTTTGAAAACGACGATCTGTATCTCCTGCTCACGCATTACGGCGGCGTACGCCGCATTCAGTTCCGCTCGGAGCGGTTCGAGGGCGATCTCTCCTGCGCGAACGACGGCGACGGCATTTATACCGCCGAGGCGCTTGCCGGAAAGCAGTTTTATTACCGGGGCTTCCGGTGCTTCCCCGGTCTTTCCGGGTATCTTCGGATGCACAACCGCGATCTGCCGCTCGACGCGCAGACGTTTCTCTTCTCCGAGAGCGTGCGCGCCGTGATGCCGCGCGGCGATGTGTATCTCCGCGCGTTCGGCAGCGCGTGCGTCGACGGGCATGTGATCTCCCTTGCCCTCTCCGACGGCGTGGACAACGCGGACGAAAACGCGCTCTTTTATGACGGCACGCTCTGCAAGCTCGGGCGCGTATACATGAAGCGCAGCGCGTCCGACCCGCTGCGACCGTGGTACGTTTCCGACAGCACCCGGCGGCTGCATCTGGAATTTGCGGTGCGGCGCGAATACCGCGTCCGGCGGCGCGCGATGCTGCTGCACTCCGAGACGCGGCAGTATTTCGGAACGCTCTCCGGCACGGTCGAGCTGCCGGACGGGGAGACCGTCCGGATCGAAAATATGCGCATTTTCTGCGAGGAAAAGCTGCGGTGAGCGGCGGAAAGGGCATAGACATGGAAAAAACTTTCTGGTATAAAGACGCGGTCATCTACCAGATCTGGCCGCGCAGCTTCAAGGACGCTGACGGCGACGGCGTGGGCGATCTGATGGGCGTGTATGAAAAGCTGGACTATCTTAAGAGCCTGCATGTGGACGCCATCTGGTTTTCGCCGCTCTACCCCTCGCCGAACGCCGACTTTGGCTACGACGTGGCGGACTATATGGACATCTCCGCCGAATACGGCGGCATGGCGGCGTTCAAAAAGGTACTCGACGGCGCGCACGAGCGCGGCATCAGGGTCATCATGGATCTTGTCGTAAACCACACGAGCGACGAGCACCCGTGGTTCCAGGCGAGCCGCCGCGGGGAAGAGCCGTATAAGGATTATTACATCTGGCGCAAGCCGAAAAAGGACGGCACGCTCCCCAACAACTGGGACAGCATGTTCGAGGGCAAGGCGTGGCAGTACGACGAGGTGCGCAAGGCGTACTATCTCCATATTTTTGCCATCAAGCAGCCCGACCTGAATATGGACAACCCCCGCGTCCGCGCCGAGGTAAAGAAAATCCTGCGCTTCTGGCTGGATATGGGCGTGGACGGCTTCCGCGAGGATGTCATCACCTACATCTCCAAGCCCAAGGGACTGCCGGACGCGCCGTTTTATATGCCCATGGCGCGCGGCATTTTCCAGTATAACAACGGCCCGCACCTGCACGAATATCTCAACGAGTTCCGCACCGTGCTCGACGATTACGACTGCGTGACCATCGGCGAGGCCCCGCTCATCACGACGAAGCGCGCGCTCGACTTCATCGGCGGCAAGCACCCCGAGCTTGACATGATGATCCCGTTCCAGTGCATGGAGGGCGACTGCTTCCTGCAGGACTATTCCCATCACCCGTTCTGCCTCGTAAAGCTCAAGACCATCTGGCAGCACTGGCAGAAGGCGCTGCGCGGGAAGGGCTGGAATCTTCTGTATATTGAAAACCACGACCATCCCCGCGTCATCAGCCGCTACGGCAGCGAAAAGTACAACACCGAGAGCGGAAAGGCGCTCGCGGCGTCGTATCTCTTCCAGGAGGGCACGCCCATCGTCTATCAGGGACAGGAGATCGGCATGACGAACATCTATCCCGAGACGATCGACGGCTACGAGGACGTGCAGACCATCAACCAGTACCACCACTTCGCCACGCACAAATCCGAAAAGAAGCGCATGCAGCGTATCTACTGGGGCTCGCGCGACAGCGCGCGCACGCCCGTGCAGTGGAGCGACGCGCCGAACGCCGGGTTTACGACCGGCACGCCGTGGTTTGCCGTCAACGAGAACTACCCGAAGATCAACGTTGCCGCGCAGGAGGATGACCCCGACTCGCTGCTGAACTTCTATCGCGAGGCGCTCCGTCTCCGGCACGAGCTGCCGGTCGTGCGCTACGGCACGTTCCGTCAGTACTATCCGCTCAGCAACAGGCTCTTTGTGTACGAACGCCGGGCCAAGCGCGAACGGCTTCTCGTCATCTGCTCGTACTCGGTGAATCCCGTGAAGTTCAAGGCACCCCGCGGGTACGATCTGCGGAAGGGAAAGCTCCTTTTGAAGAGCCACACGGACTATATCGAGAACAACGGCTTTGTCACGCAGCCGTATGAGACCCGCGTATATCTCTTCCGTGACGAAGAAAAGAAAGAATAAAGAAAAGAGCGGCTCTGCCGCATACGAAAAACCGTCCGCCGATGCCTGAAAAGCACCGGCGGACGGTTTTTATGCTGCTCTGCGGAAGATCAGATACTCCGAACACGGCTCTGCCGTATAGCCGAGCGAGAGAAGCTTCTCTGCCATTTCGGTATCTTTCTGATAAATGAAGACCCAGACGGGCGGATCGGTCGCCAGCATTTCGTCGATCTCGGGCGCGATCTGCGGATCGGAATCCTCCATCCATCGCTGGATGGCAAAGTACCGGAAGCAGGGGATAATATCGGCATAGAGATAGTCCTGCGCGAGCACATCGTAGCCCCACACGCTGTCGCGGTCGGAGGAAATGGCCTCGGAGAGCGCCGCGCCGCGCGCCGGGAACTTGTCAAGCTGATGCATACAGGTGAAATAGACCACCTTGCCGCACTGCCGGACGACCTGCGGAGCGAAGGGAACGACGCACAGCAGCAGCGCCGCGGCGAGAAGACTGCGGGCTTTGCGCCGGTTCTCCGGCGCGGTACGCTGTACCCAGTCGATACCGACGGCGAGAATGACAACGACCGCAGGCGCGAGATTGAGAAAATAATGACGGTAGGTGAAGCCGAACGCCATCGTGACCGCGCCGACGGCGGCATAGCAGCCGATGAGCGTATACGTCCGCCCATCGAGCGTGCCGCAGCGCGTGAGCGGCCGGTAAGCGGCGAAAAAGCACGGAACGAAAAGAACGCTTCCGATGATGGAGAGCCAGCCGACGGCGTCTCTTGCGGTCGCTCCGCCGGTGGCGTAGAAGAAGTTGTGCGTGATGCTCGCGTAAATGAACAGATCAAACGCGCCCACCCGCAGAAAATACAGACAGAACGGAACAACGACGAGCGCCGTGCCGAACAGAACGATCGCCGCATGAAGGAAAAGCTGCCCGACCTTCTTTTCCCGGCAGAACAGGATGATGTATGCGAGAATCAGCCCGCCGACCGGCGCGGCGTTCGTGACGCGGAACATCAACAGCACGCCGAAGCATACGCCGTATACGAAACTGTACCATTTGGGGTGCTCGCTCACGCTCGCGCCGCTTTTGAGAAACCGCAGCGAGAGATACATCGGCAGCAGCAAGAAGAGCTGGGACCATTCCTCCGTCATGTTTCCGTCCTGCACGGTGCCGACATAGACGAAAAGATACGCCGCGACCACGGCGAGCGAAGCGCCGCTGCGCAGCCAGAACCGAGCAAGCCGGTATACGATCAGGCACGCCGCCGTCAGATTGACGATCTGCATGAGAAAAATGCCGTACCGGTCGCCGGTGAGCAGGTAGCCAAGGGCGTTCACATAGAAGATCATCGGACCCTTCTGGTCATACAGATCCAGATAGGGGATCTTCCCCTGTGTAACACCTTTTCCCATCAGGAGGAAAAACGCGCTGTCATTGCCGTAATAGGGGCTGATCGGCGTGGTGTATACGGAGAAAACCGTTATCACGGCAGCCGAGAGGGCGAGAAGGACAAGCGCCCGGCGCCAGAGCGCGCCGTCCATCCAGTCCGAAAATCGCAGATAGAGGTTTTTCTTTTCCGTTTTGATTTCGTTCATTCCAGTGCCGCCCTCCAAAGCCGTATTATATATCAAACCGCAGCGCGGCATTGATCTCCCGGAGTGTCTCCTCCGGAATTTTCAGCACCTCGCGGTCGTAGGTCATGAGACCGTTGAGCTCTTCCTCCACGTCGGTGATCTGCGTATATACCGCCGCGGTCAGTCCTTCCTTTCGGATGTGCGGCAGTATCTGCCCGAGCATGAGCTTTTCGTAGTCGTGCGCGAGCGCCGCGCTGTTGCGGCAGATGCGGTAGCCGAACACCTTGTCCGTCCAGCGATGGCCGTCCACGGCGAGAATGTACCCGCCGTACTCCGTGAGCGCAAGCGCGCGCCCATCGTTTTTGAGTTTCACGGGACGAAAATAGATGTGGCGGCTCTTCATTTCCTCATAGCCCTGATCCTGCCAGCCGCTCGCGTGGTCGATAAAGCGCGTGGGATCGAGCTTTTTGAGCTCGTTTGCCATGTCCAGCGCGTCAAACTGACCCCAGCCCTCGTTGAACACCGTCCAGAGCGCGATGCACGGGCAGTTATAAAGAAGCCGCACCGTGTCCGCCATCTCACGCCGGAAGCGCGCGCGGGAGAGCACCCCGCTCCGGCCGTAGGGCTTCGCGTCCTGATCCGGAAGATCGACCTTGCCGAGCGTCGGCAGAGCGGAAACATGGAGAAAACTGTACGGCTGCCCGCCGGACACCATGTCCTGCCATACGATCATACCGAGCCGGTCGCAGTGATAGTACCAGCGCAGCGGCTCGATCTTTATGTGCTTGCGCAGCATGTTGAAGCCGCAGCGCTTCATGGTCTCAATGTCGTTTACCATCGCCTCGTCCGAGGGCGGCGTGAGAAGCCCGTCGGGGTAGTATCCCTGATCGAGCAAACCGTTGTGGAAGAGGGGGGCGTTGTTCAATCCGAACACCTTGTGGCCGCCCAGCTCCACATACGAGAATTTGCGCATGGCAAAATAGCTCTCCACGCGATCCTCGCCGCAGGTGATGTCCAGCGTGTAGAGATAGGGATCGTCCGGCGTCCAGGCGCGGAAGCCGGGGAGCGGAACGACGCACACGCCGCCCTTTGCCCAGCTCCCGGCGACAAAGCTGCCGTCCGCAGCGCGCACGATGCGGTTTGTCTTCGTTGCGATGAGGCTCTGGTGGTTGATGGACAGCAAAACCATGGTCTCCACAAACTGTGCCTGAATGACCGGGCCGCGCACGGTGACGATCGGCTCACCCGGGAAGATCGGCGTGCCCTCCGGCACAGCCCAAACATCGCAGGTAAACTTGAAGTTCTTCAGATAATCGAGGAACTCTTCGCGAAAAATGTGCTTGGAGCGCAGGTAATCGATATCCTCCTGCGTGAAAGAAAGCTCACTCAAGTAATTGACGAGCTGCTCCACGCCTGCCATAATGGCAAATCCGCCGCCATCCGGCACTTTGCGGAAAAACATATCAAAGTAGCCGATGGTATCCTTAAAACCATTGGTAAAATAGCCGTTTGCCATAGTGATCTCATAGAAATCCGTCAGCATTGTCAGGTTAATATGATCGTAAGAGAGATTCTGTGCCATAATTCAGCCACCGCTTTCTGAAACGAAAGCATTCCTTTCTCCGGGAGTGAGGTGTTTCCTCATACGCCTTATTTTTTTACCACACACGGCCAAAAGCAGCGCTTTAAGCCGATTTGTATTATTATACCGCAATTTTTTAAAAAGTACAATGAAAACTCACGGCAAACCGAAAAAATCTGCATCTGCACGGAAAACAGCTCGCCTTTGCAAAATGTTTTGTTAAAAGTTTAGCACCACGTACAGTTTACGCGTTTTTTCGGAACAGAACAAAATCCGGCCTGCAAGCACAGCAGACCGGATCTCATTTCGGTTAATTATTCGGCTTCCGGTCCGACATCGGTCACGGAGATGGCGTCGAGGATTGTCTTCTCCATCGCCTGCTTGCCGTACTTATCGACATCTGCCTTGTTCTTTTCGCCGTGGGTCAGACAGCCTGCGCCGCCGATGCAGCCGCCGGTGCACGCCATACCCTCAATGAAGTTGTTCGGCAGAACATTCTTGGAGGCACGCAGCAAAGCCGCCTTGCAGGCTTCGATGCCGTCGCATGCGATGGCGTTGAGCTTGAAGTCTTCGTTGTTCTGCTCCTTGAGCGCTTCCACAACCGCGTCGGACAAACCGCCGCTGCGCGCAAAGATGCGGCCGTAGTAGGAAGCGTTGTCGAGCACGCCCTCTTCGAGCGTGGTGAGGTCGATGTTGCGGCTGTCAAACAGTGCCTGCAGCTCCTCAAACGTCAGCGTGCAGTCAATGTACTGGCTTGCCGGCTCGCCTTCCTTGAACTCCATCTTCTTCGCGGTGCACGGCCCGATGAAAACGACCTTTGCGCCCGGAGTGGTCTCCTTGATGTAGCGGCCGATCTCAGCTGCCGGAGACAGGTTGTGCGAGATTTTATCAACCATGGTCGGGAAGTTCTTCTTGATGTAGGAAACGAACGCCGGGCAGCAGGAGCTTGTGAGGAAGCCTTTTTCCGCAAGCTCTGCCGCTTCCTTATACGCAACCATATCTGCGCCGAGCGCCGCTTCGATGACATGATAGAAGCCGAGGCGCTGGATGCCGGTGATGACCTGGCCGAGCTTTGCATAGCTGAACTGGCTGGAGATAGACGGTGCTACGACCGCGTAAACCTTGTAGTCCTGATTCTCGTGGCTGCCCTTGATGAGGTTGACAGCATCGAGAATGAAGGACTTATCGACGATTGCGCCGAACGGGCACTGGTAAACGCATGCACCGCAGGAGATGCACTTTTCGTTATCAATATGCGCTGCGCGATGCTCCTCGCTGCTCATGCTGATGGCCTTAATCTTGCAGGCCTTTTCGCACGGACGCTTCTGGTTGATGATGGCGCTGTACGGGCATACCTTTGCGCACTGGCCGCACTCTACGCACTTCGACTTATCGATGTGCGCCTTCTGCTGCTCATCAAACGTGATGGCACCGCGGCGGCATACGTCCTCGCAGCGGTGTGCAAGACAACCGCGGCAGGACTCTGTGACGACATGGCCGCTGACCGGGCATTCGTCGCAGGCAATCTCGATGACTTCGATGACGTTCGGGTTTTTCTTGTCGCCGCCCATAGCGAGCTTGATGCGCTCCTCAACGATGGCACGCTCTTTGTAGATGCAGCAGCGCATCGTCGGTTTTTCTTTGACGATCAGCTTCGGAATCTCATAGTATGCGGCGTCGAGGTTATCCTCAAAACCGTAACGTGCGACCTCGCGCAGGACCTTATACTTCAAATACTGGATTTTCGTATCAAACTTTCTCATTCTTCACATCAAACCTTTCTTGCTTTGGACAGAGATTTCCTTTTCTATATTTTTCAAATCTTCCTTAGAGTGCCGAGACACTCTATACACAGAAGCTATTCTGCGTTTAGAAGTAGGATACCTTAACTTTTTTGCCCATCTTCTCGAGCGAGGCGCAGAGATTTTCGACCAACTGCATCTTGATGTTGAAGTTAATGGGCAGATTCGGGTTCTGGTGCGCCGGGTTTACCGCACGACCGACAAAGAAGTTGATATCGGTCGCTTCTTCAAACAGCATGCGGGCGATCATGGACGCGCCGTCGCGCTTATAGCCCCACTGGCTGTACTTGCGGTTTTCCTCAAGGTAATCCTTCGCGTACTCGACGACCTTGCTCATGGTGATGACGCCTTCGGTGACAAGGTCGAGTCCTTCGACCTTCGCCGTGGGCGGGATATCGGAATCGAGGTAATCGAGCTGTGCGATGATGGGCTTTTTGAGGTATTCCGCCGCAAGCGTAGACGTGGTACCGCCGCAGACAATCCGCTTGCCGGGTGCCGAGAAGAACGCCTCGTGCATTTTCGCGAGATCTTCGGGTTTAGACGGCGGTCCGATCATCAGGTTCACGCAACAGCGCTCGCGCACTTTGACGCAGACCGCGGTGGTATCGTCGCCCGGCTGGCCGCCGTAGAGCTTGTTGCACTCATCGAGCAGCAGCGCATTGAGCGTTTTTGCCGTGAAGCTTTCGTCGTACATCATCTCCATATAGTCGATGATGTCCTTGCGCTCCCAGCCGAAATTCAGCGACATGCCGATGCCGGCATGAATGGCGCCGTCGCTGAACGCGATGAACGTGTCATCCTTCTGAATCGGGATGCGGGTCTTATAGATCGTTTTGCCGCCGATCTCGACGGCTTCGCGCGGGTATTCCCAGTTTTTGCCGTTGCGCAGCAGAACCACGAACGGGTTATCATACTGAATGATCTCCGCTTCTTCATTTTCTATGATTCGGATGATGGTGAACGTGGAATACGCCACGCCGCGCACCGCGCAGATGGGCAGTGTAGACGCAATGGTCTCCACGCAGTCTTCGACATGCAGCCCCTCCGCCATCATGGTAGAGATGATCTTTGCGGTCAGCGTGGAAAGAATATTTGCCTTAACACCGCTGCCCATGCCGTCTGCCAGCACAACCACCGTGGAATTTTCTCCCTGCGGAACGATGTCAACGTGATCGCCGCAAAGCTGTTCACCTTTTTTGTTGAGGCTCATCCAGCCAATATCTGTACAGAGATTATTCATCTTGCAGCGATTCCTTTAACTTGGTGAGCGCGATTTTCGTTTCTGCCGTGGTCTCGCCGAGCAGCGATGCGATCTCCTGTACGACGCGCATCTGCTTTTCGATCACACGGTTGGTGACTTCAATCGTCTGCTGCCCCATTTTTTCTTTTTTCAGGTGTTCGTTCATTTCATCCGTCACATCACGCATGATGCACATGATAATGTGATAGTTGCGGTCGTAGAGCACGGTCTGGTCGACATACTTGCCGTATTCCGCAAGGTACACACGCTCGTCGCGCACGCCGCGGCCGGACTGCATGACGTCGATGAAGACGCGCGGGTCCAGAATGCGGATGACCTGCTTGCCGAGCACCTCGGATGTATGCTTCACGTTCACGATCTTACGCGCGGCAGCGTTGATCTGCTGGATTTCCAGCGATTCGTTCAGCACCAAAATGCCGTTCGGCGTGTTGTTGATGATGGTATCGGAGAACGACTGCGCTTTGCCGAGCAGATACGGCAGGCACATGGAAATCTCCGCCTTGCCCTGATAAACGGCGATGGCCTTTTCGCGGCAGGTATTATAGCCGCAGGCACCGCAGTTCAATTCCTGCTCCGGACGGGTCTTGCCCATCTTTTTGAGGATAGCCTCAATCTCGATGTTGCCCGGCATGAGGTGATACAGGCTGATATAATCAAAATCGTGCTTGAGCTCTTCGGAAGCCGGCTGCGGCACCGCAAAGTCCTTTTTGCCGGCATACTTATTAACCGCGATAAAATCCTGCACAGGCTGACGCTGACCCTGATCCATAGCCGGGCCGTTGATGCAGCTGCCGAAGCAGGCGCTCATCTCGACAAAGCAGTTCTCCATTTTGCCGCTCTTGATGTCTTCAAGCGCGTTGATGCAGTTTTCCACGCCGTCGATCGCCATGTATGTATACTCGGGGTCATCGCACACCATGGTGCGCAGAATGCCTCCGGTCGTCGGGAACAGGCGCGCACGGCTTTCTTCCGTGTGATCCTCGCCTGCTTCCACGGTGATGCCCTCTTTTTCAAACCAAGCGGAAAGCTCCTCGAACGTGAGCACACAGTCCACATACGGGCTTTCGTCGGCCTCTGCCTTTTTGGAGATGCACGGCCCGATGAAAACGGTCTTCAGTTCCGGGTCTTCCTCCTTCAGCATCTTACAGTGCGCCTGCATCGGCGACAAAACATGTGCAAGGTACGGCAGAGCCTCCGGGTAATACTTCTGCACAAGCGTATTGACAGAGTGGCAGCATGTGGAAATGATGACGCTCTGCCGACGCTCTTTAATGATTTTTTCGTATTCGGTCTTGACGACGGACGCACCTACGGCGGTCTCCTCTACCCGGTCAAAGCCAAGCTTTTTGAGCGCCGCACGCATCGTTTCGATGGTAGCGCCCGGGTAATTTGCTACAAAGGATGGCGCGAGGCTGACTGCCACGGGACATTCACCCTTGACGAACATCTCCGCAATCGGTACGTCATTTCGGATTTCTTTTGCGTTCTGCGGACACACGACAAAGCACTGACCGCAGAGAATGCACTCGTCTTTTACGATATGCGCCTGACTGGACTGAAAACGAATGGACTTGACAGGGCAATGACGGATGCACTTATAACAGTTCTGACAGTTAGACTTTTTGAGCTTCAGGTAGTCTGGCATACCCTATTATCCTCTCTTTAACTTATCCTCTTTTAGCGTTCGCTTTCGCTACGAACTTTTCATCCTTGACGATGAATCTTTCATGGGTACCGCTGCCGATGGGGCCGACCTCATCAAACGCTTTAACCGTGAACACCAAACGGCGGTTGTCCACTTCGGTAAGTTCGCACTCTGCCGTAACATGCATGCTAAGCGGCGTTGCGGACGTGTGCATTCATCAGCGTGCCCACAGTGCCCATGCCCGGCTCTAATTCCGGCGCAACGCACTTCCAAGCCGCCTCTTCCATCAGCGCGACCATAGCGGGCGTTGCAAAAACGTCCAGCGTGCCGCTTCCCATGGCTTTGGCTGTGTTCTTCTCTGTAACAACGGTCTCGGCTTTGCCTTTCATTCCGGCTGTCAACAACTTAATCACCCTTACTTCCTATTTTCTGCTGCGTTTTGCCGCACACAGCAGCTTACGCACGGAGAGCCGATGCAAAAAAGCTCTTGCACCGGCTAAATTTTTGTTTCTTATGCTTACTGAACCTTTGCGAGAATCTCTTTCTGGAAGAATTCCTCGGTGGTGTCGGGAGATACAGAATGCTTCTCGCCGTCTACGGTGACGTTGACGCCGTTTACGCAGTCACCCATGCAGAAAGTGCCACCGAGTTCTACCTTATCTTCGAGGTGGTTTTCCTTTACGAGCGCCTGAAGCTTTTCCACGACCTGGCGGGAACCTTTCAGATGACATGAGCTGCCGATGCAGATGATAACTTTCATTCTAATCAAACTCCGTTTCTTAGTTTTTGGTTTTTACTTATTTGTTTATATAATGGCATAGAAAAGGGATCTTCCTTTTCTGCCAAGCTAACTTAGGTATTGGCGTCAAATTTCTCCTTGAGCTGCTTAGATAAGAGCGCAAGCGACGCGGCGAGGTTTTCGTTATGTACCAATATGCCCTCCGGCACATCGAGATGCACGGGCGCGAAATTCCAGATAGCCAAAATTCCGCTTTCAATGAGCAAGTTGCAGATGGCCTGCGCATTTTCTGCCGGGACTGCGATGATGCCGATGCGCACGCGCATGCGCTCACACAGATCCATCAGCTTATCCATTGTCAGAATGCGTTTGCCGCCGTAATCTTCCTCACATACCTCTTCATCGATATCGAATGCGGCCACAATGTTCATGCCGCAGTCTTTAAAGCCGCCATACGTCAAAAGCGCCTTGCCAAGCTTGCCCGCGCCGACGATGATGGCGTCATCAACATCATTGTAGCCTAAGAATTCCTCAAGCTCTGCGATGAGCGCCTCTGTGTTGTAACCAACCTTCGGCTTGCCGGCCGAACTGACCGCTGCAAGGTCTTTGCGCACAACGACATGGTTGAGACGCAGCGCCTCTGCGATGGTCGTGGCGGAAATGTGTTCCGGCGTGTTTTCGCCGAGCTGCTTCATATAATTCAGGTAAAGCGGTAACCTGAGCAGCGTTTGTTTTGAAATGCTGCGATTCACCATGACGCAGCCAACCCCCATCCAAACAGAAAATCAAAATAAACCAAACATCTAATACTTTAACACAAGAAACGACCAAATGGAATACCCATTTTCAAATATCGATATAATTTCATCGATATAAAAGCAAAAAGCCCCAACAACACGTTAAAAACAGACAAACTAAATCAAACTTCGGCGGATTTCTACTCCGCATGCGGCGTGCCGAACTTTGCGCTCAATAAATCGCGCTCCTCATACAACTTTTCGATGAACTGTTTATCGACCGCCGTATATTTATATTCCTTTTTGGACGTCAAAATATCTCTGTACACGCGGTGTTTGTTGCCGCGGCACGGTTTTAACACAAGCTCATAGCGTTCAAGCTGTTCCACATCCGTCGGCGAGACCCACATATATGTGTGCGGCACCGTCGCCAAAAGGTCGAGCTGACTGCCGCGGCTGTAAACATACACGCGTTTGGTGACGTTTTCGTCCATCTCTGCCTTTTTGATATCGGACATCGGCAGCGACGGCACGAACGGATCGCCGTGGCAAATTTCGATATAGCCGGAAAGGTCTTCGATATCCACAACATCCTTTTGCGAGAGCGGGTCGTTTTTGGAGATGAGAAGCTGATACTCGAATTCCCAGATGTTCTCCGACTTCATGCCCTTATCGCGCAGCATGTTCGTAAAAAAGCTCTCAAAGATCGTCTGATACCGCACGATGGCAAGGCCGTAGTTTTCCTGTACCACGTTGCGAATGGCACGCATGGCGTTCGTTTCTTTGAAACTAAACTCGATTTCCTTTGACATATCCGCCTCACGGACAAACTTGGAAAACGCATCCGCAATATAGCTGGCGCGCGGCACCGAGATGCTGAACTTCAGCTTATTATTCTTTTCAGGCTTATAAAGCGACTCCATTTCTTCGATCTGTGCCAGAATACTCTTGGCGTAGCCGAGAAACTCCTCTCCCTGCGGTGTGGGCACAATGCCCTTTGAGGTGCGCTTAAAGATCTTGACGCCGAGCGTCTCCTCAAGCTCCTTAATCCCGCGGCTGAGGTTCGGCTGCCCCATAAAAAGGTTTTCGGCAGCCTTAGTGATGGATGCGGTCTTCTCTACTTCCACCGCATATTTCAGATGTGCGATGTTCATTGCGTTCTCCTACGGACATATTTGAAAGGGCATAACACTATTTCGATCATATTATAACATATCCCGCTCTCTTGTCAAATACTTGTGCACAAAAACAGCGTAAAATCCGAAAAAATCGGCAGCTAAACCGCATTTTCGTCCGAAAGCAGGGGCGCAATGCGCTTTTCGGCTTCGAGTACTGCGCGGGTAATCTGTTCCGTCATCTCGGCGCGTATGGTACACACCGCCGCAAGGGTATCGGCATCCGGAGTGTTTTGCCGTGCGGTAACAGCAACTAAAAGTTCGTCTAAGAACGCGTCCACCTCGGCGGCATCGTAGGTGTTGCCGCGCTTTACTGTAAAGCGAACAGCCTTTATATATTCAGGTGTCAGCTCCATT
>ENA-ORNQ01001340-ORNQ01001340.1-human-gut-metagenome-genome-assembly--contig:-NODE-1340-length-19532-cov-5.401294_pt1 | contig 19532 bp, 19 predicted proteins | sample MGYA00242116_ERZ509024 | MGnify/ENA primary metagenome ERZ509024 (study PRJEB26280, sample SAMEA2338697) | human gut metagenome | biome: human gut; feature: human-associated habitat; material: faeces...
TAAAAACACGTATCCGTCGTGGAGATGCAGCTCCAATGGCAATTGTACAATTCGTTAAGTAATTTAATGAATAATTAAGGCACTGAGTGAATCAGTGCCTATTTTTTTGTGATTACTTTTTGAATTTGATCTTCCTTCCAAATGACAAGATCACAATCAAATCCTTCTTTAACTTGTCCTATGTGTTCAAAACCTAATACATTCGCAACATTTTTCGTAAAGAATGGCAAAGCATTTTCATACCCAAGTTCATTTTTCAGATAAATGAATTCCTTCTTTAAGTTTGAAATTGGTGTAATACCAATTTCTTTAACGGATCCATCTTCATTGTATGTAGACCATGAACCTTGAGCATCACTAGAAATGGTTACTTTCTCTGTATTTTTTATTTGTTGAATGTAACTCAAAGTCTTACCATTACCATCACATGTTATGTCAATTGTACCACCCATATCAGTAAATCTTTTTGCTTCTTCAAATAAATGAGGATTTCTTGTGCAGTGTGTTGGCTGGAATAAAGAAACGGGAATATCCGCTTTTTCTAAGATGTTAAAAACTAAGTCTAAGGCTTGTTTTTCGTCTCCCATATGAATTGTTAAGTTCGCTTGTTTTCCTGCAATTAAGCTTGCAGTACGGATTTTAGAAGCCAATCGAGTTAATTCTTCCTCTGTTACATGACTAGATCTATGATCACTTAAAGCTAGTTTTACACCGAGAATACTATCAATAAACACAATATCATCTTCCATAGAACGAGTTAGTGTATTACTTGGATATGCATAGCTACCTGTTAAGATATAGGTATGTACACCTTTTTGTGTTAATTCTTTAGCTTTCGCAAATAATTCTTTTGTACTTCTTGTATAACCATCTGTTCCCAATAATCCAATGACAGTTGTGATACCTGCATCTAATATTTCCTGTACATCTATAGGCTTAGCTCTAGAAATAAAACCAGCTTCTCCACCACCACCAGTAATATGAACATGGCGATCAATTAGACCTGGCGTTAAAATGCATCCTGTGCCATCAATTGTTTCAATTGGATAAGAAAGTTCGATATGATTATCAATTTTTTCGATTTTAGAATCTGAAATCAATACATCTTTTACTCCTAAATTGTCAGGCGCATAAATTTGAATATTTTTTATAAGTTTCATACGTGTCACCTCAAAAAGTATTATATAATGAACTACCGATGCATACAAATAAATCAATATACGTGGTTTCTTATATAGTGTTCTGAGATCAGAATACCTATAAAAGCCTGTCCACAAGGCTTCTATCCGATTGCTTTTTACAAGCTATTCGGAATACGTATTTTTTATTTATGCAGCTATCGTAATTTTATGAACATTCTGCAAGCTTTTCGCTGTAAAAGGCGTTTCATCAAAGTGCTTACGATATATATTTGCAGCACCATTGACATCTGCATTCAACAATGTACCATCAGCTGAGTTATACAATCCTCGATGGATACGTTTCCCTGAAAACGAATACTTCTTGTTTTCTTCTTCAGGATTGTAAGTAGGAATCGCATCTTTATCTAGGTAGCTTGCTTTTGAAGTATAACTTTCTTCCTGAAGAATAACTTGAATATCTTTAGCCTCAGCTTTGTACTGAATCAAGTTATACAAACGATTGTGAGGTATCTGAACAAAGTTTTGCGTATTAGTTTTACCAATATTACATTCTTGTTTCCAACCATTGTTAGAGCCTAGAACCAGTATTCCAATTTTGTGTTCGACACAGTAATTGATGATGTATCTAGATACTTTATGTAGATAATCCAGCATCCATAACGAGCGCTTCTTCCAAAGAGTTGTTAGCTGCTTTGAATCCTCATGCTTGGAAGTCTTGTACATCTTGTCAAGATGACTGTTAAGTTGGGAAGCTCGTTTATTGAACCATTGATTCTTGGATTTGATAATTCTGCCATTGATAACCAGACTTTCGTCTTCGGTTACTAGAGTTACAAGATTGTCGACACCTGGATCAATGGATGCTACCTTTGTTAAGGTATGTGGTTTTTCTTTGGTAAACTGTTCATAAACAATTTCCAGTTTGTACGTGTCGTAAAAAGGTACAATACGGACTTCTTTCAGCTTTTTAAAATCAGCTGGAAGATAAGGAACATCCAACAGAATTCCATCTTTTCTTGTGATATAAGGAAGTTTCAGTTTGTATGTTTCATCTGTTTGTTTATATAGCACACATCCCTGATTTGTCAGTACAAATGTCTTTCTATCTGCTTTACAATACTTTGTAAGCTTTGGCTTTCCTGTAAAGGCAGACGGATTCTCTTTGTACTGTTTTAGACTTTCGAAATAGGACTTAATATCATGAACCACAGCCTTTAAACAATGCTGAACACTCTGGTTAGGGAGATTTCTTTTGTAAAGTTCAGATTTGTGCTTGCGAATGATTTTTTCAAGCTTGGCATATCCTACAGTCATCTGTGTTCTAGGAATCATCTCGCGAGTCAAAGAGCGCACTTCTTTTTCATTCTCAGAGTACATTCCTTCTGATTTGCCAGATGAAGAAACAAGCTGGCGTTCAATGAACAAGGCTGAGTTGTAAATTGCCTTCGATGTTAGACTCCATTCGTCAAAATAAGAACAGATTACACTTTGTTTCTTTCTATTTAGGATTACGCTTTGGGTTCTATACATTTGATTTCACCTCCTTCTTTACACCTAGATAATACATCTTAAATTGACGCTATAAATGTCTATTATATTGATTTGTTTAGTAAAATAAACAAAGATACCATATTTACGATATATACATAAGATTTTTAATATATAATATAGTTGGTATAAACACATATATTGAAGAGGTGATAACCATTACTCCTAAAGTCAATGGAATGTACAGAAGCTCATACTCTGTATATCTTCTTCAATATCACATTGTGACAAAATACAGAAATCCTGTATTGCAAGGAAGCGTAAAAACAAGTGTGTACAAAACAATCGAAGATATGCTTGAAATGTTTAATTGCATAATCAAAGAAGTCAATGGAAAAGAAGATTGCATGTATCTGCTTATTGAAACTCTATCAGACATCAAATTACACAGGCTGATACAAACATTAAAAACAAGAAGTGCTCGCTTTGCACGAAGAGATTACCCTGATACAGTAGATAAATACTACTGGAAAAGCTACTTCTGGAACAACGCATATTTTGTTTCAACCGTATCCGAAAATACATTAGCGAACTTCGAAACTTATATACGTAAACAGGGAATGAAAAGCAAAAACAGATTAATTAAATAAAAGGCATTCACCATTAGATATATAAGCTTTTGCGGAGTAGTCTTATGTTCACATATCTGGTGTACTCTGCCTTAATTCATAGAACACAAGGAGATTTTATGTTAATTTCAACAGAAAGCTTAAAAAAGAATATAAATGACAAATGCATTTTAAAAGATGCATCTTTTACAATAGAAGATACGGATAAAATTGCGTTGATTGGAGTCAATGGTACAGGTAAAAGTACTTTATTAAAGATACTTGCAGGTATTGAAAATTATGATTCAGGAATCATTATTAAAAAGAATGGAATCAAGATTCATTATTTGCCACAAAATCCAGAATTTAAAACAGATTGTGTATGGGATGAAATTCAATTGGTCAATTCTAAAAATGAGCACCCCGTCGCAGAATTTGAATTGAAATCGATTCTAACGAAACTGGGTATTACAGATTATCAAAGCGCCATGTCAAATATGTCAGGCGGACAAAGAAAAAGAGTGGCTCTTGCCTTAGCGCTATGTACAAGTTGTGACTTGTTGCTTCTAGATGAACCAACCAATCATTTGGATAACGATATGGTTGAATGGCTAGAAAATTATTTAATTCGTTCAAAAAGTGCAATATTTATGGTCACACACGATCGTTATTTTTTAGATCGTGTTTGTACAAAAATGATTGAATTGGATCAAGGCGACTTATATATTCATAATGGAAATTATGAAGTGTATTTAGAAAATAAGGAAACACGTATTGAGCAAGAAAAATTAGCAGCCCACAAACACAAGAACTTATATAAAAAGGAATTAGAGTGGGTTAGAGCGGGCGTACAGGCGCGTGGTACAAAATCGAATAGTCGACTTCAAAGGTTTGAAGAATTGCGTCAGAAACGTTTTAAACAGCAAGAAGAGTCATTAAAAATCAATGCGACTATGCAACGATTGGGGAATAAAACAATTGAATGTATGAATTTAGGATTTAATTATCCAGAAAAGTTATTATTTCATGATTTTAACTATGTATTATTACGACAAGACCGAATAGGTATCATTGGAGAGAATGGATGTGGAAAATCTACATTGTTAGATGTTATTGCAGGGTTGAAACAACCAACCCATGGAACCATTGAATATGGAACCACAGTTAAAATTGGATATTTCAGACAAGCGGATCAAGGTGTCGATCTAAATATGCGTGTTATTGATTATATTGAAGAAGTTTCTAAAGTCATTGAATACGATCGTATGACACTAAGCGCTTCGCAAATGCTTGAAAGATTTTTATTTCCAAGAAATATGCACTATACCACGCTATCAAGATTATCCGGTGGAGAAAGAAGAAGACTATATCTATTAAGAGTTTTGATGCAAGAACCAAATATCCTGTTATTGGATGAGCCAACAAATGATTTGGATATTTTGACATTAGACGTATTAGAAGATTATTTAGATGATTTTCAAGGAGCCATTATTACTGTAAGCCATGACCGATATTTTTTGGATCGTGTTGTGGATAAAGTGTTTGTCCATCAAGAAGATGGTACTTTTAAACAGTATAGTGGTGGATATAGTGATTATTTAGTGAAATCAAAAGATGAGAATAAGAAGGTTGTTGTTCAAAAGCCGATTGAAAAGAAGAAAAAATCTCAATTATCTTATATGGAAAAAAAGGAATTGGAGCAACTACCTGAGAAAATGGAATTATTAGAAAGTGAAATGGAAGCTTTAGACCATCAGATGAATGAGTGTCAAAGTGATTTTGCGAAATTAAAAGAATTAAGTGATTTGAGAACGCAGAAAGAAGAAGAACTTGAAACTTTAACAAATCGTTGGATGGAATTAGAGGAAAAAAGGGAAGGATAAGTTTTAATTGGACATGGAGAACAGGGAATTTTTTAAAAAGCCATTACATGTATTTTTACTAGCCATGCTATGTTGTACACTATGGGGAAGTGCAGCTCCATTCATTAAATGGGGATATAAGCTATTTAATATTGAAGGTGTACCTAGTATTTTAATGTTTGCGGGCATTCGCTTTGCGTTAGCTGGATTTTTAGTCATATTATTTGGCTCTTTCTTACAGAAAAAAGTATTAGTAGCTAAAAAAGAGAATATTCAAGGCATATGCACTCTAGCTCTTTTTCAAACAGCTGGACAATACTTTTTCTACTATATAGGACTTTCACATACATCGGGCGTAAATGGTTCGATTATTACCGGTACCAGTGCCTTTATATCTTTATTAGTAGCCAGTTTGATCTTTCATTATGAAAAGCTGACACTAAGGAAAACATTGGGATGTTTTATCGGATTCTTAGGCATTTTATTTATGAATATGAGTGGAGCCAGTGCCAGTTTTTCCTTTGTGGGTGAAGGCTTTGTGTTGATGTCACAATTTTGTGGATCTATATCAGCCGCCTTTATTAAGAAGTTCACACAACATCAAAATGCCGTCCTGTTAAGTGGATATCAATTCTCTCTAGGAGGTATTCTCTTAGCTATAATAGGCTATTTAATGGGAGGGCACATTACATTTGGATTTAATCTAGGCCTTCTTGTATGGATTCATTTAGCTCTTGTATCTGCTATCGCCTATACGATTTGGGGATTGTTATTATCTGTAAATCCTGTTAGTAAGATTGGTGTCTATATGTGCGTAACACCTATCATCGGTGTGATTTTATCAAGTGTTGTATTACATGAATCCAATCAGGCATTCCAACCATCAAGTTTAATTGCATTGTTACTTGTAAGTTTAAGTGTATTTTTAGTCAATAAAGAAACACAGACAGATTAAGTTCTGTCTTTTTCTTTGCCTAAAAAAAGATCCTAGGCTTATCTAGGATCTAATAATTTAAAGCAACGCCCTACATCACTTGGATAATGAGCATCACTTGCAGTAACAATTTGTACATTATTTTCTTTTAGGATATTTCTAAAATCAGCATTTAAGCCAATATCAGGATGATGATATGAATAATGAGCTTTAGTGTTGTCTTCCATTTTAATGTTGTATTCATTTGCCAGACGAGCGATATGATGGTAGGTAGGATGTAAATCGTAGCCTGGAACAATCGAATACAATTTGATCACATCTGGATGACCCACTTGATCAAAGAGATTGGATTGGATTAGTTTTTCAATAGCGTCATAATAGGACTTATAAATATTAGAAGGATCATTTTTGTTCCAAAGTAATTCTTTAGAAAAGGCATCCATATCATATAGATAACCATCTACAGAGTGCACACTGCCAACTAGAAAGTCAAAATGGTAGTTTTTAAGAATGGAGGATAATAGACTTTCTGTTTCAGGCGTATAACAAACTTCAAGGCCAAAACGTACATCGATGTCAAAAGTTTCTTTTTTTAATGCTTCAATTAATTTTAAATAATCATCTATGGAGTTTTTTTGTTTCTTTAAAAACCACTCTTCTTGTAATTTAGATACTTCACAAACTCTTTTATAACAGTCTTTAAATTCAAAGAATCTATGTGTGTGATCTAATATTTGAAGATGAGTAATCCCTTTTTCTTTGGCAGCATCAATAAACTTATGAACATATTCAATGCTTAAATCACCATTTTCTAAATGTGTATGTGCATCAATCATAGTACCATCCCATCCTATTTCTTATAAGTAGATACTCTAATCATACCATTGATTTTTTCGATTGGAGAAACATCAACTTCTGAATCTAAATCAATAATTGTATACGCAATATCTTTTTTAGATTTATTCATTAAGTTTTCAATATTAGCATCCTTCAAAATATCTGTGATTTGAGAAATCATTTTAGGCTTATTTTCATGAATACAAGTGATTCTAAATGGTGAATTCATATCCATCTTCGCATTTGGTAAATTGACAGAATTTGAAATATTTCCATAAGTTAAATAATCCATCAGTTCCTGAGCGGCTTTTACAGCACAATTCTCTTCACTCTCTTCGGTTGAAGCACCTAAGTGAGGAATTGCGATGACTTTATCATTTTGAATAACTTTTAAACTTGGAAAATCAGTCACATAAGATTCAACTTTGTTGCCATCTAATGCCACCAATAGAGCATCTTCATCAACTAGGCCATCACGAGCAAAGTTTAATAATTTGACGCCATCTTTCATCTTGTCAAAACTGTCTTTATTGATAAAGTTTTTAGTTCCATCATTTAAAGGCACATGAATCGTAATAAAATCACATTGACGATATAAATCATCAATATTTGTGACATGATTTACATATCGAGATAAGTTCCATGCAGCATCGACTGACATATATGGATCATATCCATAAACTTTCATACCAAATCGTAAGGCTAGATTGGCAACCTGGATACCAATGGCACCACAACCGATGACACCTAGTGATTTACCGGTTAATTCATGTCCAGCATATTTCTTTTTTTGTTTTTCAACATCTTTTGCGATGTTCTCATTTTCTTTTTGCGTTTGGATCCATTCAATACCATGATAAATATCACGACTTGCAAGTAACATACCCGCAAATACAAGTTCTTTTACGGCATTACTATTTGCGCCTGGAGTATTGAATACGGCAATCCCTTTTTTAGTACAAGTATCAATATCAATGTTGTTGACACCAGCACCTGCACGAGCGATGGCTTTAAGGTTGGCATTATATTCAATATCATGAAGATTGGCACTACGAACTAAAATGGCATCTTCGTCTTCCATGTTTTCTTTTACTTCATAATCTGGCGTAAACTGATCTAAACCAATTTGCGCAATATTATTGTAGAGTCTTATTTTAGGCATTATAATTCTCCTCTTCAAATTTCTTCATAAATGCAATTAGGGCTTCTACACCTTCAAGTGGCATGGCATTATAAATACTTGCACGCATACCACCAACGGTTCTGTGACCTTTAATATTTACAATTCCTGCTTCTTTTGCTTCTTTAACAAATTTAGTATCTAGATCTTTATCACCAGTCACAAAAGGAACATTTGTATAAGAACGATCTTCAGGCACAACAGGATTTGAATAGAGTTTAGAAGCATCGATATAGTCATATAATAATTTAGCTTTTTGACGATTGATCTTTTCCATGTTTTCCAATCCACCAATTTGTGTTTCTAGCCATTCAAGTACTAAACCACAAATATAGATGGCATAAGTAGGTGGCGTATTGAACATAGAATCATTGTCAGCATATGTTTTGTAGTTTAACATGCTTGGTGTTTTTTCATCAGCTAAACCAATCAAGTCTTTTTTTATGATAACCACAGTTAAACCTGCAGGCCCCATATTCTTTTGGGCACCGGCAAAAATTAAATCATATTTAGAAACATCCGTTCTTTCACTTAAAATACAACTTGATAAATCTGCAACTAATAACTTTCCTTCATGTGGAGGAAGTTCTTTATATTTAGTTCCATAGATTGTGTTGTTCTCACAAATATATACATAATCAGAATCTTCACTTAAATCTTCTTGTTTAATTTTAGGAATATACGTAAAGTTATCTTCTGCACTTGACGCGACTACATTTACTTTTCCCAATTTTTCATGTTCTTTTAAAGCTTTTTTTGTCCATTGACCCGTATTGATCAAATCTACGTTATGTTTTTCTAAATTCAAAGGAATCATAGTAAATTGTAAAGAAGCACCTCCTTGTAAGAATAAAATTTCATATTCATCAGGAATGTTCATCAATCTTTTTAATCTTGCTTTACAAGTATCTATAATATCCTGGAATTCACTGGAACGGTGGGACATCTCCATAACACTCATTCCACTATTATGAGCATCTAACATTTCGTTCGCAGCTTTTTTTAAGACCCATTCTGGTAAGCATGCGGGACCGGCACTAAAGTTATATACACGTGTCATTTTGTTACCTCGGTGAAAATATTTCCACCTTTCCTTTCTTTATGTTTCATGATTATACATTTATTTACATTATATTTCAAGAAATATGTTCATAAATTGAATTCAGGTGTGCTTAAAATTAAAACAAATCATTTAACAAAACCTTAACAGAATCATTTTTTTCGTTTAACAAACATGCATTATGATATGTGTGTCGAAAGAAAAGAGGACAAGGAAAATATGAATAAGTTTTTAAAAGGTGCAATGATCGTAGGATTATCTGTAGCTATGGTAGGATGTAGTTCAAATGTTGCATCCGATGACAGTGATTCAAAAAATGAAAGTTTAAGCGGAACAATTACAGCCGCAGGCTCAAGTGCATTGAAACCATTGGTTGATGTTGCAGCCGAACAGTTTTCAAACGAAAACCCAGATGTTTCAATTACAGTAGATGCTGGTGGTTCAGGAGAAGGTTTAAAACAGGTAGCTGATAAAACAGTTTCACTAGGAAACTCCGATGTGGCAGCTGAAGAAAAATTAGATAAGGATCAAGCTAAAGATTTAGTTGATCACCAAGTTTGTGTTGTAACAATGGCTCCAATCGTAAATAAAGATGTTGGTGTTAAAGATTTAACCAAACAACAATTGATTGATATCTTCACAGGCAAAACAACGAACTGGAAAGATGTTGGTGGACCAAATGAAGACATTGTCTTAGTTACTCGTCCAACTTCATCAGGAACAAGAGCCACATTCCAAAAATATGCATTAGATGGAAATGAAGAGGCAAGCAACGCTTCAATGGAAACAGATGATTCTGGTGTATTGTTACAAAATGTAACAGATACAAAAGGTGCAATCGGTTATGTGGCATTATCTTACTTAGTAGACAATGACGATGTAGATACAATCGCAATTGATGGCATTGAACCAACATTAGAAAACACATATAGAGGTGACTATAAAGTTTGGACATTTGAGCACATGTATACAAATGGAGAGCCAGATAAAGCTACAAAAGCATTCTTAGATTACATCATGGGTGAAAAATTCGGTAAGAAAATGGAATCATTAGGCTATGGTGTTTCTAGCAAAATGGAAAAAACAGATCACTAATTGCGAGTTCTTTAACGGACATTGAAATATATGTCCGTTATTCATTTAGTTTGGAGGAATTTGATGAGTCGTAAAAGCATGTTTTGTAAAGAATATTTTTGGCAGATTCTCGTTACAATTGGTGGTCTGTTCGTGATATTTGTAACTCTATTAATTGGAGCTTTTCTAGTTTATAAAGGTTCTGATACATTTTTAAAATTTCAACATACTCTACAAGAGTTTCTTGGCAGTGCAAATTGGGCACCAATGGATAATGCCAGTTCAAAAGGACATGTAGGAGCCTTAATCTTTATTGTTGGATCGCTATGTGTTTGTGGATTAGCCTTATTGATTGCCACACCATTTGCGTTAGGATCATCTATTTTTATGACAGAAATCTCACCTAAGTTTGGTGAAAAATTCTATCGTCCTATGGTAGAAATTTTTGCCGGAATTCCTAGTGTTGTCTATGGATGGGTTGGATTAACGGTCTTGATTCCGTTCTTAAAGAAAGTATTTGATTTGCAGGTAGGACACTCCATACTTGCAGCAAGTCTTGTTTTATCCATTATGATATTTCCATCGATTTCCAGTGTTGCTAGTGATGCGATTCGAGCTGTTTCAAAAGAAACACGAATGGCTGCTTATGGACTTGGCTCAACGCGTTGGCAAACGATATATCGTGTCGTAATTCCTGCTGCATTGCCTGGGGTCATTTCAGGAATTGTATTAGGACTTGCAAGAGCGTTTGGTGAAGCTTTAGCTGTTGCGATGGTTATTGGGCAAACAACAGCTTTGCCTAAGAGTATTTTTTCTACTTCAAAAACACTAACAACGGAAATTGCAGCTCAAATGGGAAATGCGATGGAAGGTGGAGAAATGAAGGCAGCCCTATGGACAATGGCTTTATTGTTGTTCTTGATTTCGCTATTGTTTATTACTGTTATTCATAAGTTTTCAAAACCGAAAGGAGAATAGAGATGGATTCTAGAATTAAAAGAGCAAAAATGATAGATCAATTCATGACAATCGTCTTCTATGGTATCGCCTTATTCTTCTTTTTACTTCTTGTAGGTTTTGCCGGTAAAGTTATTATTGGCGGCTTGCTAGGGGCTAAACCAGAAATGTTTGGCTTTACTCGATCTGGTAGCATTGGAAACCAAGTTTTTAATACGATTTACTTAGTATTTATTTCTTTGTTGGTTTCGGTTCCCATTGGAATATTAGCAGGCATTTATTTGGCGATGTACGCAAAACCAGGGCTTGTAACACACTTTTTAAGAACTTGTATTGAAACATTGTCTTCTTTACCAAGTATTGTTGTAGGCCTATTTGGATATTTGATTTTCTTAGTTGTCATTGGATTATCAAAAAGTTTATTAGCAGGTGCCCTGTCTATATCAATTCTAAGTTTACCTTTGATTACAACAACCACAGAAGATGCTATAAAAGGTTTGCCTGAAGGCTATTATCACGGAAGTATGGGACTTGGAGCAACAAAGTGGCAAACCATATTCCATGTACTATTGCCAGCATGCCTATCACGTATTATGACCGGTGTTATTTTAGCGGCTGGTCGTGGATTTGGTGAAGCTGCTGTATTACTTTATACAACTGGTTCAGGAAGCGATTTGCGTTGGAATAATTTTAGCTTTACTTCTCCAACATCGCCAATTAATGTATTAAGACCTGCTGAAACATTATCCATCCAAATCTGGAACTTACAAACCAATGGACAAGATCGAGCATTGGCTAATTTATCCAGTGCTGTGTTGATGATTTTAGTATTGGCATTTAGTATTGGAGCCAATGTCTGGTCAAGACACATTTCCAAAAAACAAGCTGGATTAGAGAAATAGAAAGGTTACGTATGAATAATAAATTTACAGTGAATGATCTGAATTTATATTATGGTGATTTTCATGCCTTAAAAAATATAAATTTGGATATCAAAGAAAAAGAAATTACAGCATTCATTGGTCCTAGTGGATGTGGTAAATCAACATTTTTAAAAACATTGAATCGAATGAATGACTTGGTGGAAAGTACTAAAATCACAGGTGATATTTGTCTAGATGGAATGGATATCTACAAAAATATGGATGCGATTGAATTAAGACGTAGAGTTGGGATGGTATTTCAACAACCCAATCCATTCCCAAAAAGTATTTATGACAATATTGCGTATGGCCCTAGAATTTTTGGAATCAAAAAGAAAAGTGAATTGGATGAAATTGTTGAAAGAAGTTTAAGACAAGCTGCCATATGGGATGAAGTGAAGGATCGTCTACATAAATCAGCTTTAGGAATGTCTGGTGGCCAACAACAACGCTTATGTATCGCAAGAGCCTTGGCTATGCAGCCGGAAGTATTGTTGATGGACGAACCTACAAGTGCTCTAGATCCAATTTCAACTAGTAAGATTGAAGAGTTAACTTTAGAATTGAAAAAAGACTATACAATCGTTATTGTTACTCACAATATGCAACAAGCTATGCGTATTAGTGATAAAACAGCCTTCTTCTTATTGGGGGATTTAATTGAGTATAGTGATACAGAAACATTGTTCTCTACGCCAAAAGAAAAGAAAACAGAAGACTATATTACTGGGAGGTTTGGATAATGGTTTTACCTACAAAGTTTTTAAAACAAACAAGACAGTTAGAACTGACTATGACACAAATGTCTCAAGACTGTTTAAAAGGATTGTGGTTTTGCAAGCACGCTATTTTAGATGGAAACAAAACTTTAGTTCAAGATATTTCGCAAATGCATGAAGAAGTAAGTGAACAAGGAAGAGAAGCTGAACAAATTTGTATGAAGATTCTTCTTCTTCAACATCCGGTTGCGAAAGACTTAAGACGTATTACTGTAGCTACAAATACAATTCGTGATCTAACACGTATCATGGATCAGGAAAAAGAAGTTTCAGAACTGATTTGTGCTTTGAATATGGAAGATTTAGTTGTGGATGATAGTATTCAACAACAATTTATCATCGCAAAAGAAATGATTACACTTGCGATTGAAGGTTTTATTCAGAAAGACGAAAAAGCAGCAGATCAAGTTATTAAAATGGATGATCAAGCGGATGCACAATATGAAAAGGCTAAAGAGGTCTATGTTGATTTATTAGCCAGAAAAGAGCATGATACAGGGACTCTAGTGGATGTGTTACTTGTCGGTAAGTACTTAGAAAGAATTTGTGATCATTGTGTAAATATTGGGAAATGGGTTCTTTATCAAAAGTCTGGTATTTTTGAAGCAATTGATTAAAACAAAAAAGCTGTAAGCAAATTTGCTTACAGCGTATTTTTTACTTGGTGGAGCGTATCGGGATCGAACCGATGACCCCCTGCGTGCAAGGCAGGTGCTCTCCCAGCTGAGCTAACACCCCAAGTGCCTTTTAATATTACCTAATAATTTTGGAAAATGCAAGCTTTTTTTGGTAAAATTAAATTATGAAAAAGAAATGGACATGGATCATTATATTATGTATATTCAATTTTAGCTTAATGGACTTTATTTTAACACACCCCACACCAAATTCGAAAGAAGCAACAAAGGTTGTAAAAAATGTTTCTACAAAAAAACAGGAAAATAAAAAATCATTTACGTTTGTAGGTGTAGGTGACAACTTGTATCATGGTGCGATGTATTGGTACCCATACCAAAGAGATGGATATTACAATTTTGATTCCTATTATGAAATGACAAATAAATATACGCAAAATGCAGATTTGGCATATATCAATTTTGAAACGTTATGCATTGGAGAAGAGTATGAATTGAGTGGATACCCTACTTTTAATGGGCCTATAGAAATTCTGTCTTCTGTCAATAAGGCTGGCTTTGATTGGTGGAGTTTAAGTTCAAATCACTCTATGGATCGAGGGGCTGAGGGTTTATTAACACAGATTGATTTGGTTCGAAAGAATTATCCAGATGTTATTACGACGGGTTCGCATACGTCTCAAAAGGATAAAAAGCGTACATTAGTAAAAGAAATCAATGGAATCAAAGTAGGATTTCTTGGATATACCTATGGCTTGAATGGATTTAATGTGCCTGAAGATAAGCCATGGCTTGTGGATTTGATTGATAAGGATCAAATGAAAAAAGATATGGAAGCTTTAAGTAAAGTGAGCGATGTCCAATTGGTTTCTATGCATTGGGGTGAAGAATATCAGATGGAGCCGACTGAAGAGCAGGAAGATTTGGCAAATTATTTAAATGAACTAGGTGCCGAGGTTGTGATTGGTTCACACCCACATGTTATTGAACCGGCAAAGGTTATTAAAGGAAAGAAGCAAGATACACTTGTGTATTATTCATTAGGAAATTATACAAGTGCCCAGGATATGGATATTACTATGGTTGGTGGAATGGCGAGCTTTACACTGAACTATGATCCAGATACAAAAAAGACTTCTTTTACTGATACTAAATTTATTCCATTGATTACATGGTTTGATGTAGGGTATAATGCATGGAAGACTTACCCAATCGAAGATTACAATGATTCGCTTGCACAAACACATAACTTAGCTTCGAATTATGATCTTTCAAAAGAGTGGGTGCAACAATTTGTCCAGTCTGTAATGCAAGATTGTGGTGGAGTAGAGGTGGTTTTAGAATGAGTCAAAATCAAAAGACAATAGCCGAAAATCGAAAGGCAAGACATGAATATGAGTTGTATGATCGTTTTGAAGCAGGTTTAGTGCTTCAGGGAACAGAAATTAAAAGTATTCGAAGAGGAAAAGTTCAATTAAAGGACAGCTATATCAGTTTTCAAAAAGGGGAAGCTTTTATTAAAGGTATGCATATTTCTCCTTATGAATTTGGAAACCGATTTAATCATGATGAAACGCGTGATCGCAAACTCTTAATGCATAAGCAGGAAATTCAAAAATTGGAGCAATCTGCGCGTGTTAAAGGGTATACGGTTGTACCTGTGAGAATTTATTTGTATAAAGGGTTGGCAAAGTTAGAAATTGCTTTGGCGAAAGGTAAAAATCTTCATGATAAGCGTGAGTCTCAAAAGGCGAAGGATGCGCAAAGAGAGATTCAAAAGGCCTTGAAAAATCAGTATTAATAGATTATACTGATGTTCCTTGGGGATGTTCAGGCATTCGATGAGTAAATGTTTGGATTCAGCCACAGCCACGAAGGATACGTGTAATAACCAACTTAAATTAATTGCTAAAAATAAACTTGCTAATGTATTTGGTATGAACCAAAGCATGGCTTTCGCTGCTTAATTTTATTGCCTACGTTTGGCTTCGCAGCCCCTTTCTGAAATTTCGCTTTCTTATTTCAGACTGAGTGTTAAAGAAAAGAAGATAGAAATAAGCATTGGCTAGCTGCTTATTTTGAATCAACTATAGCTAACCCAAAAGAATTTTTGTTTCCATCCAAAACTTTTGGATAACTAGATGGAAAAAGCTGTAAACGCTGTCTCGTGGGACTTTGCTTAGACAGGAGTTCGATTCTCCTCATCTCCACCAAAGACAATCAACGCCCTTATTTAAAGGGCGTTTTAATTTGTCGTGATGTATTTTTGAAGTATAATAAATAAGAAAGAAGGTATAGTATGAGAATTGCAGTCAGTTATAAAGATGGAGAAGTGTTCCAACATTTTGGGCATAGCTCAGAATTTAAAATCTATGAAACTGATCATAATGAAATTATGAAGAGTGAAGTGATTACAGTCGAAGGACATGGACATGTTAGTGTTTCGAATGCTCTAAAAGAACAAAATGTAAACATTGTACTTTGTGGTGGTATTGGACAAGGGGCTAAAACTGCATTGGCTAGTTTTGGAATTCATTCATTTGGTGGAGTAACCGGAAATGCGGATGAGGCTGTTAAAAAATATTTAAGTGGGCAACTAGAATTCACAACGGATGTGACTTGTACAAAACATGAATCTGGCGAAAGTCATTCGTGTGGTGGACATTGTCATTAATTCTTGAGTTTTTCTTTTGACACACCTCGTATTTCGGGCTATAATCTAGGCAACAATAGTGATAAGGATATGAATGCATTCTATTCAAATGTAGAGAGAGTGTGGTTGGTGAAAACACTTTGCGAATGTATGTGTTTACTCCCTTTGAATTGCCCTTGAAAAAGTGTGCCGTAATTCTTGCGTTAAAAGGTTTGAGGTGTATACAGTAATTGTATAAACAAAGGTGGTACCGCGTGCGACAGACGTCCTTTGATGGCTGTCGCTTTTTATATGGAAAAATGGAGGAAAGTAAAATGGAATTAGTGAACGTATTAGAAAATGAACATTTATCTATGTTGAACCACTCATGTGCTCATATGATGGCTCAAGCTGTTAAGCGTTTATATCCAAATGCTAAATTCTGGGTAGGACCTGTTATTTCTGAAGGTTTCTACTACGATATGGATTTAGGAGATGTAAAATTAAAAGAAGAGGATTTGGCAAAAATCGAAAAAGAAATGAAGAAAATTGCCAAAGACGGAAAGAGAATTGTTCGTGAAGAAATCTCTAAAGAAGATGCTTTAGAAATGTTCAAGGATGATCCTTATAAAATTGATTTGATCAACGGATTAGAAGATGGAAATATCACAATCTATCGTCAAGGTGAATTTGTGGACTTATGTCGTGGACCTCACGTTGAGACTGTTAAGATGTGTAAAAACTTTAAATTGTTGAAACATTCTGGTGCTTACTGGAAAGGTGATGCAAACAATAAAATGCTTCAACGTGTTTATGGTATTTGTTTCGATACAAAAGAAGAATTGGAAGCTCACTTAGAAGCTTTAGAAGAAGCTAAAAAACGTGACCACAAGAAATTAGGAAAAGAAATGGGCCTATTCACAATTAGTGAATTTGCGCCAGGTATGCCTATCTTCTTGCCAGATGGAATGATTTTACGTAACATTTTGGAACAATACTGGTATCAAGAACATACAAAAGAAGGATATCAATTCATTAAGACTCCAATTATGATGTCAAAAGAATTATGGGAGTTGAGTGGACACTGGGATCACTATAAAGACAATATGTACACTTCAATGGTCGATGATCGTGAATTCGCAATCAAACCAATGAATTGTCCGGGTGCATTATTAGTATATAACTCAACTTTGCACTCATATAAAGATTTACCATTGCGCTTAGGGGAATTAGGACAAGTACACCGTCATGAAGCAAGTGGTGCATTAAACGGATTATTCCGTGTGCGTACATTCACACAAGATGATGCGCACTTATTTGTAACTCCTGATCAATTGGAAGAAGAAGTTAAAAAAGTATTACAATTGGTAGATCGTATTTATTCAGTATTTGGTTTACCATATGAAATTGAATTATCAACTCGTCCAGAAAGTGGATATATTGGATCTGAAGAAATCTGGGATGCTTCAGAAAAAGCATTGGCACAAGCTTGTGTTCATGCAGGTAAAGAATATAAAGTAAATCCTGGAGATGGTGCATTCTATGGACCTAAATTGGATATCCATATCAAAGATAGCTTAGGACGTGTATGGCAATGTGGTACTGTACAGTTGGATATGAACTTGCCTGAAAGATTCGAATGTAAATATGTAGATGCAGATGGAACAAAGAAAACTCCAATTATGTTACACCGTGTAGTTTATGGATCAGTTGAACGTTTCATTGGTATCTTGATCGAACACTTTGGTGGACACTTCCCATTATGGTTAGCTCCACGTCAATTTGTTGTAATTCCAGTACACCACGAAAAACATGTAGAATACGCAAATAAAGTATGTGATGCATTAACAGCATTAGGAATGCGTGCAACAGTAGATTCTCGTAACGAAAAATTGGGTTATCGTGTTCGTGAGGCACAGCTACAAAAGGTTACTTACCAAATCGTAGTTGGTGATGGAGAGCAAGAAAACAATACAGTTACAATTCGTCAGAGTGGTAAAAAGGATAGTGTTACATTATCTTTAGATGAAGCTTTAGCTAAATTTAAAGCTGAAGTAGACAACAAAACATTGTTTGGAAAGTAAGAGTTTAGAGGTCAAAAATTGGCCTCTAAATTTTTTTGTCTTTTTTTGAAAAATTTGCTTGCAATAAGTTTTTATCCATGTTATTATAAACGGGCGTTACGGATAACGCAGGTGTTTTAAAAAAATAAGTATTCTGGAAATATTCTTGGAGAAGTACTCAAGTGGCTGAAGAGGTGCCCCTGCTAAGGGTATAGACCGTTTACGCGGTGCGAGGGTTCAAATCCCTCCTTCTGCGTTATTAAATCTTCCAAATTGGAAGATTTAATTTTTTGACAAAAGATATTGACATGAATGTTGAAATGTGATATCTTATAGAAGTTGCACTGCTTATGGCAGAGTGAAGAATATCGTTTGTGGAATGACGGAAAGAAATGTTTGTTTACTCAGAATATTGGACGGAGAGCGATCACAACATCCTGAAAAAATAAAGAAAAAACAAGAAGCAGAGCAGGAAAAAATGCCAGAGTCGCCCACCGTTATACCGGAAGACGACGAAAAGGATAAAAAGAGTGTGCTATTCCCGGAAAACCCAATGGATTTTCAGCCCATGGGATTACTGAGAAGATCCTACAACAATGGAGAAACAATAAAGTGGGAAGTGCCGGGGACAAAGTATGCAATCTTTGAATGGAATATGAGGGAAAATAAAAATGCTACGGAACCAAAACCGCATTATCATGTTATGACTATATATGATAAAAATAAGCATAATGATAAGATACATTATTTTCCCGGGCAAAAAGTTCCGGAACCTTGGGCAACAACGTACTTTCCTGAAAGATAAAAGAAAAGGAGTGGGTGATATATGATACCAACAAAGGGAAATATCAAAGAGATTGTGAAACGTTGTGAGATTCATGATTTGAATTTGCGGAATACTGAAGTCAAATTTTTGGATAGAAAAATAGTGATACATGCTTGGTCCGGAATGGAAAAAAGAGAGGTTAATATAGAATTTGTGGATCCAGTGTACTTTGAAGTCATTATGGCTAATTTTTGGGGATATGGTAATTGCTTGTATGCATGGAAGGTACAGGAGGATTCTCCAAGATGGAAGGAATTGCTGAAAATCAGAGATGAAAACGGTTATGAGGGATGTGATATAGATCCTGAGAAAGAATCGGAGTTTACAGCCGTCGAAATACTGACAAATGGAGGAGATACATACCGTATTATTGCAAAAGAGCTTAGGGTTGATGTGGAGGTGCTAAAGAAGCTGAGAAGATGGATGGAAGAAATCGACAGGTAGGATGAGAGACAATGAGTTTAAGATTAGAGGTTAAAACAAGAAGGAGATAGTGATGGGTAAGAAAGATGAACTGTTACAGATCATAAAG